>Ga0315548_1001413_pt1 | contig 20321 bp, 17 predicted proteins | sample SalMarSW160110MG_2_FD_202540 | JGI IMG/M metagenome (GOLD analysis project Ga0315548, IMG submission 202540) | Salt marsh sediment microbial communities from the Plum Island Ecosystem LTER, Massachusetts, United States - Salt Marsh Sediment SW1601-110 ...
TGACTCAGCCATAAAATCCACAGCGGCGAAAACGAGGATTTCCGCGTCTTTTTCCAGCATGGCTTTGCGGCTTAGCTCGATGCTGTCGCCGATGTAGTCGGCGATGTCTTGGATTTCTGGTCTTTGATAGTTGTGCGCCAGAATTATGGCTTTCTTTTCTTTTTTGAGTTTCTGGATTTTTTCGGTTAGGTTCATGGTTTCGCCTTGGGTGTGAGCAGTAAAAGCGTGTGAAAAGATATATGTTTTTACCCTGTTTAGCCGCGTTTTCTTCATGAGGTTTTCTTTGTTGTGCTCTGTTGTGCTCTCGGTGACTATAGCCCCCCTTTAAATAGAAACTATTTATAGTTCTGAAGAACCGTTGCGGCTGTTGTGCTCGGAGGCTGTAGTCCCCTCCCTTATATATAGACTGAAACGCTGAGAGAACTGCGGTTTCCATAATATTCCAGTGAAGTGCTGACTGAACAGCGGAGAAAACACTCCTTAATCTGCACTTATCACCTCCGTAAAAAGCCAGTTGGAACATGCTGCCTGACATAGGAGTTCTCAACAAGCCTTGAAAAACCAAACACAACTATAAGAACCCTAACGAAATTCACCAATTAACCAATTTACCAACAAATTTACAAGTTTTGGCTTCTGCTTGGAATCGCTGGCAGCTTGTGGGGGCAGTTATCAGGAATGGAACATTATAGCTAAATTTTATAGGGCAAGAACAATGTATAGTTAACATTGCTGATAAATCTCCAAAACGACTAGATCTTAAGAAATGCTGATTAAAGGGATTTAATTGGGAAGAATATATGATTGTTTCAGCAACTTGGTTTATGAGAATGAAGCCGATGTAAGTCTAAAATTTACCATTCCACTGCTTACTTCCTTCTTGGGTTTCTTAAAAACTGACATAATCCCAGAACATGATTATCCTGCAAGAGACCTTTTTTATGGTCGCAGGAAACTTTCTACAAAAGACCTCCCAGAATCGCAAAGACCTGATTTTGTTGTTTGCCTTGGTTCTCTTGATAAAGCCTGTTATGTTGTGGATAGCAAAGCACCCACTGAAAACCTCGATAATCATTTGGACCAACTCAAATCATACAGCTTGGGAGCCAAAGTCAACTTCCTTGTAATTACTAATGGCACGGCTCTGAGAATTTACTACGGACAGGAAGAGATATTGAATTTAACCGATTTAATGCAGTTGGACATATTCTTTCCGATTGTTCTAAAGTTACTCAGCAAAGAAGTACACCTCAAGAATACGCCGCTTCAAATAATCCAAGCGTTAGACCTGCAAGAAATCAATAAGACAAAAAAAGATCTTACCAATACGAGTAAGGGCAGAATTCGTCTTGAAATTTCGGATTATTTTCAATACTTATCTGCCCTTGAAAAGGAACTCGAAGAGTGGCATTTTCCGAATGACTTCGCACGCAGTTTGGGAATCAGCAAATTTTCTCCTTCTGAACTGCACTCATTTAGAATGAGTAGCTTGAAAGAAGAAGAATCGGTAAGCAAAATCTTAACGGCGCGTCGTGTTTTAGATGACTTTGATTCACGGGTCAAGATAATTCATGGTCCATCTGGTATTGGCAAGACAACATTGTTAAGATTTTGGGGTTACACTCAAGCAAAGAAATGCATAGATTTGGTCGATGCTACAATTCCAGTCTTGGTCGAATTGAGAAATTTTGGATTAAATAGAAGCATCCGCTCTCTTGTTAAAGACTCGCTAAATAAGAGGGGGTGTGTACCTCAAGAAACTATGTTCAAAGAAGACTTAGTAAGGAAGCGTTTCATTTTTCTTCTTGACGCTTTTGATGAAATACCAGAAGAATACAAGAAAGACGCATTATCAGAAATCGTGGAATTCACAGAAACCTTTCCGCAACAAAGATTCATAATTAGTTCAAGAATTGGAAGAGAACTTCGAATGCCAGCTGCGTTGTCGTTTGAGGTTCTTTCTCTAAGCAGAGAGATAATGGAAACTATTATTGAAATGAATTTGGGACCACGAAAAAATGACTTTATCCAACAATTGTATCAATGTGGGTTAATAAACGAGTTAAACAACACATTGCTGCTCGTATTGGCTATACATCTTTACCAATCTGAAAGAATAATTCCTGCAACCAGAACAAAAATTATTGAACAAATAGTAAAGCAAGTTGAAAATTGGGAAGAAACGAAAATTACGAGACATGAAACACGAATTAGCTGGAAAGTTAAAATGGACTTGCTGAAAAAAATTGCTTTTTCAATGAAAGAAAATGCGTATGGGCTTACATTTCCAGAAAACCTACTGGGTTCACTTCTAGCTAAACAAATCCGTGATTATGAAAAAGCAAAGGAAGTACCCGAAGGGTTAGATAAACTAACATTACTGAAAGAATTGGCCACAACAGGTTTTATCCGTCATGACGATTTTGGTTTGACTTTTAACGCAACGATATTTCTAGACCATTTTGCTGCTTTAAAATTAAGCGAATTGTTTGGACAAAGTCCGACTATACTAAGAGATAAAATGGATAAAGTGTTATGGCATCAAGTAATTATTGCCTCCACATCTAAGGTCTCTAATCCCAACGTGTTTGTCAGAGATGTTTATCAAAAAGATTTGATTAAATCTGCGGCATGTCTCGTTGAAAATCAAAACGTAGACGAGGAGTTGGTGAAGGAAATTGTCAGGGATTTGGAGACAAATTGCGGTTCCAAGTTTCCAACTGTAAGAAATCGGTCTATCTATTACCTCGCTCGCATAGAAAAGAAATATACTCAAGATGTATTCAAACGCCTATTGACTTCTAAGCATGTCTTTATCAGAATGATGGCTATCGAAGAACTTTCAAAAAATGCAGATTCACAAGCAATTGAAGTTGTGAATGAAAACATTGGTTGGGATGAAGGCGGTTTAATGATTGGAGATACAACTCAGGGAGCTATTGCTAGAGCATTGGCGAATCTTAACGATGAGAAGAGCCATCTTCAAATAGTTGACATTTGGAAGAAAAAAGTTGATATGTTTACAACCGAAGACTGCAAAAACGCCATGATTTCCCTAGTCTACCGTAAGAAACTGACTCCAGCAATCAGAGATGCATTACTAGACTGGTTTTTATCGAAGCCTATCGACGAAGATACTTCGTTCTTTTCGAAACTAATGGGTATTGCAAGTGTTTTAATTACACTAGAAGATGAATCAATTATTCATAAGCTTATTCAAGGCTTCGACATTATGGATGATTATAAGTTTACTCGCAGAAGAGAAATTTCCAAAATATTAGCGTCTTTCAAATCTCCTAGCACTCTAAAAATTTTGGTTGATGGTAGTCTAAATCAAAAAAACTCGACACCAGTCCGTGCAGGATTATCTGAAGCACTTTCTAAAACTAATAACTTTAAAGTTGATCTAAGTGTTTTTGTGAAATTGCTTTCGGACAAAGATCCAATGATAAGAAGAGAGGCAGTGATTGGCTTATCAAAGTTTTCAAGCTACGAAGTTAAGGATTTACTTCTACAACTGGTGAACGACCCTGATATCCATGTTCATAGTGAAGCAATAAGCTTGCTTGGCGATTTTGGTCTTCTCTCAATAATTTCGGAAGAGAAACGTTTTCCCAAACTTTTCGATTCAGGAATGTTGTTTTCGCAAATACGGAAACACGATTTAACAGAGTTTTTACCAATTTTAGATAAAATCAAAAGAAAATGGACGCTTAAAGAAGAAAAAGATCAACTTGAGCGTCAATTAATTGACCTTGCACATACATACCTAGTTCTAGGAAAAATAGATCAAACATATAATATACTTGACATTTTTTATGTAGATGGAAAAATTTGCTTTCAAAACAGTTATGCTTATGCGAGTCTTGCGGATCTCTGCTCTATTATTGGCGGGGAAATTGGAGTAAAAATACTCGAGGACATATTCCAAGCAATTCAAGATGCTCGCGCCAGTGGCAGTACTCCTAAGCTTTTTGACTCTATTTTTATGGATGAGGCATATATAGAGAATCTCCAAAAAATAGGTAGCGTTAGGGCAATAGAAATTCTCATGCAACTTTGCGAGAAATATGCTGATGAAAAAGACGTCAAAAGCAGTATGCTATTTGAAAGGGCAATGCGGGCAATTGTATCTTTGGCACCAAAATCAAAAGAAGATTGGTTGATTGAATTAATTCGGTCGCACCCTGAACTAAAGGGTCCTGATCTTCATAGAGCAGTAGAAGCGCTGGGCGTCCTTGGAACTGACAAATCAATTCCGCTAATAAAAAAGATAGCAAACGATAACAAGGGGTCTGAGTATATTTTGGATATCTGCCTGACAGCAATGGAATACATAAATCTGAAAAAAGGAATAGTCAAATTTCTTGAGGACAGTGATGTACTAGAAACTTAAAACAATTATTGTTTGGTTAGTTTTGTTTGAATGGTCTGGTCACTGTTTCCAGTTTTTCGCCTACGACCTGAGCCTCGCTTTTTCCCAAGCCCTTTTCAAAAGCTTTGCGAATATGCTTTATTTCATAAGGGTTGATGCCCATGACTCGGCAGGCAGTAGCGTCTGTGGCAACAGCGTCTGTTCCTGCAATTATGAGGTTCATCTGGACGGGTGTGCCGTCTATGGGTCCTTGTCCTTCCATGCCTACGAAGCCGTCTATAACCGTTAACGCTGGTCTAAGCACGGTGTTAATGTCAACCACGACTTTACTTATGCCTTTCAGATGGTATTTGCTCTTGAACTTGTCAGGAAGCAAGCCGAACATGTTCTTCATGCCCAACGTCACGCCAGTATCCACATGCGTCTTCAGCTTGGCGGCGCTGATGACTGCGGATTCAGTGACCAAACGCGGCACAGTTATGCTCTTCAACGCCTCACCATTAGGAACCGCAAGCTTAACCTTGTCTTTAACATACCTGAGGTTGAGCCATTCGACGCCGTTGCGGCTGCACATGTCTTTCATGCCTGTCGCTTCAAAGGCTTTATCCGCATTAGTCATTGTCGCATCTGACTCCACAACGTAGACTTTCACAGGCAAACCCTCCAATTTCTTAATTATGGCTTCAACTACGATGGGGTCTGTGGTTGCGCCCGTGTCCCACGTTTTTTCAGTGATGAAGTTAACCTTGATAAGAACCTTATCGTAACCCGCAAGCGCGTTTCTATAGTCGATTAGGTCGAGGGCTTTGAAAACTGGAGCGTGACCCCGCTCGCCTTTAACAACAGCCACAATCGGAGACGCCGCTTGCATACGCATACCAACAACGCTCAGCTTATAAACAATGCTTACTCAGTTCTTGCGGCAATCAACGTGCAAGTAGCCCGTTGCCCTGCCAAAACAGCCTCAATCCTTTCGGGACGTTTCCCGTTAACCACGTAACAATCAACCTGCACGTCTAAAAGCAGCTTAGGCAAATAACGGTCAACACTGGTTCTCTGATTAAACTTCAGCAATTCCTCGGCTGACAGCTGCTCTATCAGCGTAGCATCTGAATGCTTCCGCGGGTCTTTCGTGAAAATCCCGTCTACATCAGTAACCAAAATGGCTTTGGCTACGTGCAATCGACCTGCAACATAAGCGGCGATGGAATCCGAGGTAACATCCCACGAATTCTCCAGCGGAGCTTCCTGAAACATCAGCCGCGACGGCAAAAAAATCGGCACAACCCTAATCTCAGAAAGCTGCCTTGCGTCATTAAGCAAATAGGTCGCGCAGGAGTCGGGGATAATTTGCGATAGTAACAGTCCAAACTGGTCCATCCCCAGAATCGCCATCCTATGAGAGATTCCACTGGACAAAGTGAAACGCTGATCAAAATCCCGCACAACATCAGCAAACCTGCCCCCTCCAGGCACCACAATAATCGCGTATTTCTTCGCAAACTCGCTTAATTGGGTGCACAGAGCTCTCAGCCGTTCCGGCTCTTCGGCTAAGCTGCCGCCTACTTTTATCACGGCGTCCATTTCACCATTCTCCCTTCAAGTTTGCTTGCCGCCATCAACGCGACCCCCACAGCAGGCGATGCCATGACCAAATCGTTTCGCACCAACTTGCCGAGGTCGATAACCTTGTCAACGCGGACTTTTTTGGCGGCGGTTTTCGCGATAAAATCTTTGCCGATGCCCGTGATTACCAAGGGAATTTTTTCTGCCGTGAACGTTTTAGTCCGAGAGTAAACTTGGCTTAGCCCCTCTGCAACCTGTTCAACCTGCCTGTTATGGACGTATCGTGCAATCTGGACAATTTCTTGCTCAGTTAACATTTCAATGTCGGCGCAAACAACTCGAGCAAGCCGCGCCATCGCTTCCCGCCTCGTTTTCCCTCGCCCATCCGCCGTTTCCGTAGTATACCCCTCTTCCGTAATGTTACCTAAAACCAAATGAACATCGCCAGATTGAGCAAACAGCTCTGACGAAACCCGAGCAGCGCCACCTCTGAGAGGAACAGAACTCACAGTTGCGGCGACGTTCGTTCGCAAACTGCCCGTGTACACAAGCTCGCCATTCATTAGCTTCTCCAAATCAGTTTTGCCCGCCGCTACAATGCGCCCGTCAACCACGGGAATTATGCTGGTGCTTGTGCTTCCAACATCGATTACGACGCAGGTTTTGATTAGCTGAGAAACCAGCCAGCCCGTTGCTGCCCAATTTGCTGCAGCTACGCGGAGCGGTTCGGCTTTGGCAGACTCTATGGGTCTTAACGTTGCATCCACGTCCAAAACGAAAACTGGTACGCCAGCGAATGCCTCAGCGGCACACGTTAGGATGTGGTTGACGCCTTCCCGCTTCGTTTGATACGCGTCAGATAATTCAGCAGTCATAGTTAAGCCCATGCAGTCAAGCTTCGCTGTGCCACTTAGCCTTTCTTTAAGCGTTAAAAGCACAGTGCTTAGCTTTGCTGGGTCTTTCCAAACTGGGAAATACTCGATTCCAGCCTTAAGCTCCTCGACACAGCCATCCTTAGTGCGTATGAAAGCGGCTTTGGTGTTGGCGCCTCCGATGTCCCAGCCAATAACACTTACCAACGCTATTCCCCTCTGCTCGTAGTATTGAGGACGCGCTTTTTAGCTTCGCGGAATCTTACCTTTGCCGCTTTTAACGTGGCACCGTCAGATGAAACGAGCGCACAGGCAGTGCCGCTGCTTGAAACATGGAAAGGCGGAGAGACAACCTCGTTCACCTCGCAAGTTTTTTGAAGCACATCAATCGTCGGCAGAGGCGTCTCTACTTTCGAAAAGAAAGCGTAACCACAACCTTGAATGTGCGTTGGAAGCTCACGCTTTAAAACAGCGTTTACAATGGCTTCTGCAGCGTTAAAGTTGACAACGCTTCTCAACCCGATATAGGACGTGGTTAGCCGCGGGTTAACCTCTATCGCCACAGCTTCCTCCTCCGTCAAAACCAAATCCACTCCAACGTATCCTCTGAGGTCTCGGAAAGATTTAACAATTTTTTCCGCCACTGCAAACGCTCTAGGCCGCAGCGGATGGTCGAAAGGAACTAAGCCGCCGTTATAACTTGAAATTGCGTCTGGCGCTCCAATTGTTACATGTTGACGGTTCAAGCTGATGGACAAAGCTTCGCTGCCTGTAGAGACTAAGCTAACGCTGGCAGCGGCACCCTCAATGAATTCTTGAGCCACAAAACGCTTGCTTGGTGATTCCTTTTTAATCTTGCCAACCGCGCCAGCCACCTGATTCTCATTTTTGACAACGCTTAAGCCGCAACAGCTAACATCATTTGAAGGTTTGAATATCAAAGGAAAACGCAACCTGCCATGGATAGCCCGCTTGATTTCCTCAACGCCGTCAGCTACGCTGAACGTTATTGTCTCAGGCGCAGGCACCCCGAGTTTTTTCAAAGACTCTTGGAGAAATGCTTTATCAACAACTTTTCCGATGGTGCTGGCGGGGCAGTTCAGCGAGACTACACCTGTCTGCTCCACGCTTTCCACAAGCGACTGTAATGCGCCTTCAGTTTCCGGCGCAATTATGTAAGCAGCATCAGCCGAAGCTGAGACCTTGCGGATAGCCACTTGGACCTCTCGCGAAGAAAAAACAGGCACTACACAATCAGCGCCTAGGGGAGGATTCAACCTTGCAAGTCGCGAATCAAGCAAGGCGGTCACGTAGTGCCCAGCGGCTTTAAAATCCGAAATCAACGTTCGCAGCATGCCGAACCCTTCACTTAAGACGCCTGATGGAATTGGCGCATCAGCAAAGCCGCCTCCAGAAACGTGCTCGTAAATCAGAAGCCTCAAAGGCTCACCTCACCTTCATGACTAGGAAGTAGTTGCGTTTGCTCGGGCAATTTCGCTCAAATCCTTCAAAAACGCCATTAAATGCCGCTTTCTTAAATGGGGCATAACTACTATTCTAATGCAGTCAAGACGCGGAATATAAGAGACAAACCAGCCTCGCCGCCACAGCTTTTCTGATAGCAACTTTGAATTTGAGCTGCGAAACGCAACTATGTTCAACGTTGGCTGCGAAACAAGTTTAAAACCGAGCGCTTCAAGCCTTGACGACAAAAACTTGGTTAGCTTAATGCAATGTTGAACTGTGTTCCTGAAGCCTTCGCGGCCCAAGCGCTCAAACACCGCCCATGTTGCCGCGGCTGACGCACCTGTTCTTGTTCCCACAAACGTGTACTGCAACTCTTCAGTCAAATAAGGCGTCTCCGTTTTAATGTAATCCAAAAATGTGTCGTTGCGAAACAGAATTCCGCCTGCAGGAATCGTCGTCATCCCCATCTTGTGCGGGTCAACAGTTATGGATTTCACGCCTTCTAAACGAAAATCAAAATCTATAGCATCATAGCCGATGTCTCTTAAGAAAGGAATTATGAGACCGCCAAAGGCTGCGTCCACGTGCAAATAAACGCCACGATTCAATGCAATTTCGGAGAGTTTGTCAATCGGGTCAACCGCGCCCAGTTCAGCTGTCCCAGCAGTGCCGACTACAGCAACGGTATTCTTGGTAATACATTTCTCAACCGATGAGGGGTCAACTCTGTACGCGCTATCCAAGCTCGCATGGACGGCTTTTAATCCCATCAAATCGCATATTTTGGTGAAGGAAAAATGCGCAGATTCTGGCAGGACAACTTCAGGATGACTGACGTTAGCCATGTTTCTCGCAGCCAACAGCGCCAGCAGATTTGCTTCTGTGCCGCCTGAGACGAGGAAACCGACGCTGCTTGGACCATTAAGAAGTGCCGCGAGTTTTTGGATGACTTCTTTTTCCAACTTTAGGCTCCCGGGAAACAGTCCTGGATCTCCTAGATTCGAGCTTAAAAACAAGCTGTGAGCAGTTTTCGCCGCACGATGCGGGGCAGTGCACATTGAACACAAGATTTTGCCGTCTTCGTACCGTAGGTCTTGTGCCCAAAACTTCCTCAGTTCTGCCAACACCGCCTTTCTGCTCAGCCCTTTATCTCGCATCGCTAAGACTCCTTCGCCTTGAATGCAGCTTGCTCTTCTGCGCGCTTGACGACTTCAACAAGCTCTTGCACTTTTTCTCTGGTAATTCGACCGTTAAGTCGGTCGCTGAGGGTGCAAGCGGCACCTCTCAAGCCTACCACGTCAGCGCCTAAAGCATGGACCACAGGCAAGTCTTCCTTCTTTAATGAACCCGCCAACGCTACCTTTAAACCGTAATTGTGCGCTGCGTCGACGAAACTTCTAAGCTGGTCCATCGTAAGGAAGGCAAAGAGGCTTTTCCCATCTTTAATTGCCGTGTCGATCATAGCTATGTCCGCTTGGGCTTTGTGGGCTATTTCAGGCACGAGTAAGGGGTTAACTGCGCCTACTCTTTCGGCGTCGGCGTATCCTGTGGCAACCACTTTAATTGAAGGGTTACACTCTTTGGCGGCTTTGACGACTTGTTGCATTAGGTATGTAGCTTCTTCAGGCGTTTTCAACCCATAAAGTCCCGCTTTGATGTAATTGACGCCGGTTGTTGCCGCGCCTAAAGCAGCCAGCGATACGGCGCCAGGAAGGTTGGGCACTTCGCCTAAAGTGCAGCTTACCTCAACGTTTTCTGGGGTAATCTCGCGGATTCGCTTTATTACCCATGGGAAATTGGCTCCCAACGTCCCTTCCTTCGGGTTTTTAACATCTATAATATCGGCGCCTCCAGCGATGGCTTCCACCGCTTCTTTTTCGTTCATTGGACTTATTAGCAGTTTCAATTTGATCATATTGATGCGGAATTTCTACGCCTTTAAAGTTTTTGTCGCAGGCACTGATCTGAAGATGCTGCTGCAGCCAGAATCATCTAATAATGAGTAAACTTTTCTATTGGTTAGGCGTCATTGCAAAGCAGAGGAGAACAGAGTGAAGATAATACCTGTAATTGATGTTCTCGGGGGCAGGGTGGTTCACGCTGTCCGAGGCAGAAGAAAAGAGTACCAACCACTTAAGAGTATTTTATGCGCGTCCACGGACCCTGTGGACGTTGCTGCAACACTTAAGGCGCTTGGTTTCGGTGAGCTTTACGTGGCGGATCTGGACGCAATTACACGTGGGCGAGCAAATTTCTCGATTTTCAAGAATATTGCAGATAAGACTGGTCTTGAGTTGATGGTTGACGCTGGCATAGATGACCTCAAAAAAGCAAAACGGGTGCTGGAGAGTCACGTTTCAAAGGTTATTATTGGAACAGAAACCCTGCCGAGCGCCAGCCTTGTTGCCGAGGCGGTCGGACTTTTCGGAAGCGAGAAGGTAGTGGTTAGCCTCGACTTGATGGGTGAGCGGGTGATCAGCGGGTTTGAGCTTGGCGCGCTTAAGGACCCTGTGGCGCTTTTGCGTGAGTTTCAGGAAGCGGGTGTTTCACAGATTATTGTGTTGGATTTATGTAGAGTTGGTAGCGGAGAAGGAGTCAATGTACCTTTCTTAAGGGAAGTGCTGAGGAACATAAAGGTCAATGTATACGTCGGTGGGGGCGTACGAGACGTCAAGGATTTGATGGAGTTGAAAGGCGTCGGTGTTTTCGGAGTTCTGTTGGCTACGGCTTTGCATTCTGGAAAAATCTCGCTGAAAGAACTGAAACAGGCTGGGTTACTTTAGAAAGGTAGATGTTTATTTAACTAACCAAAACAGCTTTTTCCACAAAAGATAATGGGAAGTTCAAAGTATTATTGTTTGGTGCTTTGGGTGAAAGTGTTAGCAGCAACTTTCATAATGGCACTTTTACTTTCAACGTTAGCTGCCACTATGCTTTTTGGAATAGTTCATGCCAAGCCGTCTGTCCCAGAATTCACTGTCAAGTTAGTTGCACATCCTTATGACGTACCCACGACTTACTCGACAGACCCTTACACAGGAGAGACAATAACTCATGCTGGTTACCACGTGGAGAATAAGTCCATAGAAGTTTCGATAAAGAACCAACCGTTTACCCCATACACCGATATGGATGGCAAATCCATTAACCTATACTACAATGTTCGCGTCAAAGGGCATTTTGAAGAAAATTGGACTGAGCTTTTTTCAGCCTCAGGTGAATATCCGTCTGCGGGCTCATATCCAAAGCAAGATTATGGGTCCCAATACACGATTGTATTCTATCCCAGGATTGTTCCCTCTAATGGTCAAATGGATTTTCAAGTCGAGGCACTTGTAGGGTATTATACTCAAGTTTACCTAGGCAATACACCAGCATATTATGACGTTTTTACTGGTGAAACAAGCGATTGGAGCAACACACAAACAATAACCATTGGCGAGAGCCAGACGCCAACCCCTTCACCTGCAATAACTCCGACACCAACACCAACCATAACACCTTATCAGGAACATCAACAAACAGAACAAGAAATAATAATAGGTGCAGCTATCGCAACGGCAATAATAGGTGCTGGCTTAGGCTTACTAATCTACCTCATCAAAAGAAAATAAGCAAAAAAAAGAAATGCTGGTTCACTTCGCTATCCAAGAACAACCGCATAATCTCCTTATTGCGTTTTTCTGGTGATGCCTCCACATAATTCGCCCCCTCTTTTTTATTATGCTGTGGCGAATTCTGAGAACAACATATCAATTTTGTCAACTTTAGTAAACTGAATAAACTGTGACACGCAACAAATGCCGGGGTGTTTAGTCAGGCTTTGCTATGCAGATGATTCCACCTAGTTGCGTAAGGCGCACGCCTGCTGGTGATTCAGCGTTCACTATTCTTGTTTTGACCTTTCTGTTTGCGGCAATCTGCATTAGTCTGTGTAGCCTATTCTTTTCGCGGTTGTCTGAAAGGTACTTGTCGGTGAGCAGGAGGTATTCAGGTTTACGTCTGCTTGTGTTCTGCTGGTTAAGAATCAGGGCTTCTGCTTCCTCAAGTGAAAACAGCACGAGATCGTTCTTCTCGGAAGTGCCGAGGCGTTTTTCCAAGATTTCTATGAGGTTTTCTGTCTCTTCTGCAGTGGTTTCGCAGATTAACTGACGGAACGCCTGAGTCCTCGTGAGCGCCGCTACTTGAGTTGGGGTGTTTGCGGAGCCTGTTATCTCGGAGAATGCTGCCTTGTTTGGGCCTTGGATGAGCCATGTGTGATGTTCGTGAACGTGATTGGTGAATTCTTGAGCGTAGTTGGTTCTTGCGGGGGATGCAAGGATTATGCTTCTGACGCCTTCTTTCAGCGTAGGCCTCAGGGCGTTGATTATTGATTCGTGGAAGTTGTATAGGGCTTTTGGGTTGTTTCTGGTTCCGTTAATAGTAAGAGTCTTTTCAGGTTTGACAACTTTGCTGAAGACTTTCCACAGTACTGCATGGGTCTCTTCTAGTCCTGCGAGAATTGCGACGGGGTAGCCGCGCTTGTACGCTTTTTTTGGCTTCAACGTGTTCACCTAGAGCTTATGGGAATCACTGTGTTGTATATAGCTTGGTGCTTGATTTTTGGGCTTTTCCTTTTTATGGTTGCGTGTTTGTTCGGTTTTTGAGATATATCGTGGCTGGGAATAGAGATTATTATATATTAATATATTAGATAGTGTTTGAGGTGCAAACGAAGTGTTTGAAATGTTCAAAAAACCAGATGCAGAGCATAACAACGGAGAGCTGAACACTCAAAAGCCATGCGGAAACACAGAAAAGGACTATCTATCCACCCTAGAGGCGCTGAATGGAGAAGAGAAGTCACTATTAGCCGAGAAATCGCAACTGCTAAATATGGAAGAAACTTTGAGACAGAAAATCAGAAATGAAATCGAAGCCAAGAAGTACAGGATAGAGAACCTAAAGAACGAAATTCCAGAACTGAGGCAAAGATGCGAAGCCCTGGCAAAAGTGCTAAACATACCAGTCCAGAAATAGGCAACAGTTCTCAAGCTTTTTATAAACTTAAATTTTTAGCATTATATTCAACTTTTGTTTCTTCTTTCGGGAAAACGACACGTTTAAGAGCACATCCGAAGTCGTTTTTAAATGCTCACCATGATAGAAGTCAGCAGCAAACGTGACCTTGAGAGCCAACTGAAGAAGAGCAAACGAGTTCTCGCGTTGTTTTACGCGTCTTGGTGCCCATACTGTAGAAGTTTTATTGCATTTTTTGACAAAAACACTGGGAAACGCGGTTTTGATTGTGCCCTTCGCGTGAAAGTGGACGATTATGACAATCCATTGTGGGAGAAATATTCCCTAGAGGCTGTTCCTACAGCCATACTTTTCGATGAGGGAAAAGTTTGCCGGAGACTTGATGGAAGACTCGGCGAAGGACTAAGCGAAAAGCAGTTTAAAGAATGGTTAGAAAGAATTTAAGATAACCCCGTCACTGGGTTGCAGACAACGGTTAAATTTAGCCTCGGCCAAGGTGGGGTTGAGGAACTTGGCAGAGTTTGCTACCAAGAATAATGAAATATTAAATGCGGATCATGGCTACTATTGTCGTGGCTGCTCCTTCAATTCCAGGGACGTCTCTATGAATGTGTGAGATTACTCGTTCAAGGTCTACCTGATCTTTTGCTCGCAGTGGAGCTATTATATCATAAGGTCCGAATACGATATCCGCGGAAATCACTTCTGGTACTTTCATAAGTGCTTGTTGAGCATTTTCTAAATGTTGCGGTTTGACGTTCAAGAGCATGAAGGCGAAGGGCTCTTCTGCGTATGAGGTGCCCTCGTTTACCACTACGAAAGTCATTGTTTTTGTGATAAGGTCTTCTTTGGAGGAAATCATTCGTATGGGAGTGAACCATTTTTCTGAAAATTCATCCACATCTTTGAGGCCCCTAAACTGGATAAGTACGTCAACGGGACCGAAAAGCAGGAATATGTCTCCTCTTGGGATATTCAATTTCATAAGCTCTTGCAGAACTTTGTTGTAAGCACCCACCTTGCAAGTTAAGCACATGTAAGCCTTCATAATTAATCAACAAAAAGATATAGCAGTTAACCGATAAAAAAATCTTCTGCATAACACTCTTTTTATGTTTTCTTCCTTCTGTAAATCATTAGATATGTAATGTTGTGTTGAAGCGGGCTTTGCATCTATAGGTATTCAAAACAGAACGCGAGTACTAGCTTCGTGTTGAGAACGGTATTAACGGGTGCTGTTTGTTTAAGAGCTGGTCTCTACACCTTCTTCCTTTTCTTTACGTAGACCACGGCTGCAAAGATTGTAGCTAAAAGAATTGTAAAGGTAACGTATGGAGCTAACAAATCACGTTCATCTACTGCGTTTTCATTGCCCTCGGGTAGTTGAGTGGTTTGATTAAGAGTTTCGACTTTCAAGTTTTTAAAAGCTACGGCGCTGTCTGTGTTATTTGCCACCAGAAGTGCGAATTCACTAATGTCTATCGCGTCGTCTCTAGTTGCGACAAGTTCCAGAAGAGTACCATTAATATCATGTAATTCGGCGATTATTTCGTCCTCAGACATCCTTGCTACGACCTTATACCATGTGTTTTCTCTTATGCAAGTAGATGCGTTCATGAAAACCGTCCCGTTTCCTTCAAGTTGTTTTATTTGAGATATGTCATTACAGTCCATTCCTCTAATGCTTATACTGTAATTATTTCCGCCATTATTTTTCAGGATAAAACCGAATTGATTATTTGTTGTCTGGTCAATATCGTCCGGTAATCTTAGTGGTTGCATGCCTTTCGGTATATTTATTGGTCTTGTTATTGTTTGCTCGGGTCTCACTATTGTTATTATTTGCCTGTTTCTCCCTAATCTTATTGTTTGTTCGCTGCTCGGTATTGTTATTGTTTGTGTTTGCACGCTTGATATTGTTTGTTCGCCTCTCAGTATAATAAATTCGCCGGTAAGCAAGACTCCCGTTCCTGACAAGTCGATACTAAGAAATTCTTCAATGCCTTGCCTGATACGAAGTTCATAGGCAGCAGCGCCTGCACGACCGTAAATATAGTTATAGCCAGGACCCTCAAACTGAACCAACGATTCGGGAAACCCAATAAAAACTGTAAGTATTTCGCTGTCTGCGCCAGCGTAATCTGAATTGCCGCTCCAGCTTGTTCTAATATAATATGTGCCCGTTGAGGTGAGGTTCCAACTAAAAGAATAATTCCCCCAATTGTCCGTTTCTGTTCTGCATGTATTGTAGGAAATTCCGTCTTGGCTAAAATACACGGCAACGCTTTCATTTGGGTACGCAGGTGAAATTGAACCAGAAATTGTAAGCGTCCGCTCTAGATCGCTGATGTCTAAGGGGTCGGAAGATAGATTTATGGATATGGAAGATGAGTTCAAGGAACTACCCAATTTTGACGAAACACGTGCTGGTGACGATTTCTCACTGTTTTCAAGGGAAATAATCCAAGGCTTCGTGTCTACTAGGAGGGGTGGTACGTCCCCTACCTTCCATTCTGTTGCGGGAGTGCATTCGGCTATCCAGTATTTCTTGCCGTCGAACTCGTAACCAGTTGGCGGCAGCCACCACCATGTGCCATGGGGCGTGTAAGGTAGGTAAACTCCGACGTTAATGTGGTGCACCTCTTTGTGGTAAAGTAAGACAACATCTAAACCTCCAGCCTTCATAATTGAGGCTGCAAGGAGCGATAATGTATCGCATTTTCCCGAATTTTCTACAAGGGTCTCAACGGGATAGTTGACGTCACAATCAGCGTATGGAATCTGATGAACCAGCATCAATACGGCATTGGCGAACTCTTCATCGCTGCGAGGTTTATCGCGCGTAAGGTTTCGAATGTTCTCCGCGATAGATTGGAACGCATCAGGAGTTACAAGTGTGGCGTATTCACTGTCGTCAACAAGTCTAGGGGTTTTACCACGATAATAATCGTAGAGGGAAGATGGCACAGAAACATACAATTCGTGACTGACAAGCCCAAATTGAACTTGAGAACTGTAAGTGCGGTCATAATTGCCTGCAAAAGAGTTAGGTGTAATGAAAACTAGTAGTAGAATGCTAATGAGCAGGATACCTGTCTTCCAATACTTAAAACGCATGCAGGTCCCACGGAAGTGTAATGTATCTCTGCGAACTTAATTAATGTTTGTCATAACCTGTCTATATGTCAAATAAGAAGTGCTAGTTCTGATGTGGGCTGGTGTGTTGGACGTAACCCGCCTTTGGGAAGTCCATGTGCGAGTTTTGATGAAGCTTCGGACGGTAAGTGTAAGCGTGACGGGCGTATTTGCGACCTCTTGACAGCGAAGGGCGAACGGTATCTCGTGAATATGAGTAGTTATCTCGGGGGATGCTTACCCTGCGCTTTAAGTTGAAGTGATAAGGATTACTCGGACATCTTCAGAAAAACTAATTTAGATGACATAATCATCTCTAAAGCAGGCTCCGAAACCCTTTGGAGGGACCGATTCGATGTTACCGAAGATACCAGAATATAGGAAAAGAGGGCGAAGTGGCGAGCATCAAATAGCTTCTTTGCTTAGCACATTTTCAAATGTCATGGTTCCCGATTACGATTTTGGATTAGACTTTTATTGTGAATTACTCGAACACAATTCTCCCTCAGGCAAGTTTTTTTGGGTACAGGCGAAAACGACCCAACAGTTCGAGGGTGACATTTGGAGTCAGTATGTAGACAAAAAGAAAATCAATCTTTGGCTAAAACAGGTTTTCCCGGTTTTTGTTTTGGTGTTCGAGCAGAATAGCGGAAAATGTTATTGGTTATCTGTTGAAGAGTATCGGACAGAGTGGACAAAAAAACTTTTTGACCCCAATGACAGCATTCAAGTAGTAGTTGACCGAAAACATTTTTTTCAAAGGAATGAAGAAAAAAGGGAATTCATTGAGCGGATTAAGAGTGACCTCATTCTGACTAATGCTATTCACGGAATTCCTCATATGATAGGTGACGGATATGTTCGGTCGATTCCTATTTTGGTGCTTTCTGAGCCAGTCATATCTAATGTGAGGCACACAGTAAGGCTGGGACTCGATTATTTGATTAACGATTCAATAATTAAAAGAAATTTTCAAGGAGCATATGAATTGTTGAGGCTTTTGGCTGTCTTTGATAGAGGACATTATGACCATTTCCTCGCCCTTGCTCGGGTTTGCCGTGCGCTTGGCAGGATAAGTGAAGCGAGAGACAACTATAACGTAGCTATTGGAATATGCAAAGACGACCCGAACTGGAATAAACTGAAAAGACCTGAAGATGCCTCAATAGAGGAAATTATCGCAGGCATTGAAAAGGAATTGGCTGACCTCAAAACTAAGCGAGCTTAAAATCTTGCGTAACGTTTGGCTTGCGCGTTATCGTTTGGCGCGAGGCGGAGCGAAAGCGACGCCGAGCCTTAACTTTGGAATTGCCATAATCTATAGAATGGTTTTGTTCTCAGAGTTTGAATTTTGGATTATCAAAAACTATATTCTTTAAGTCAGAGAAAGCAGATGCTAGATTTACATCAGTAATTGGAGCTTCTCCTGGATGGGCTGCATTATTCCTCATTGTAAAGCATATTGATAATCTTTTATGTTGATTAGCGTCAATCAATTCCCAATACTCTAAGACCCAGAGAAGGTCTGTATCAAAAACAGTAGCTCTTAATTCACTTAGAGAATTAACACTAAATGATTTCTGAAATCTTTTAAATCTGCCTTCACGTTTACTTTTCATTTCTTGGGATTTCTTATTGAATTCAGAAAATCCTAATTTCTCTACTGTTTTCTGAATCCTGTGAATAACTGCACTCCATACTAAGACCATTGAGGCTCTATAGAAACCATATCTCGCACATCCCAATGCTTCATTTAGATATTCTGTTTCTTCCTCTGTTGCATTTTCTAGAATCTTTACTAAGCCAGCAAGTGAGGTAATTTTTCCAGCAGATTTCATAATTACTACAAGGATATCATCTTTGATGTTTGCAAGTATCCCTTTGATTATTTTTTGGTATGTCTTTTTCCACGAGGTTTTCAATGAAAGCCGCAACAATTGAGAGAAATAGTCATGATATTTTTTCTTAATTAGTTCAGATATGCCAAATTGCTCTAGTATTGGTTCTATATCTTCAAACCATTTTTTGGCAATTAATTGTACTTGATTTATTGTTTCTTTTTTTGTTATAAACTCAATTTTACATTCATCAAAATATGTGCTCAGACTATTAAGTGATTTATCAAGTTCATTTATGCATTTGATTACTTCTTCCTTGCTCATTACTTAGCCACTATGTTTATGACTTCAGCTAATTCAGTCTGACCTTCTGGTGACAGTTCAACATGTTCTTCATCATCAAGACTTTTGAAAAGTTTTTTGTTATTTCTGAAATTGGCTTTAAAATTGGCACGGTCATAGACTTTTTGACTCTGACATTGTTCTCTTACCTTTTCTATTGAAAACTCAAATTTGTTTCCCTGTTTTTGTACTGCATTTTCTAGTGCAGTCAAGAGTGCTAGTTGGATTTGAGCTTCAGATTTCTTTGTAGTAGTAATCTTGTAGACAGGCCTAGTTTCATTTTTTTCAATTAGAAATAGCTTTCCAATAGTCTCTTCTGGTACTCCATATGTTTGCAAAAATGCGCGGACATCTATTGGTATTATGAATTGCTCTTCATCTTTTTGTTTTTTAGCTTCTTCTGTCGGTTCAGGTTTAGTTGCTGGTTGAATTTCCTTATGCAGATAGAAATCAAGTAAAACCTCAAAGCATTTCTGGCGGTATTTCTCATCAAGTTTTTCAACTAGTGTAATGATGTCTTGAATTGTTTTTTCCAACTCTGCAAAATCAATACTTTGCTCAGTTCGAGTTATCTCTGGAGATGACAAATGAGAGACCTCCCAAAATATAATATGCAGTTAATAGATAAATTTTTCTTTTTATATCAGGATTATAGCGTATTACTTTCTTTTTGCAAAGAACTTTGTAGCGCGCGTATATTCTCGATGATTATACGACATAAAAAAGAAGGTTGTTTGTGTTCTATTTGCGTTTTCTGAACATCATTATGTTTTGTGGTGTTGTAAGAATGTATGTCCAATCGTTGTCTATTAGTTCGCCTGCTTCTTTTTCATCTCGGGCTATGGCGTGATAGTAGTTTTGGCTTTCTTCGTCAAATTGTACGATATGCGTGTAAACCATTGTACTGTTAATGTTTCTGTGTCCAAGTTTTGCTTGTACTTCAATTAGGCTTTTGGTTTCATTGTATATTTTTGTGGCATAGTAGTGCCGTAGTGTGTGGAAGTGTATTTGTTTGAGCCTTGGGTTCTGCAGTTTCAGTGCGAGTCTAGTTTTTTGTTGGTCAAATGTCCATCGGATACTGTTCGGGTTATTTTTGCCAAAAATGTATTGATTATTTTTTGGTAGTGTGTTTAGTCTTGCGATTAGTCGGGTTGATATCTTGGCTTCTCTTGGTTTTCCGTGCTTTTCAGCTACGCATTTGAGTGTTGATTTTTCTTCGTCTAAATCTGTCCATTTGCAATTCCATAATTCGCCGATTCTAAATCCTGTTTCCTTTAGTGCTTGGAGTGTTATCGATACTTTCTTGCTTGTTCCTGAGATTAGGGCGTCTATTTCCTTCTCAATCGGTACAAAAGGTAAGGTTTCATTTTTCTTATAGTATGGTATTTCCCATTTGATACCTAACATTTTGGTGTAGTCGTTGTATGCATAAACTGCCAAGATTTTGTGTCCGTTGCTCCAATTCTTGTTTCTTGCTATGAAAAGTTTCACTTCTTCGGGGTTGGATAAATTTACATTGTTTCGAAGCATTACTCTGAGGATTTTGTACTTTGTTCTGATTGTTGCTTCTGCCATTGCTTGCTTTTGACAATACATAATGAATTGCGGTATTGTTCCATTGAGAGATGGCGGGTTCTGATTAGGGCTGGTGTGTTGGTTGTAACCCGCCTTTTGTTTTATGTGGCATTCGGCTAATCGGGCTACCCG
>Ga0315548_1001414_pt1 | contig 20319 bp, 27 predicted proteins | sample SalMarSW160110MG_2_FD_202540 | JGI IMG/M metagenome (GOLD analysis project Ga0315548, IMG submission 202540) | Salt marsh sediment microbial communities from the Plum Island Ecosystem LTER, Massachusetts, United States - Salt Marsh Sediment SW1601-110 ...
CTTTACGGGTACGGTTTGCTAACGTTTGCCTTGTTCGCCAGCGGTCACTTCCTCAGCATCCCCTTCGAATACCTCCTGTTAGCCATAGGCAGCATAATCATTGCAAGCGGCGCAGCTCTGCTGGTGCAGTTCATACGGCGATATCCTCTGCCAAAAGGTGCCCAAGGCAATGTCGCCCAGTGACGCAGACATACAAAACATTGACAGGCTGATACACGAACCCTCCAGGCTAACGATAATGATGCACCTTTACGTCGTTGAAAGCGCCGACTTCCAGTTTCTCCAGAATCAGACTGGAATGACGCCGGGCAACCTGTCCTCGCATTTGCGGAAGCTGGAAGACGCGGGCTACGTTGAGGTAACAAAAGAGTTCGTGAACAGGACGCCGCACACAGCTTTGAAGCTGACGCAAAAGGGCAGGGAAGCCTTCAAAGAGTACCGAAGAAACGTGAAGCGGTTTATTGAAAAGCTGCCCGAGTAAAACGGCTTGGAAGCTTTACTCCTTTCTTTTCCATACTTTCTAGGAGGACTGTTTTTATACGCGCTTGGGCTTTGCATAAGGAAAAAGGAAGCTTTACTCAGTTGACGATCATCGTTGATGACGCGGGCAGCGGCGACTTGCTTTTCGGCGTGGTCATAGGCGCTTACAGGGAGGAAACTGGAGAGTTCAAGTACGATCTCGTTGATGTCAGGTTTTATCAGCATCTTTTCTGCGAGAAAGCGTATTTGCAGGAGTGCTCGCGTGTCACGTCTCAGCTGGTTGCCACGCTGAAAGTGAAGCCTGATGAGGAGATTCATGTTTGTCAAGGCTGCATTTTTGATGTGGCTGTGGTTGAGTTGCAGAAGGTTTATGGTGAAGAGCGCGTTAGCCGCGTGAAGGTGACTGGCGAAGCGCAACGGCTTGTGGAGATCGCGTATTTGGATGAAATTCGCAATTTGGGTTACGAGCCCTTAGCTGAGCGGGAGGCTAAGCGCGCGAAGAGTTTCTTCCACATGATGCGTTGGTTGAAGGCGAATCCCGCGATGCTACGGTACGCGAAGACTGGGTGGCCGCGGCTGAAGCGATATCGCCTGTTCAGGCAGTTCCATCAGGAAGAGAGGTATAGCGCGGTGTGCAGTGACTGCGGCAGCCCGTGTGAAGTGCCTTTTAAGCCCGACGCGGATAGACCTGTTTATTGTCAGGCGTGCTGGAAGAAGCGGAAGCCTCGACGAAGCCGCGCGGTGCCGCAGTGAAAAATGTTTTTATAGCATGAGCGCGTTTGGGGTGCGGCATGAACGTAGTCTTTGATTTCAACTTGAGCTGGTACGTGCTGTTCTTTGCGTTTCTCATTTCGTGGTTAGTTTTACTTGTCATCCGGCGTGAGCGTCAAGGTAGAAAAGAAATCAAAGAGCAGGTTTTCTTGGCCTTTGCAGGGATGTTTACTTTGGCACTTATGGAGTTTTTCGCCGTGTCCACGAACCTGTGGCATTACACTCCTGAGAATTGGCCGGTGATTTTGTGGCCGACGTACTTCGCGGCGATACTGTTCGGGTATCAGCTGCTCCGGTCTATTGAGGGGCTGTTGCGTAGGCCCGCGTTTGCGTCGAGAGTTTAGCCCGGTTTTGTTTTATGTGAATTGATGTTGGCGTTTAGGCAGCGAAAATGTTTTAAGTGTTTGCGCTGCAAGGTCAGCGTTAAAAGTGAGTGTTGAAGCCTTGACTCAAGTTGACGAGCCGAAGACGCTGGGCAAAAACGAGTATTACAGGTGTCCTTTTCCGCATGTGCACCCTCGGCATAAGCAGGCGTTCTTTAAGGATTTTGACGCGCATTTTCGCATTTTCGGCGACAGAGAGGACCATTTTGCAGTGGTGCAGTTGCATGAGGAGCTTGCGTGGGATATGAGGCATTCGGAGTCTGAGAAGGGCGCTCTTGGTGAGGAGGATTTGCGTAGGATTTCGCTTGCGGCTTGGCTGGAAGCAATAAAGCGGTGTACTGGCAAGGAAATTCAGGTAATTTCTAAAAAGTAAAAAATAGGCAAGTTTGCGTCTGACCGGGTTTATTGCACTGCCTCAACGCTTTGTATTTCTGGCACCTTCTGCTTGATGAAGCGTTCAACGCCCTGCTTAAGCGTCAGCACGGACAATGGGCAGCCTACGCATGCGCCTTGCAAACGGACTTTGACTGTGCCTTTTTCGATGGCGACGAGTTCTATGTCTCCGCCGTCGGCTTGGATTCTCGGTCGTATTTCCGCGAGGGCTTTCTGCACTTTCTTTTCGGTTGTTTCACTCATTACTGTTTTCACCACACTTTGTTTTAAAGCCTAACCCATTAGTAGCGGATAATCATAAAAACGTTCCCATGTTTGAATTGGCACGGGCTCACTGAAGAATTTTATTAGGATAGAGAGTAATATGATTCTATTTGGTGCAGTGTGCAGGATGGATAGAGAGGCGGAGCGGTTGGGGCGTTTGAAGCCTGAAGAGAAGGTGGCTATAGCCATAGACATGACTGACGGGTGCGTGCGCGTCTGCGCAGACGGCATCAGAGCCCAGAATCCGGGCATCAGCGAGGAGGAGCTCATAGCTAAGCTGCGAGAGCGGATGGAATGGTGTAAGCGTTATCGTAGGCGGTGATGCGAGCGTTGGAGGTGTTTTACGGTTTTGTTAGACGGGTGGTTGAGGGTTTTGAGGATTCGGGTTTGGATTACGCTTTTTCGGGCGCGTTGGCGGTGAGTTTTTACGGTATCCCGCGGACTACGAGTGATGTTGATGTGATGGTCGCGGTTGCTGGCGAGGCTGATGTGAAGGTTAAGGTTGTTGCGGCTTTGCGGCGCGCTGGGTTGGAGGTTGACGAGCATAAGATTGATGTTGCGTTGGAGTCGGGCTACAACATAGCATCGTTTAGGGGTAAGGCGTCGCCGTACACCGTTGACGTTATCTTTTCAGGCGAGAAGCTTGAGAAGCAGGCTGGAACCGTGGCGGGTCTAAGCACGTTTTTTCAGTCGCCTGAAGGGTTGGTGCTGGCGAAGTTGCGGATGATTAAGGCGACTGTGCCGCGTGAACGGGCAGTGAAGGATGAGGAGGACGTGAAGGCGGTTTTGACGTTTGCTAAGGTGGATGTTGAAGCGGTGAAGAAACAAGCTAGAAAAGACAACACGCTTGCAATACTAGAATCCTTAATCGAATGATTTGAAGAGGAGGCGCAGGCTGAATAGGAGCCATAGAAAACATAAACGCAACAGTCACCACCTACCTATTCAAAAACACATACACAAACAAAAAAATAAAACCGCAAAAATAGCAGCCTTGGCGCAAAGGCTGGAGCTAATCTTTAGTTCTCTACTTTGGAGATATGAGACTGTAGGAATTCATGGTAGAATTCAAAGCAGATACAGAGACCTTAAGACAGGTCGCTTCATCAAGAAGCCTTAGTGCGCTACATAAAAAATGAATAGCTTTTCGACTGATACTGATTAAGGTTTTAAAGAAATAATAACCTCATTGCCAATATAATTTGCAAAAAAAGAAGTCTGGTTATCATGCGTTTTCGTCGCCGAATCAGTCAGTTCAAATTCGACAAAGCCTATGAGATGCGGAACAATCCGACACCAGCTGAGGCACGTATGTGGGAAATTCTCAAGAGAAAAGTCATTCCGAATTATCCAGAGCATATCTTCTACCGACAGTCTGTACAATTTGGCTATATACTGGATTTTTACTGTCCAACATTACGACTAGGCATAGAAGTAGATGGTGACATATACGACAAAAGAAAAAGGTACGATTGGCAAAGAGACACAAATCTAGCATGAAGGCGTATACAAGTATACCGAGTTAACAATGAGGATGTTTTCAACAACCCGCAAGGCATCGCAACTCAACTTTGTAAAATCATACAAGACAAAAAGATGCCTTGGTATAAGAAAATCTTTAGGTTCTAAAGTTAACACGTGCTTAAGATAAAGCAATCTCAAAAACCCATCTTTTAAGGGTTAATGGATTTGGTGGTTTTTCGTTTTGTGTGTGAGAGGGAGAGGGAAAAAAATAAAATTTAATCCAACCAACCAATTTCATGACCGGTCAGTGCTTTCCAGAAGCCTTGTTTTGTTTTTCTTCTATTTCCTCAAACTTTTTAATTATTACATTGAAATTAAAATTATTATCAACAATTTCTTCAAGATTATCAATCTTATCAAGTGTGGCGCTTATCGTCACGTTTGATTTATTTGAAGATATTGACGTTGCTGCGTTTTCTCGTCCCGCGTAATAGCCTACGCCGCCAATCACGTACGCAAGGGTAGCGAGTACCAAATATGGAGCAATCGCAGCTAAGGCAGCTGAGATTAATGCTTGATCGAGGTAAGGAGTTTGGGCAATCATAGATATCATACTAATAAAAGCGCCAAGCGCAGAGATGAGCAAAACCGAACCCCATACAAAAAAAACATAACCAACTACCCTCCACTTATTCAATTAAGGTCGCCTTAAAAGTATAGTTTACAACAATTCTATGGAATTATAGTTTATGAATTCGAAAACAATATCAAGAATTGTTTATTCCATGTTCGTTTGTGTGACAGGCACACACAGAGAGACAGACAGAGAGAGACAGAGACAGAATACACGGACACACGCACGGGCACGGGTACGGGCACGAACGGAAGCACACACGAAGGCGGGGAAAAAGATTAAAATTTAATACAAATGGGAATTCGTTTTGTCAGCTGATTGGTTTTGCTCATTTGTAAATTTGTGAATTGGTAAATTGATGAATTTGTGAATTTCGTGAGTCTTTATATTTCCTATTAGCGCTCGTTTTCTTTTGATGATGTGTCATGAAGGAAATCTTGAATCAGATTAAGGGTTTAGCGGCTGGCGATTTAGTGTGTGTGGAGTGGTTTGACGCTAGCATTGGCAAGAGCTTAAGCAACGGCGTCAGCGGCATAGACGTGCCCGTCAAAAGCTGGGGCATCTACGTCGGCATTTTAGGTCAGAAGCGCAAGCACATTATTTTGGCGCAGAACTGCTTCCGCTACTCTGACGGCTTGTATGATATTGATTATACGGCGGTGCCTGTGCCGTGGACCACTAAGGCGACTGCCATAGCAAAGCGCCACATCGGGGCGGAGGAGGCGGAGCATTTGCTGAAAAGTTTCTTGGTGAACGAGAAAATGAAGAGTGACAAGCCCAGTTCCAACCGTTGCCTTCGGCAGCAGAGGATGCGAAACCATTGACTGACTGGATTAAACGCGCGTTAACGCGGAAGACCACCGACAAAACCGCATCTGCGGAGGAAGTGCCGCCAAGCGAACGCTTGGTCTTAGGCGTCAAATTCGCCATCGCCCTAACCTTCAGCCTCACAGCGTTGGAAATCGCGCATTTGGCTCTTTTAGGCACATGGAACAGCGAAGTCTTCGCGGCAATCACGGGCTTAGCAGGCACCATAACGGGAATTCTCATATCACAGAAAACCTGAGGCGCGTCTAAGCCATGAGTGAACCACAGTTTCCGCCTTTAAATAAGGGAGGGGGGTAGTCATCGCAGAACTGAATAGAAACGTAAAAGACCTCATCGAAATTGAATGGAAAGTCGTAGACAAACTCATTCAAATGGCTGAAAATCCTCCTAATCAAAACCAGCGCGCATTCTACTATCAAACGCTTGCCAGCCATATTCGCATATTGTCAATGCTCTTGAAACTGCATGGAAAACCCGACGATACACAAGACCTAGCTAAACTCCTGAGTGAAATACGCAAGAGAGCCAAAAGAATCGCTAAGAGGCTCAAACAAGAATGACCTCAGACGACGAAGACCTCGCAAAAATCGAAGAGAACCCAACCCTTTTCGCCCAATTAGTTCTAGGATTTGAGCCTTTCAGCTACCAAGAAAAACTCCTAAACGACCCAGCGCAACGCATAATCGCGTGCATGGGAAGACAAACAGGCAAAACCACCACAATAGCCACAAAAGCCATACACTACGCCTACACCCACCCAAAAACCACCACCCTCATAATCAGCCCCAGCTTGCGCCAAAGCATGATCATGTTCGACAAAATCCTCGCCCTCACACACGCCAATCCGCTTCTGCGTAAAAGCATAACACGCAAAACCCGCACCATAATCCAACTCACCAACACCTCAACCATAATCGCCTTGCCATGCAGCGAACATTTACTACGAGGATACACCGCACACTTAGCCATAGCCGACGAAGCATCATTCATCCCCGAAACCATCATCACGGAAATCGTCTACCCCATGCTCAGCACCACAAACGGCACCGCGATTCTGCTCAGCACTCCGTGGGACAAAAACCACTTCTTCTACAAAGCCTTCCTCAACCCCACCTACAGCACGCATAAAGTGCGCTCAGCAGAAAACCCACTCATCCCAAACGCTTTCCTACAGGAAATGCAGCAAAACATGACCACAGAAGCCTACAAACGCGAGTACCTAGCGGAATTCACCGAAGCCGCCACAAGCTATTTTCCACAAGAACTAATCCGACAATGCATCGAACACGCACAACGCCTAAGCTTGGAACCATACACCACACTGGAACAGCAAATCCCGAAAGGCGAATATTACGCTGGCTTAGACCTCGGCAAACTCCAAGACCACAGCGCACTCGCCATCATCCAAAAAGACGCCGAAACGCTAAAACTGGTCTACAACCACGAATTCCCACTCCAAACAGCCTACACAGAAGTGATCGCAACAGCAGCACGCGCCAACACGCGATTCCACCTGCAAAAACTCTTAGCGGACCAAACAGGCATCGGCGAACCCATCCTCGAAGCGCTCCAAACTGAAGGCGTAACCAACACAGAAGGCGCCAAACTCACCCAAGACGCCAAAACCGAAATCCTCACCCACCTCAAACTCGCCATGGAACAGCAACGCTTAGCACTGCCCTACGATAAGCGCCTGTGCCAACAAATCAACGACCAACAATACGCTTACACACGAAACAGCAAACTCTCCTTCTCGCATCCGCCGAACACACACGACGACCAACTCTGGGCACTCGCACTCGCAGTGTACGCCGCAAAAACCGAGCAAACACCAAAACTCTGGATCGTCGCCAAACGCAGCCAAGGCAAAAACAAGCTAAACGCGCTACGGCAAAGACTCCAAAGACACAAAACAGAAGGCAACACACGATGAAACGCCGACACGAACACTTCCGCATCACCAAACTCAAACGCACATACAACCGCCACACAGACACCTTCACCATAAACATAAGCTACGAAACCACAGTCGCCACGCAAACCCAGCGCACCCGAGCAGTCGCAGAAGCCTTCGGACTCGGCACCGACCAAGCCCAACGATTCACACTCTACGACAACCTAAACCTTCGCGTACGCCCCACCGACATCGTGCTCATCACTGGCGACAGCGGCAGCGGCAAAAGCGCCCTGCTCAAAGCCATAAAAGCGGATTTAGGCACGGCAGCACAAGACACGCGCGACTTAAGCCTAAACAGGAACACACCCATAATCGACGCAACCGGCAAAAACACCACCGAAGCACTTGAACTGCTCAGCCGAGTAGGCTTAAACGACGCCTTCCTATTCCTAAGGGCTTACAGCGAACTCAGCGATGGGCAAAAGCACCGCTACCACATCGCGCGGCTCGCCGAAACCCCGAAGCAATGGTGGCTTCTAGACGAGTTCACGAGCACTTTGGACCGCGACACCGCGAAAATAGTCGCCTACAACCTGCAGAGGTTGGCGCGGCAACGCAGCAAAGCCGTAATTGCAGCGACAACGCACACGGACCTGCTCAAGGACTTGGCGCCTGACGTGCACGTGCATAAGCGTTACGGAAAAGAACTCGCCATACGCTACTACCCCAACGCACAAGCACGCGGCTGCAGCCTAACACGGCAGATGTGCGTGGAGCAGGGCACGCTTCAGGATTATAAGGCGCTAAGCCAGTTTCACTATCGAGCTGGGCGTTGTCCGCCGCCGCGGAAAATTTTTGTTCTTAAGCGCAGAGGCGAGTTGTGCGGCGTTATTGTTTATAGTTTTCCGTCGCCTGTGTGTTTTGGCAGGAGCAAGGTTTGGAAGGGTAGTTTGCAGCGGTTGCAGAGTGAGGTAAGCGTTATCAGCCGTGTGGTGGTGCATCCGAAGTACAGGAGCATCGGCTTGGGCGCTAAGCTGGTTGGCGAGACGCTTGCGCGTGCTGGAACGGCGTGTGTGGAGGCTGTTGCGGTTATGGCGCGGTATAATCCGTTTTTTGAGAGGGCTGGGATGCGGCGGATAGCGGAGAGCAAGCCTAGTCCGCATGTGGTTGTTGCTTTGGAGCGTTTGGGCGGGTTGGGTTTCGACTGCGCGTTGTTGGCTGGTGTGTGTTATGGTGAGCGGGTGGTTTCTGAGGTTGGCAGAGAAGCGGTTTTAGACGTGCTTGAGGAGTTGTCTAGGCGGGATGCGGGTGTTAGGCGGCGTTTGGCTAGTCTGCGAAATGTTTATCCGCGGCATGAGGAGTTTATGGCGAAGGCTGCTGAGCTGGACGTGGCGGGTTTGGCTTTGGCGCTTAAGCGGTTGAGTTTTATGGCGCAGACTAAGGTTTACTTGTTCTGGAGAAAAGAGCAAGCTGGTTGAGGCTGTTTTTTGTTTAGCCTCGTTGGGTTACGCAACTTCGGTTTGCATTCTTTTTTTGCGTTCGTAGGCGTATTCGATGAAGGCTACAAATAGTGATGATGAACCTGTGCCTATTAACACTAGGGTTGTTGGGTCGAACATTTCACTTCCGTCCTTGTTTTTGCCGCAGTGTGAGTGAGGTTGAGTTATATAAAGTATTTTGAGATTTGTTCATAATTCTGATGGAAAAAATGGAAGCGCCGTAGCTTTTGGGGCACTGGTGCTCTGCGAGAGCTATAGCCCCCTTATATAAAGACTGAAACGCGGAGTGAATTCCTCGTGGAACCAATGCTTGACTGTTCAAATTATGTGAAGAAGTAGACTTGTTTGTCAAGAAATTTTGACTAAAAAAGCGCGTTGCGGGCGTGTTTGGTCAAGAAACCTTTACAAAAACCCTTTAATCGCAGAACCAACCCTAGTATAACATCTGGGATGAGCATGAGAAAAAGCCTCGCTATGCTGCTTGCTCTCGCCTTCCTAACAGCGTCATGCATAATCGTGGCTAAGCCTGCGTTTTCCTCCGCTGACGTAGCCGAAGACTCTTGGACGTCTAAGGCGCCGATGCACGTGGCAAGATTCGGCTTAGGCGTTGCGGTGGTGAACGGCAAGATATACGCCATCGGAGGCTCAACCAGAAGTGGAGGAGGCGGCACCCGAAATGGGGAACTGCCCGTCACTGGCGGGGTCGTGGGCACAAACGAAGTTTATGATCCAGCAACGGATACGTGGGAAACCAAAGCGCCCATGCCTACACCCAGATTTGGTCAAGCAAACGTTGTAAACGGCAAAATCTACGTAATAGGCGGAGATTCCAGCTGGACCCTTAATGAAGTTTATGATCCAGCAACGGACACGTGGGAAACCAAAGCGCCTGTGCCGACTGGGGCAATTGGTTTTGTCTCAGTTGTCGTTGATGATAAGATATATGTTTTTGGGGCATTTTCAGAAAGTGGAGATTCTATGAGAAACCAAATATATGATCCTGAAACTGACTCGTGGAGTGAAGGCACACCCTCGCCATCGGGTGTCACGTATGGAGCGGCTGGCGCGACTACTGGTGTGAATGCGCCTAAACGAATCTACGTTTTAGGCGAGAAATGGGATCATTGGTAAGGTGAACCGCCGTACTTTGTTCGGGTTTATGACCCTGAGAAGGATGTGTGGACTTTTGGTGCTGACATACCCACGCACCGTTATGATTTTGGGGTCGCCGTCGTAAACGACATGCTGTACGCCATCGGAGGCTATACTTCCTATTACCCCGATTTGCTATACTCAGTTCCTTACGGTCCTTCTAACACGCCGCACGCAACAAACGAGCAGTACACGCCCTTCGGCTACGGCACCGTCCCGCCCTTGGTTCAGGTTGTTTCGCCGGAAAACATAACGTACGCTGCAGACAATGTTTCTCTGGCTTTCACGGTGAACAAGCCAACGCAATGGGTTGGGTACAGTCTTGACGGGCAGGAAACCGTGGCAGTCACGGGAAACACGACACTCACGGGCTTACAGAACGGCTTGCACAACATAACCGTTTACGCAAAGGATACGTTTGAAAACATGGGAACCTCTGAAACGGTCTATTTCAGCGTTGAAGTTCCGTTCCCGACAACATTGGTCATAGTTTCCGTAGCGTCAGTGGCTGTGATCGGCGCAGTCTTAGCAATCTACTTGAAGAAACGCAAACATTAATCAGCTATCTGCTTGTTCTTCGCACAATCATCGTCTGAACTTGACTTACGCCCTCTATCTTCCCAAGCGCACTTTCAAACTCGTCCACAATACCTGTTTTATCCTCTGGAAACTTCACCTGAACTAAAAGAGCCTTCAACCCAAACGCTATAGGCTCCTCTCCGTAGCCTTCAACAGAAGAAAACTCAGGCAGGCATTTTTCAACTTTCTTTTTCAAGCCATCAAAACTATCGACTACATCTTCTGGAAAAACCTTGTAAACAACTTTTATGCTACCCATTACATAGTCCGCCTTTTATGGACCTATAAAACCGCACTTTGGACACTTGTATGTGCGACCAAACTTTCTGCACTTTCCGCAACGTTTTATCTGTATTTCTCCACAGTTGGGACAAAAGAATTTGGTTGCCTCTGTTCCCGGCTGAATGGGTTTACCACAACTCGTGCATGTAACTAAGGATAATGTTGTGCCTTCGGACATCACGCTCATCTCTGTGACGGCTCTCTAATTCAAGTCTTCCTTATATCTTCTATGTTTGCTTTTCGCAAGTTTATTATTGTGGTTTTTCGCCTATACTCTACGGGGTTATTTTGGGAGTAAACCTTCGCGCTATTGTTCCAAAAACAGTTGTTAAACTAGAGAATTTAAGTGGAAAATCAATCGCCATTGACGCTTACAACGCTTTATACCAGTTTCTCGCCATAATTCGCCAGCCAGACGGCACACCTTTGAAGGATAGCACTGGAAAAGTCACCAGCCACCTAAGCGGTCTGCTCTATCGAACAAGCAACCTTGCGGAGATGGGCATGAAGCCGATTTACGTCTTTGATGGTGTTCCACCCGCTCTTAAGGAAGTGGAAATAAAAAGGCGCACGAAAGTAAAGGAAGAAGCTTTAGTTAAGTACGAGCAAGCTTTAGCCAAAGGCAAAGTTGAAGAAGCCCGCGTGTACGCACAAGCCACATCTCGCTTGAAGGATTACATGACGGAAGACAGCAAAAGGCTTCTCTCTCTTATGGGTATCCCTTGGCTTCAAGCTCCCAGCGAAGGAGAAGCACAAGCTGCGCACCTGACGAGATGTGGGGATTCAGATTATTGTGCGAGCCAAGATTATGACAGCTTGCTTTTTGGAGCACCTAGGCTGATTCGAAACTTGACTGTTTCTGGTCGAAGAAAACTTCCTGGCAAAAACGTTTACGTGAATGTCGCGCCTGAGGTGGTGGAGTTAAGCAACGTCCTTAAAGAATGTGGAATAACTTATGAGCAACTGATAGACGTAGCCATCCTGATTGGAACAGACTTCAACCCCGACGGCGTAAAAGGCTTAGGGTCTAAAACTGCCTTAAAACTGATAAAAAAGCATGAAAATTTGGAAAACGCTTTGCCACACTTGAAAAACGCCGAGTTTCCAGCTGACCCTCAAAGAATACGAGAGATATTTTTGCACCCGAAAGTGAGAGCCGACTACAAGCTGGAATGGAAAGAACTCAACATAGAAGGCGTTGTTGATTTTCTCTGCAGAGAGAAAGACTTCTCAGAGAATCGTGTGAGAAGAGCATTAGAAAGAATGCGAGAAGGCACAAAGAAACTTGAAGGAAAAACCACTCTAGAAAAATGGTTTGGGTGAACCTCGTCTTTTAATAATAAATCATTTCTAGATGGGATAAAATTTGAAGTAAGAAACTAGAGCTTGTGGCCGTGCTCACCAATTAAAGGAACAAAAGCCACTCCACCGAGATTCTCCTGTTTGATTTTTCCGTCTGGTTCTTTTGTGATTTTTAAAAGGTTCTGGAAGAGGGAAACACTGCCGACTGGGATTAGCAAGATACCGCTGGGCTTCAACTGATCAACTAACGGTTTGGGCACGTTGGGGGCTGCTGCCGTGACTATAACGCGGTCATAAGGAGCCTTTTCAGCATAGCCTTTGGAGCCGTCAGCGTTAATTATTGTTACGCGGTCGGCGTAACCTGTGGTCATTATGGTTTTTCTCGCGTTTTCAGCCAAAGCCTGAACTATCTCTACGGTGTAGACATGTCCCCACTCGCTACGAGGGGCTTCTTTCGGAGCAATTATCTCCGCTATTGTGGCGGCGTGCCAACCTGACCCTGCGCCGACTTCCAAAACCTTTTGACCAACTTCCAACTGGAGAGCTTCATCCATTATCGAAACCATGTGTCGCCTAGCCCAGCATTACGCTGAGGCTATGTGGCGCCGAGATTGTTTGGCCGAAACCAATTGGAAGCGGCGTGTCCGCAGCACTGTAGGATTGCATGTCTAGGGGCAGAAATTTTGTGCGAGGCACGGCGCGTATTGCTTTAATTACTTTTGGCGACCGTAGAATGCCTTGTTTTATTAGGCTGTCGACGAGTTTTTCCCAGTCTGTCTTTTCCAAAGTAAAGCACCGAGTAGAATACTGTAAACAGCCCTTTTTAACATATATGTATTAAAACTAAGCTTGTTGTCTGGATTCTTCTTTCTCGCAATTGATTTATGTGTTTGTGAAATGGTTGGGACTGTTGTGCTCTCGGTGACTATAGCCCCCTTATTTAAAGACTGAAGTGTAGAGTGAACCGCGGGGTCTTTGTCAAGAAATCTTGACTAAGGTTTGAGCTGCTTGGTCAAGAAACCTTGACTAAAAATCTTCGCTGTAAGCTTGTTTTGTCAAGAAACCTTTACAAAAAAGTTTTTATCGCGAAAAAACCCTATATTAAGCAGGGATTGCCTGTGGAAAAGAAGACGCTTTTAACCGCAGCCTTCATCTTAGCGCTCTTTTTAATGGCGATGACTGAAGGATGTTTCGTCCAATTTGCACAGGCAAACCCGTACCTGTATCATGAGGCTGTGGCTCCTCCAGAAGGCGCAACTCCACTTGTAATCTCGGTATTGTCTCCAAAGAACAATGCCGTGTACAGAGTGAATGATGTCGCTCTTACGTTTAACGTAAACGCACAAGGCACCAGTCTTGACTCTATATACGGTATTTCTTTCAAGGCAAGTTGGATTAAAGACAATGTAACTGTTTACCCTGATTTTTCCAAGTTTTGGAGTTACAATGAAACTTTTTGGGACATGCCTGATGGCGAATACAGCGTAGTCATTACCGCTTGGGGAGGAGGCCACTATGCTAGAGGTTTGACGTACTACTCTTTTCACATGACAACTATCTCGGTGGTTAATTTCACAATCGCTTCTCCTCCAGAAGTTTCGATTCTTTCTCCGCTGAATAAGACGTACGACTCATCTGATGTTGCATTAAATTTCACCGTGAACGAAGCGGTTTCACAAATCTCGTATGTCTTGGATGGGCAAGAGAACATGACAGTAAATGGAAACACAACATTAACTGAATTGCCTAATGGAGACCACAATGTAACAGTTTACGCAACCGATGAGTTTGGAAACACCAGCGCCTCCGAAATGATTTATTTCAGCGTTGAAGTGCCAGAGCCCTCCCCAACAGCAACATTAGTTGTGGCTTCTGCCCTGTCAATAGCTGTTATCAGCATTGGTTCTGTCCTGTACTTCGGTAAAGTAAGGAAAAGAAGGCTAGAATAGAGCTATGAAAAGAACAGCGTTAGCATTAACGGCTATAATAACACTCTTGTTCTCAGCGATACCTATAACACCATGCGTAAAACTCGTTTCTGCTCAAACGCTCATAACAATTAAAGCGGATGGCAGTGTTTCCCCTTCAACACCCGCAATTCAACAAATTGGAGATCTCTACATTTTAACAAGCGATATTGGAGGCATCGATATAGAAAGGAGCAACATGACGCTTGATGGAAACGGACACACACACCAAGGCGGAGTTGGCGGAATTACCCTGAAAAGCGTCGAAAACGTAACAGTGAAAAACTTCATCATAAAAGACTGCCAGTACGGCGTTTATTTAAATGAATGCTCAAACATCACGGTCTCTAACAATACAATAACGGGAACAGCAGTTCCTGTTCCGTCGGAGTTAACAATAGAAATATTGAAATCGCTTTTCTCGGAGTTAACAGGAGGCATCACCGTTCGGGGAGGAAATCATGACACAATAGTTGGAAATAGATTAGAGGATAATGTCTACGGCATGAATCTCGCGGTTGAAGACAGCCTCATAATTGAAAACAACATTATTAACAACGTTCATGGAATAGAATTATGGAACGCCTCAAACAACACTTTCTACCATAATAATTTCGTCGATAACCACGCGAACGTTGTCAAACATGACATGAAATCCCTACAAGTGAACACTTGGGATGATGGTTCCTTTTCTGGCGGAAACTACTGGAGCAACTACAACGGCATAGACGTCAACGGCGACGGTATAAGCGGCACACCATACACAGTTTGCTCTAACAATCAAGACCGTTACCCTCTAATGAAACCATGGGAACCCGACAATGCGCCTCCACATATTTTCATTTCTTCGCCAGAAAACAAGACATACAATGACAGCAATGTCACGCTGGCTTTTTCCACAAGCGAGCCCACTTCAAAAATAAGCTACAGCCTTGACGGGCAAAACAACGTGACCATAACTGGCAACACCACTCTGAACGAGGTGCCAAACGGCTCCCACAACCTAACGGTGTACGCAACCGACGAGTTTGGAAACACTGGAGCTTCCGAAATCGTCTATTTCAAGGTAGAAGCGCCCGAGCCTTTTCCAACAATACCTGCCGCGACTGTTTCTGTAGCCACAATAGCCGTGGTGGGCGCTGTTCTGCTGGTCTACTTCAAGAAAAGGAAAAAGTGATGCTCATGAAAAGAAAAGCATTAGCACTTACACTAATCTTGGCTTTCATAATATCTGCGATGGCAGGAACAAAATTAGTTAATTGGGCAAAGGCGAATCCGTGGATGGGGACTGATTGGGTGTCTCCAGCAGCCGCAACGAAACCACCTATACTGACAATAAAGTCTCCAGAAGAAAACAGTGTATACAACTCAAACAACGTCACCCTTAGTTTCAATGCGCGTCTCGGAGAATCGACTTCGGCGAGTTATATGAGGCTGATGAAGGTTTATTACAAAACAGATTGGGAACAAAACGAAACCTACGTTTACAATAATGAAGGCATTAATATTCCTTATGACCCCAATGCAATTACCTATTTTTCTTATAATATCAACCTGACAGGAGTGCCAGAAGGAAAACATTACATAACGGTTCACGCCGTTGAATGGGGCGCATACATCGATGGCTTATTTGTGCATATGTTTAGTATTAACGGTTCTTCATCAGCTAGCTTCACCATTGACGTTTCTCCAAGCGTTTCAGTTTTGTCACTTGTAAACAAGACATACGACCTTTCGGATGTTCCGTTACATTTCACAGTAAACCAGCCAGTTTCGCAAATCGCATACAGCCTTGACGGAAAAGAAAACATTACCATTTCTGGGAATACGACCTTAACTGGATTGGCTAACGGAGACCATAATCTAACAATTTATGCAAAAGATGAGGCTGGGAACACTGGAGTTTCCGAAACCATTTATTTTAGTGTGGAAGTACCAGAGCCTTTCCCGACGACGTTTGTAGCGGCTGCTTCCGTAGCCACAGTTGCCGTGGTTGGTGTAGGTCTGCTGGTCTACTTCAAGAAACGTAATCGTTAAGCGGCAATCTTGCCACTTTCGATTCCAAGCAACACCCACATTCACCAAGACGCAAACGCATTCAAGCTATTTTACGGTTACAGACTTCGCCAAGTTCCTCGGCATATCTGGATTCAGTCCTTTCTCAAGTGCCATGTAGTACGCCAGAAGCTGCAAGGGTATCACAAAAGGTATCGGCGACAGAACCTCAGGTATTCCTTTAGGAACCTCAACGTAATCGTCCGACAGCGCTTTGATCTCCTCATCGCCTTCCTCTACAATCGCGATTATCGAGGCACCTCTGGCTTTCATTTCCATTATGTTGCCGATCAAAGTCTTACGGGACTCATCCTTGGCGCAGATGAACACCACTGGAAAACCAGTTTCAATGAGGCTTATCGGGCCATGTTTGCTTTCTCCAGCTGGAAAGGCTATTGATGGAATGTAGGCTATCTCCATCAGTTTGAGTCGCCCTTCGTAAGCTGTGGCTGTGCTTATCCCTCGACCCAAGAAGAAGAAAATTTTGGCATCCTTGTATTTTTTAGCGAGTTGCTTGACTTTTTCCTCTTGTGTTTGAATTATGGTTTCAACAGTCTCTGGTAGTTTTTCCAGTCTCTCCGCAATATCATCCATCTCGTCCTGCGAAATTTTGCCCCGCTTCTTTGACAGCCTAAGCGCCAGTTGTGCTAGCACCGAAAGTTGCGAAGTGAAAGTTTTTGTGGCTGCCACGCCGATTTCGGGACCCGACTGTTGACTTACGTAAACCCGAGAAACACGCGTCAAAGTTGAACCAATCACATTGGTCAAGCTGAGGATTGTTGCGGCACGTTGTTGCGCGCATGTAACTGATGCTAGCGTATCCGCTGTTTCGCCTGACTGGCTTACTGCTAGAATGGTGCTGTCTATGTTAACTGATTTGCCGTGTTGTTCCGTGAATTCTGAGGCATAGACTGGATATGTTGGTAAGAACGCAAGCTTTGAGAACATGTAGGACGCGGCCAAGCAGGCGTGGTAGGATGTCCCGCAGGCGACTAAGAAGACTTCTTGGGCGCGGTCGAGAAATGTTGAGATCAAATCAAGGTAGTGCTCCTGCATCCTCAACGTGTTGCGGAGGGTTGCGGGCTGCTCATGAATCTCCTTTATCATAAAATGCTGATAGCCTTGTTTAACCGCCATTTCAGGTGTCCAATCAACGATCTCCGGTTCTCGCGTGACAACGTTTGAATCAGGGATTTTTCTGATTTCGTAGCCTGTAGACGAAAGGACTATGAGTTCCCCATCCTTTATCAAAACTGCCTTGTTAGTTACGGGTAAAAACGCTGGAATATCCGATGCGCAGTAAACGGCGTTTTCGCTGACCCCCAAGACCAAGGGGCTTTCGTTTCTGGCGCATATTATTTTGTCTGGTTCCCTCGTCGAAAGCACGGCAATGGCGTAAGACCCATCAAGCCTTTTGACCGCCTCTAAGACAGCGTTAGCTAGGTTTAGTTCGGGGTTTTTTTTGAGGTTCTCTTCGATGAGATGTGCTATTACTTCGGTGTCCGTTTTTGAGACAAATTTGTGACCGCTGTTTTCCAGTTCAAGCTTTAGCTCAGAAAAATTTTCTATGATACCGTTATGAACTACGACTATGTTCCCCGTGCAATCCGAGTGTGGATGCGCGTTAACCTTTAATGGCGCGCCATGTGTAGCCCATCTGGTATGTCCTATGCCCACGTTACCAGGCAAATCGTCAAGGTTCAAAATTCTATGCACGTCATCTATTTTTCCTTGGTCTTTTTTAACGTAGATCTTGCCGTCTTGGATTGTTGCTACACCTACCGAATCATACCCGCGGTATTCAAGCCGTTTCAGTGAAGCGTGAATCAAAGGTGCAACATTTCCTTCCTTCAGTATACAGCCGAAAATTCCACACATTTTTTTGGCCCCGTTCTTTCAATGGTTGAGTCTTTCAAGCCCTATTCAAGTCTTTCCTTTCTTAATAAGGATTTTTAGGATAAAACTTTGAGTTCTAAAAAAAATTTTTAAGAGTTTCGTTAACTGGAACTTTCGCGGAAGCCCTGTCAAACCTTGAAGGTCATGCTTTTCGATGATAACTATAACAAAATTTTTAATAATGGACTGAGATTTATGACTGGGAGAAAAACATGGAAAAGAAGTTGTTGCTCCAAGACGATGGCCACACGCAAAAAGTAAAAGAAATCAGCCTCATGCAAGACTCACAGAAACTAAAGATGATTTTAGGCAAACTAAGCTGGAAAATCCTGACAATGCTCTCCGAAAAGGAAATGTACCCTTTAGAAATCGCCAGACAACTTGGCGTCCACGAACAGAAAGTCTATTATCACATAAGGAAACTGGCGAAGGCAGGCGCCATAACAGTAGAGAAAGAAGAAAAGAAGAAAGGAGCAACAGCAAAATACTACAAAACCGTGTCCCCAGCCTTTGGCATAGAGTTCCCTCAAGGATACAAAACAATTCAGAACCTCTCCCTCCAGAGTATGGATGAGCAAATCCAAAGATTCTTCAAAGAGTTCGTTAATGGGAAAGGCATTCTGGAAGGAAAAATAGTGGTGGGCAGTCCCACACCGCATGGTCCCTTCAAAACCAGCGCCAGAGATGGTCACTACGCCGCGCATCTAACGCTTTTCCTAGGGCAATTCGCCAAGATGCCTGCAGAATTCGCCATAAAGTTAGACGTAGATGTGAAGGTTGAAAAAGAAGAAAAAAACCACCTAATTCTAGTCGGGGGTCCGGGAACAAATTTGCTCACACAAGAAATTAACGAGCACTTACCAGTCAAGTTTAACATGCAATCTTCAGACCAAGGATTCTTGCTCGGAGGTTTATCATCGAAAAAGACTTCACGCGTTTACACTGCAGACGTTGCTGGGGTAATAGCTAAAATCGTGAATCCATGGGACACAACCAAACGCATCGTAGTCCTAGCGGGGAATAAAGCCGTGGGAACGAAAGCGTGCGTTTTAGCCTTGACTAACTTTTGGAAGAAAACCCTGCAAAAATACCGTGGCGAAGACACTTTTGCAACTGTCATACAGGGTTTCGATTTGGACGGAGATGGGAAAGTAGATTCCATCGAGGTTATGGAATAGAATTGCGCGCCTCTGAAAAAAGAGAAGCCATTGTTGGATGTGGTCACGGAAATGTTCAGGCAACACATAAGACCACTTTGGAATTCACGAAGGACAAGTATCTGTCAAAAAAAGGAGACTGCATAGTAGCAGTAGCCGCTGACAAGGCTTTAGCCGATTTAAGCGCTGAATTTAAGGAAAATCTGCGAAAACCACACGCGAAACTAATCATATTAATCGAAGCTGGCGGAATAATTGAGCAGGTGAATGCTTATGGTTCTCCACAGCTAATTCTAGCCCATCCCACGGATATGGTGATAAGGAAAAGCGATTATGTGTGCAACCGAACATTGGCGGTTCACGCAGACAAAGCCGCGCAAGACTTGTCCAAAGCGCTAGTGGAAAAACTGAAGAATCCAGAGCAAAAAGTGAAAATTACACTGATAGCGCGCAACAATTTAGGCATGGGAAAAGGTATAAAATAGGGTATAAAAAAGGGTATAAATCCCAAAAACTAGAGAATTCTCAAAAGACAATAATCCCTTTATCCGTTTGATAACTTGTTCTATTTGTTCGGAGCTTTTCAATTCTGTTACAACGATTTTTCCTGAAGCGAAGACTAAAAGGCTTGTTTTGAAAGGTTGTACCAAGCCTACAAAGCAAGCTGTAAGTCCATCCTCAATATTTAGCTTTAATTGGTAATAAAGAATTTAGCGCTCGCCTACTTTACACAATTTATAAAATATTACAACAATTACTTGTTATGAACAAGAAAAACGGAGTAAAAGTAATGGGATGCTCTGGGTATGAAAAAACAATTTGTATTTATACACATAACTCATCTGGAAGATGATGTTAGTATTATATCTGTTAGTAGCTCGTTAATAAACGCGATGCGTAGAGGCGAAAAGTTTATGGAACGCCACAAATACACTGACGATTACAAGTTTCATGCGATAGAGAAGTGGGAAATCAACTCAGAATCAGAGACTCCTGACGAAGTTTGGGAGTACGAAAGAACGCGGGTTGATAAACCTAAACGGTGGGTCAAGCTCGAAGAATTAAAGGGCAAGTTCCGAATATGAAAAAGTAGTGGTAATTATAGTTTAGGTCAAAACGCGCGCTCGGGCAAAAGGCAAGTTTGATTCGCGCTGAATCAGCTTTCTGGAATTTTTTTCTACTAATATACCGACGCGGCAATTTTTAGCCCCATTTTTTTAGAGTTAAAAAAAAATAGCCAATTTTTGAAGCTATCATAAAGGTATAAAGCAGTTCTGCGCGCATCTAGAGAATTTTGGCATCCAAAACAACCTGCC
>Ga0315548_1001415_pt1 | contig 20291 bp, 23 predicted proteins | sample SalMarSW160110MG_2_FD_202540 | JGI IMG/M metagenome (GOLD analysis project Ga0315548, IMG submission 202540) | Salt marsh sediment microbial communities from the Plum Island Ecosystem LTER, Massachusetts, United States - Salt Marsh Sediment SW1601-110 ...
TGCAATAGGTGCTTTGGATATGCTCTCAAAATTAATAATTTATTACCTGCACGAACGTGTGTGGGATAAAGTTTCTTGGGGTTTAAGGAGATGAGCTTTTTAATCTTAGAGGCTTTTCTTAATTCTTCTGGAGATATTCAATTTCATCCCCTGTAAGTTTCAGCTCTTTCTGGATTTCTGGTTTTAGAAGAAACTGTTTTATTGCTGGGAATTCTTTTAGTGCGCGCTTTTCTCCGATATGAACATATTTGGAATATTTTTTTGCAATTGTTTTTTTCTTTTCTATTTTTCTGTTATTGAGCCACATCTTCAGGATACGGGTCGGCTTTTTGTAGCTTGTAAAACCTGTTTTCTCACTTTTCTTAGCACTTGAAATACCATATGATAAAAGGGCATTTTCATAAACTAAAAATCTCCAGTATTGCTGCCTATAAATTCTTCTCTTGAAAATATCTACTTTGCTTAATGCATCGTAGGCACGGACAAGTTCTTCTCCTTGGTATTCTGTAGGGATATTTTCCTCAACCCAAAGAATTATTTCATCTATTGGTTTTTTTATAGAATTAAAAACCTGGAGCATGGCTTTATTTGGCTTGCCTTTGAAAACCATTCTTAATGCACTGAAAATGTCTGTTTCTTTGTTTCTTTCATGGATAAGTACCTGAGACGGGTCTGGCAGGCTTGCTGCTATTTGTAGATCATTTATCGCAGCCCTTATATCCCCCCTGGCTTTTATCGCAATATTTGTCAGTATGTCCTGTTCAATGAATTTTTTTTCTTTTCTTAAGATTTCTATTAAATAATCTTTTATTAATTTGTAATTGATTTCCTTAAGCTGGACAGTTTCTGCTTTCCTTCTTAATTCACTGAATTTCTTCCCCCAGATATCATTTGCAGTGATTATTATGGGGTGAGATGTTGATCCTATGAGTCTTAAGAGTTCCTGAAGTCCTCCACGGTCTGTTCTTGAAATTCCATCAACTTCATCAACAAGAATAATCTTTCCTTTTTTTATGAGAGACTGCTGTTTTGTTGCGGGTCTTAGAATTTCCCTGAGCTTTTGACTATTTCTTAAATCGCTTGCATTTAATTCAAAAATTTCAGAATTTGATTCATTTGCAGCGGCATGAGCAATTGTTGTTTTCCCTATTCCTGGCGGACCATGGAGGATTATTGCCTTTTTTTGTAATTTTCCTTTTCTAGCATCTATTCTAGCGTTGTACAGAAATTCCCTTATTTTTTCAATTACCATGTCCTGGCCTTTTACATCAGAAAAGTATTTTGGCCTGTGTTTTTCTGTCCAGTTCATTGCTTTTCCGGTCATTTTCTTTTGTTAAAATTCCCTCTTTTGTTATTTTATCTAAATATTTAATTGAATGAGTTTCTTCAAATCCATCCCTATCTTTTTTCATATCCCTATTTTTTACTTCACACTCTTTCATTTTTTTAGGCTGAACTAAATACTTAAATGCAATCCCCCAACCACATAATTCATTACCCCCTATTTTTCTATAAAATTCACATTGGCCACAATTTTTAGTATGATTCTTTATTCCCCCATCCCACCTATTTCTTTTTGGGATTTCCATTCTTACTCCTTCCCTAATCCAGCAAGGACAAAACTTGCAATAAGACTCTGGAGTTGGATGAAAGGATCGCTTCCTTCAACAATTCTGAATTCTGTCTCGCCTGTTTTTTCTGTAAGCTTGACTTTTAACTCTGGCTCGACAGGAAGATTCCAGACTTCTTTTTGTATTGCCTTTATAACATCCTGGCCTGAGATGCTTTCTTTTAACATCACATCAAGAAGTTTTTCTCTAGATTTTTGAAAGTCGCCTGAAAGAGCATAATCCAAGACAGCACGAATGTCTTTTGGCTTTGCATTTGAGATAACTGTTGAGATAAGTTCTGGAGAAATCATTGGAGAAATTGAGGCTGTTGACTGAAGAAAGTTAATTACTCTTCGACAATCTCCTTCACTGCCCTCATAAAGCATTTCAATTGCTTCGTTGTTAATCTGAAGCTTTTCACCTGTTTCAATTCTTCTGATAACTGTTTCAATATCTTTTTTCTCAAGAAGCTTGAATCTGAAGATTACGCAACGAGATTGTATTGGGTCAATAATTTTGCTTGAGTAGTTGCATGATAAAATAAAACGGCATGTTGCAGAATAATTTTCCATTGTTCTTCTCAGGGCTTGCTGAGCTTCAGGTGTTAATGCATCAGCTTCATCAAGAAAGATTATTTTGAAAGGCGCATTTCCGAGTGATTTTGTCCTTGCGAAGTTTTTTACTTTCTCCCTTACTACCTGAATCCCCCGCTCGTCGCTCGCATTTAGTTCAAGATAGTTTTCATGCCATGTTTGTCCAAAGAGTTCTTTTACAATTATTAATGCAAGTGTTGATTTTCCTGTTCCAGCCGGGCCTGCGAGAAGCAAATGTGGGATATTTAAGGAGTTTGTAAGGGAGCGGACTTTTTTTACTGTGTCTTCCTGCCCGACAACTTCTGAAAATGTTACAGGACGATATTTTTCTGTCCAGATTTCACTTTGCATGATAATTTATTTCTTGCAGAACTTATAAACATTATGGGAGTTGAGGAGAATATTGCTAATTTTTACTTGCTTCTAGCTCTTCGTACTTTTCGCTTTCGCTTTTCTTTTCTAAGGCGTTTCCTCTGCCATTTCCATCTCATTTGCCTTTTTTTCTTCCAGCGTCTTGATGAACGTTTCATATAATTACCTTAAATTGTGTGTTTACAAACACCTCGTACTAATTTTTATAGAAGTTTATTTTTAAACTTATCTACTCTAATTTAGAGTTTTTCAAATATAAAAATAATGAATAATAAAAAATGAAATTATCTCCTTTTCTTCTTTTTTGGTTTCTTTCTTGATCTGATAATTCCTAGGCCTTCGGTTGTGTCAAGGATGGCTTTGATTGCAACTACTAATCCTGCAGCTCCGACAAAAGCTATGAAACTTCCAAGAGCAGTTATAAGATAGTTGTAGAACCAATCTAATCTTAGTTGCGAAATCGCGCTAATTCCTCCAACTCCTAAAACTAATAGAACCAATACTCCCATAAGGAATGTAACTGAATTCTTCCTTGATACATTAAGAAATCCTACAATTAACCCAAGAACAAATAGTATCAATACCAGCGTAGCAGGAGTTAATACGTTAATCAGGAAAACTGCTACGAGGGAAATTAATACACCTATTAAGAAAGCCCACTTTCCTATTTCTTGTGCTGTCATTTTCACCTCCTTTTATGTCCTAAATAGGAAGAACCTCTTTAAATATGTTTTGCAGTGTTCGGTGAATTTTTTCAGATAGTTGAGAACGAACGCCCCTGCCGAGATTCGAACTCGGGTCACGGCCTTACTCCATTGTTTTGCTCTGGTCAAACGCCAGCAAGCTGTCATTTGAATCGGAACTTAAGGTTCCTTATCAAACGTCGCCTACGTCGCCATTTGAGAGGGCCGCATTCTTGGCCTCTGAACTACAGGGGCATACAACTATTTTAACAAATAAGATGTTTAAAAAGAATTTGTTCACACAAATTTCTTACTTTTGTTGCTAACTGATAGAATTCTTTATCTAAAGCTTCTTAAGGATTTATTTCGCAAGAAAGACCTTGTCATTAGGTCTTACTTTTTCAGGAACTTTAATTCCTATGTGGTCTCCTTTTTTCGCACTCTTGACAGCTTTCCTTTCGATTTGTATGCTCTTTATAGGCACTTCAAAATCAGTTGTATGACCTTTTATGTGGACTTTGTCGCCGACTTTAAGTACACTAGAAAGCTTTATAGCAGCAACTCCAACATGACTAAAATAACTCGAAACCACCCCAATTTCTTTTTCCTTTTTTTCTTTATTCTTAGCTTCCGCCATATCTTCTATAAGAATTAAGGATATTTAAATTTAGTGATTATCAGGATTTTGATTTAATTATCTTTTAACCTACAGCAAAATAAAAGATTTCTGATAGGATAAATGTTAGATGAAAAAATTAGACAAGAGGAGACAAAAACAAACTTTTATAAATCACTGTGCGTTAAGGATAACTATTAAAGTTAACTTATAAAGATAAGCGTTAATGCACAATGAAGACAAAAAAAGAGTTAGTGATAGAAATTCTTAAGAAAAATTCAGATGGGCTTACAATAATTGAAATTTCTAGAGAATTAAAGATTTCTCGAAATACAGTCGCTGTTGCTCTGGCAGAATTAAAAGGAGCAGAACAAATAAGAATCAGGCCAATTGGCAAAGCTAAATTACATTATTGGAAAGGAGGAGGAAAATGAAACTTAAATATTTAATTTTAGCAATTTTATTGGTTCTTACATTAATCCCAATTGTTTCAGCAGATTGCACACTTACCCTTGATAAAGAATCTTATATTCAGGGAGAAACAGCATCAGCAGATATGGTTTGTGGTGGCGGGGAAAATAGTAAAGATTATGTTTTAAACTGGACTTATGCAAATGGGACACAATTAGAAATAGATGAAGGGAAAACTCCTGCAGCAATAGGAGAGCATTTTTATGAAACTTATACCATATCCTCAACACATCCTGCAGGTGTGTATTTTAATGCAACTTTAACTGGAATTAGTTTAGAAGGAAATGATACTGCTAATGTAACAGAAGGAAGCACAAATTCTCTGGTTATTACAGAAGCAATAGTTGGCGGAGGATGGATGGGACTGGCATCTTCATTTAAGGCAACAATAAAAGATGAGAATGAAAAAACAATATCCGGCGGAGAGTGTCATGTAAATATTAGAAACAATGCAGATACAAACACATTAATAGAAATGCAAGCAAGGCCTGTTGGAGGTGAAATGACTCAGTATTGGGTATTAAATTATAATCAATTTGATGAAGCAATAGATTATCTAGTTAAAATTAACTGTTATTGTGGTCTTAATGGAACAACAGATGCCTGTATAGATGAAGAGGGGAATATTGTGACAAATTCAGTAGGAGATGCAACTTTTCCTTTCACAACAAACAAATGGATTACTTTTAATCAAGACCCATTACCAATAATTTATAGTAATGGAACAGATTATCCAACCCCTGTAGTATATGCTGGTTTTGATAGAGTTTACTGGAACATAAATGTTTCAAATAATTATGGTCAGGTGTTGAAAACAACTGTCAGCACTTATCTGATAAACAATGAAACAGGCAAGATATATGGCTATGTTAATGAAGGAATAGGAAATGTACCAGAAAGGACATTTACTACAGGCAATAGTACGGCAATATCTGACCATCTAATATCTCAAAATACTCCAACAGGAGTTTATTATATTCGGTCTTTCTTTGATGTGTTTTATAAAGACCTTCTTGTCGCTAACTATATTGAAGATACAGAAACATTTAATGTAACTTCTCTTGAGGATATATATGAAAATCATAATATTGAAGCAAGAACTTTTGATTTGGCAGTTGTAGATACGTCGGAAGACACACAAGGTTTAACAGTCACTCCGATTGACGGAAGCGTCACTTATTTGACATCAGGGGAGTTAGGCGAATTCTGCATTAATGCGACTAATAATTATCCTGGCGATATCTATACTGAACTGAGTGAAATGAATTTGTATAATCCCACAACAGGGCATACATTTGACTTGTCTGAAAAAGCAACAGCCAGGGCACAGGAAAAAGCAGTTGGAACCAGCTGGTTGTGTTACTCAATTCAGATTCCTGAAGAAGTAGAGGAACATTCTGATTGGCAGTTCCATTATACAGTCCGTATTGGAAAATATGATAATCTTTTCACTTGCGGTGATGAATGTGACTTTGAATTGGACACAGAATATTTCTGGATAAGGGAAGAAGCCGGAAGATTTGAAGTTATATCAGATGTGAATTATCCATCAATAAGACATTTTGGGAATTGGAGATTCTTTGAGGAAACTATTAATAACATAACAAGAGATTATTTTACACTTAATGTAAACCTCACTGAATTACACGAATATGACTTAGATCCAAATAACAAAATTGGGGATGATGATTGGGATTTATATGTTATTTATACTGATAAGATGCCTTGCACAAAAGAATTGTATAATTATTCTGTTTTATTAGCAAATGGAAGTGTAACAAATAGAAATGTAATGGCAAAGGAATTGCAATGGTTTAAGAACGGAAATTTGATCCAAAGATGTGCTATAGGAATAGAAAATATAAACTTATCAGACCCTGATGATGATTATTTTGAAGTTAAAGTATGGTATGAAAATTATGAAGAAAGACAAACAGAAGCCTTAGAGGGCATTGAGAATAAGACAGGAACATTTCATTTAGATGTTAATTGCCCATCAACCGGAACAATTGGAAGCAATATGGATTGTACAATTACTGCTTATGTAGAAGACTCCCAGGTCGTGCAAAAAGAAGTTGACTTTACTTGTTACATTTCTGATGGGGTAAGCCAATACAGCTCTGTTAATTTCAACCAAATGATTACAAGAAATGCTCTTTCAATGCGCAGGGGTTTTGCAGTTCCTTCGACATTTAACTCAGGAAAACAATATGTATTGCAATGTCATGCAGATTACTACAATTTAGGAAGCAGAAGAGATAGTTTCTATGATACCTTCACAGCAACTACAATCTCTGGTGGCGGGGGAGGAAAGGCACCAATAACTGGCGAAGCAATAGGTGAAGGTGAAGGTGAAGGAGAGGAAGAGGAGGAAGGACCTTTTAGTCCTTACAGAAATTGGGCATTTATTTTTATAGGATTGATAATTTTAATAGGTTTAATTTTATTAATCTGTTCATATTTTAAAAGTAAAAGAAAAGAAAAACATCATTATCATCATTCTTCTAGAAGAAACTGGGAGAAAATTTTTATTAAGATATTTTTAGTTTTATTTGGTTTAATAATTCTTACAGGTATAATTATGGGGATAATTTATGGATACAATCATGTTGGGAATAGTATCCTTAGTTCCTCTGAAAATATCCCAAACATTAAGGATAACCAAATAGAAATCCCATCCTCCCAGTCTTATTCAATATTGCAGGATAATCTATTTAGGGGGATAATCTTAACAGCATTTATAGTATTAATGGTAATAATTTTATTTAAAGCATTAAACCTAAGAGGGGAAATAAAATTCGGGCATGACTACTCCACAAGAAAATTTTATGAGGATAGAAAAAGTGCAAAATTGCAGCAAAAATTAAATCAGATTATTTTAAAAAATGAACTTAAAAGAGAAACAACAAAAGAAGATTATAAGGTAAGAAAAATAACCCCTAAGGAATTTAGAGAATTTGTTATGAAGAAAAATTCACGATAACCCATCACCTATCATCCCCTCGAATTATCCCTCCATCACATTTAGGCAAATCTTTCTTTTTTAGTTAATCATGAATAGCCCTGCCAGGATTCGAACCTGGGTCAGCTGGCCCAGAACCAGCCATACTTGACCGCTGTACTACAGGGCTTCTAAAAAAGATATCTTCAAGGGTATTAAAATATTACTTTTATGGCCTATTAATCTAATTCAATTAAGAAGGGATAGATTTAAATTTCTCTATTTTCTTTTATATCCATGTTTAGCAAGACCCACTTTGTCATAGGCCTTTTTGTGGCATTATATCTTCTTCCTTATGTAAATTACAAAATTGTTTTTTTCCCTATTGTGCTAATCGCCAGCTTTATCCCTGATCTTGATACCCTCATCTTCCCGCAAAAAGATTATAGGATACTCAGGGTGCTTAAGTCAGATCCTTACAAAAATTTTATGCACAGTTATACTTTTTGCATTTTGCTCTCTTCTGTCCTTGCTTTCTTTTATCCTGTTTTGGCCTTGCCTTTTTTTCTTGGATATTCCTTTCATTTGTTCTTTGATAGCCTTACTGTTCAGGGGATAGCTCCTTTTTGGCCGTTTAAAGTAAAAACAAAAGGATTTATTGCTCCCGGTGGCATGGCTGAAAAATCAATTATGGTAGTCCTTGGATTTTTAAGCGTGCTTATGATTCTAAGATACATCCTTAATGGGATTTAGGAAAAGTTTTTATAGAACTATTACTTTGATAGATAAGAAAGTAAATAAAATGATAAACTTTGTTCTTATTGGAATACTGGCATTACTAGTTGTCTTTCTTTCATTTAAATTTAATAACGCTAGCACTACTCTTTTATGGCGTATCTCTTTAGTGGGAATTGCGTTCCTTCTCTTAATGGTTTATATTATTTTTTCAGGTAAAGGAATCAGCAATATTGAGGGAATATCAGATAAAATGCAAACATCTCTTTCCTGGTTGAGTGCTGCTGGTGCAAGCATAGGGAAAGTTACAAGTTATGTCTTTAATCAAGAATGGAAGGAGGACCTCGGGAATAAAACAGGTCTAGGTTAAATGAAATTCATTGTTCTTATTATCATAAAGTTTTTCTTCATATCAGCATTGTTCATAATCAGCAATGGGAACCTGCATTTGGGGGATGCTGTGCAAAGAGAAATCTTTTTTGATTCATATGGCTCCTGGTTTAGTGGTATTTTTAATCAGGGAGCTGAGATTTTAGGATATGTTACAGAATCAAAATGGCTCCCTCAAAATGACTTTAGCGAGGGCTAGTTTTTATTTTACTGCATAAGTTTTAAAAACTATGTATTCCATTATTAATATTATTAAAAGATGGCTAAAAAAAAGAGTGTGAAGAAATCAAAGAGAAGTTCTAAGTCTAAGACTAAGTTAAAGACTAAAAAGGCCTCTTCTTTAGGAAATAGGGTAAATATTGCATGGAAGAAGTTTACTTTATTCTTGATTATATTCTTTGTTTCTTTTGTGTTTTACAATGTTTCCATGAACGATCTTTTTAGAAATTTCTTTGGCATACTTTCAGTGATTCTTGGTTTCTTGTCATTTGCATTTTTAATTGCCTTTATTATTTTGTCGCTCCTTAAGTCAAGATAATTCTGGCTCTGGATTTCCTAATTCTAAATAAACTTAAACTTTTTATAGTCTGGCTTGATTTTATTTTCTAAGCCTGTGTAGCTCAGTTTGGCCAGAGCGCGTCATTGGTAACAGGTTTCTTTTTTAGAAAAAAAGAAACTATGCTGGTAGAAAAAACTAAGTTTGCTCCAAAAATGACGAGGTCCTGGGTTCGATCCCCAGCACAGGCTTACCAACATTTATAAAACACATTTCTTAGATTAAAGAATGTCCGATCCAAAAAAATCAGAAGATAAACAAAAACTTGAAGAGTTGAAGGAAAAATATAAAGATCTCCAGAAAAAATATGGCTTACCTGATTTTGAAAAACTAAATGAGGATTTCCAGATAGAAAGAGCTGCGGAATCTGAGACAGATTTCTTGATAAGAGAAATAAGAAAATTTGTAGGGGACAAGATAATTAATTATCTTAAGTTTATTGAGAGCCTTTTGAATCCAGTAAACGCTCCCATGTTTATTTTTTCCATGATAAAACTAATTGATTCGGAGGGAAAGAAAAAGCTTTCTGAAATTTACAATAATCTCATGAAAAAAGAGCTTAAATTCATTGAACTTGACCTGGAGTTTGACGAGGAAAAAGAAGCGGAATTTATAAAAGAGTCTTATGAATCCTGGCAAGGAATAAAGAAAGATGTTCTCAAAATTCTTGAAGCTATTAACAAAAAGTGGGATAATAAATCTGAAACTAATAACAAGGGTTATTTTGGATGAACATTTTAATATTTCATTAATTCTTTAAGAAGTTCATCAATTTCAATTTCAAACAATGCAACAGGCATTTTGATTTTCCAGTTCTTGAGGATTCTTGGATGGATTTCTCCGAGATAGCCCAAAGTTTTTCCATTAAAGATTATTTCTACTGTTCTTCCTTCGATGAAGTGGTTTGAAAAACCGTGAAGATTGGAATGATTTCCTGTTTTCTCAAATTCCTTTAAGATTATTTTTTTGTTAAGCCCGATTGTTCTGAATAAATATTCCAGAACCTGCCTGATTCTTGTATAATTGCCTGGCGAGACTGCAGCTGCCAAGATTTCTTTTTCTTGTATTTTATTATCTTTTTCCTGGAAGATTCTTCCTATTTCAAAGATTTCCTGAGGATATTCGGAGTCAATGTTCTCTGAGAAGTTTTTTAGTAATAGATGTGTCAGGTCTGCTCTTAGAGTATTATATTCTGTTTTGGATTTTTCAACTTTTATGAGACTTTCTTTGCTATGGTTTTCATTTTTTTCAATACCCATCCTTTCCAGCTGGTCTTTTTTGTTGGTAAGATGGTAATTTGAAACTTCGGTCATGCCAAGACCTGAAAGTACTTCTGATATTTTCTTTTTTATTACAGCGGCTTTGTTTTCTTCTCCTGTTGTTGATATTTCTGGAATTTCTGGAACAAAATTTTCGTATCCGTATGCGATTGCCACGTCTTCAATTAAATCTACTTCGTGCAGGATGTCTGTTCTCCATGCAGGAATTTCAACGCTTTTGTCTCTACTATTGTAATCATGACCCATTTTTTCAATTAATTTCTTAAGTTCTTTTTCAGACAGGTTTAGGCCGAGAAGTTTGTTTGTATTTTCAATGGAGATATTCAATTTTTTAGGGATCAGGTTAGGAGTTATTTCCTTTTTTCCTATGAGCTTTTTATATTTTAGATTCATTTGGAAGATTTTTCCGCCGACTTCTGCAAGACTTGTTACAATTATGTTAAGGCATATTTTCAAAGTTTCAAAATCAAAACCAGAGCATTCAACAAAAACATCTTTTGTTTCAGAAGACACGCGACCTGTTAACTGCGAGTTGATGATTGGCGGCATGCTTAGGATCTGATTATTTAAATCAATAAATATTGGAAATTTTGCCTTTCCAGCGAGAAGATGCGCATACTCTTTTCCCGTAGGATGCCTTTGAAGAATTTCAAGTCCTGAAAGCTTACTGTTCATCTCTAAAGGCGTGAACTTTATTTGGTCAGGCTCCATTGCTTTGAAAGTTATCGGAAGCTTGATTTTTTCTAGAGGGTAAATTCCTATAGCAACCTTTTTCCTTCTCCTTCCTATAGTAAGATGAAGTTTTTCCTGGATTTCAATTAATTCGCGGATTTTTTCATCATCAAGTTTTAATCCGCGGACAATTGCACATGCAGTATGCGGGCGAACATCTTTTACAGAGCTATCTATAATGACCTCATAATCTTTCTCTGGCTTGTTTAACTTGTATTTTTTCAGGCCTGTCTTTTTTCCTAAGAACGCAAGAAAGGATCTCTTAAAGCCCTGGTAAGAAAGCAGGTCAGGGCGGTTTGGAAAGACCTCAACATGAACTTCATCTTCTGTCACATCTTCAATAGGGGTTCCAAACATCGCAATTTTATTCTGCATCTCATCAGTTAATGCCCCAATTTCTTTTTCAAAGATTTTTTTATTAAGTGTTATGATTGCCATTTTTTATTTGTAAACCTCTCTGTCTCTTTTATAATCTTTTTCCATTTTTTCTTCTAGAGATTCATTTAAATCTATTCCAAGCCCTTTTGCTAACGCAAGTAATGTAAAAAGCACATCTCCAAACTCTTCTTTTAATTCCTTGCCATCATCTTCATGCTTTTTCTTCTTCCCCCCGTAGATTAAATTCAAACATCTCCCTAGTTCTCCAACTTCTTCAACAAGTCTTGTGAACATGGATAGAGGTTCCCAATATCCCCCAAGTTCTTGAATTTCTTTGTCTATTTTATCTTGAGCATCTTTTATGTCCATTCTATTTCATCCAGGATTTTATTCTTCTCAGTTTAGTTAAATCGTTTTTGTAAAGTTCTCTTAAATCTTTTATTTGGTAATAGTCCATTAGCATTCTATCAAAGCCAGGACCCCATGCAAGTACAGGGATGTTTTCTCCGAGCAAAGGAATAACGACTTCTGGTCTAAATATTCCTGCACCCCCGAGTTCTAGCCAGACTTTTTTCTCAGGATTCCAGACATCTATTTCCACACTTGGTTCTGTGTAAGGAAAGTAACCTGGTCTGAATCTGACTTTTTCAAAACCCATTTTGGCGAAGAATGTCTTTAGGTATCCGAGGAGATGCCTGAAATTGACGTTTTTATCTGCTACAATTCCTTCTGTCTGGTTGAACTCAAAGCCATGACTCCAATCAAGAGTTTCGTTTCTGAAACATTTTCCTATTGCGAAGAATTTTACAGGAAGTTCTTCTTTTTTTATTTTTGCAAGTGTTTGTGCAGAAAGGCAAGTGGTATGTGTTCTCAGGACAAGTCTCTTAGCTTCTTCTTCGTCCCAGGCATACTTCCATCCAGAGCTTTTACCAACACCTTTTTCATGAGATTCTTTTACTTTTTTTATAATCTCTTTTTTAGCGTCAATGTTTTGCAGTCTTTTCTCAACAAAAAAAGTGTCCTGCATCTCTCTTACAGGGTGATCCTGCGCTGTGAATAGAGCATCAAAAACCCAGAAACTGCTTAATACAAGGCTACCTGTCATTTCCTTAAATCCCATCTCAGTCCAGATTTTTCTCGCGTAATCAGTTGCTTGGTTAACAAAATGTCTTTTCCCCCCGCTTATTTGTGGGACTGGCAGAGTAACATCATATCTCCTGAATTTTTTCCCTTTCCATAATGAATCCTTTTTCAAAAGTTCTGGGGTTATCTGTTCAATTAGATCTTTGCCTTTCACATCTGTTTCCATCACCTTTTTTCCGAGAGGAGTTACTTTTATGTCAATGAAAGTTTCTTCATATAGCTTAACAAGATCTTTTCTTTTTTCAAGTGCGTGAAGTGCAGAAATCTGTTCTGGATTTAGTGAATCATAATCCAAAGGAAGATGTTCAAGTAGAGATTCTTCAGGAGTTCTTTTGGAAATTTCTTCCTTGTTTGCATTGAAAATTATTTTTTCTTTTTTTAGTTCAATTAAGCCCCTTTTTTTTAAAACACCAATAGATGCTTTTAATTCATTTTCGTTAAGATCGCTTTGTTTCAAAATGTCAGCAATTTTTAAAATTCTTTTCTCATTTAAGAGGTTTAATAATCTTCTCTCAGGCAGCCCTTTTTTTTTGTACAAAGCTCCGTTTACTCCGATGTCCGCAATTTTCTTTTTCTTAGTTGAAACTTCTACAAGACCTTTATGGCTAAGGTATTCAAGAGATCTAATGACCGAGACTTTGCCCAGATTTGACTTTTTGCATATTTCAGTTATGTCTTTCTCTTCAAGATGAGGTAAAATCTTTCTTTCGTTAGGGCTTAATGATTCTATAAGTTTATTTTCGTCTTTATTTTCCATCTAAGAACTAAATTAAGGAGATTTAAAATTGTTTTGAATGTCTTATTCTAATCTACAATTCCTTTACCATCCAAGTTGGCATTCCAAGAACAAGCCCGAGTGCCTTTACATCATAAGAATCTTTTTTTTCTTTTATAGAAATGAATTTCATCCTGACCTTGTATTTGTTGCAAAGTTTTATGTTTTGTCTCACGCGAGAAATTATTTCTGCTTTCTGCTTCTTTTCTGATTTAATTATCTCATCTAGATTAATCCCAATGACGATGTTGTTTTTTTTCGCAAGTTTTGCAAGTACCTGATTTAATCCAGAGTCACGCTGTTTCATTCTGTCCTTTCTTCTGGCAAGATTTATCAGAAGAATCTGGATATGTAATTTTTCAAGAACTTTCCTGTTTAATCCATCATCATTGCCAGAGAAAATTAAGGTTTTATCTTTATTCTTTTTAACTTCGTCTTTTAGTTTGCTGAAGTTTGTTTGTGTTAACAGGTTTTGAGGTTTCATATTATCCCTCAATTTTTGTACCTATAAATTTCTTTCCTTTGAGAATATTCTCTATCTGTCTGGCGTCTTTTCCGATGATATATGTTGGAACTTTATACTTTTTTATTATTTTTGAAGCTTTTTGGTCAAGAATAAAATGCTGGCCTGGTTTGAATTTTTCTTTATTTGCTATTTTGTCAAATTCTTCCCACGAGGTTTCTGAAATGAACTTTGCATCCTTATGTTTTTTTGGATTTTTTGTGAACAGTCCTTTTACATCAGTTATATTAATGAATTCTGTTCCAAGAAAGTTTGCGAGTTTAGCAGAGGTTCCGTCAGAGGTTTCATTTTCTGCGTATCGCAGTGCTCCACAGAAAACTACGTTATATCTTCTAAGGAGATTTCTTACTTCTTTCATGTCGTGCGGGATTCCTTGATTCGCATCTTCTCTGAAAAAATATGTCATGAATCTTGCGTTTAATCTTGTTGTAGAAATTCCCAGAAGCCCCTGGAAGAATTTTTTCTTGTCTATCCTTTCTTTTTCAAGTCCGTTGATATATTCCCGTGCAGTGCTTCCTCCGCCGCAGACAACTACAAACTTATATTTCTTAGTATTTTTCAAGAGAGTCTGCCTGAATTTTCTAAGAAATTTTATATCGATTTTATTTGGGATTATAAGACTCCCGCCAAGACTTAACACTATCACCTTCTTTTTCATATGGAAAAAAAGAGAATTGAGTTTTTATAGTTTACTTTACAGTAAACAACCTGTCATCATCAACATCAAAAATGTCAAGCCTGACACCGGCGTCAAGCCAGCCGTGAGCATAGTTTAATGCTGCAAATGCGTTTACTAAATCTCCTTTTGACTCAAAATGCCTTGCATCTGAAAGGTAGTTCTCTACCATTTCAATTATCTCTTTTGCATAATTTTCTTTTCCTTTGATAATACTTTCTTTTACCTTTTTTAACGCATTCTGAGTAAGCTCAAAATACCTGTTAAGTTTTTCTTTTGTTATTTCCTTCTTCATTGAGCTATTAATAAAAAGAAACTTTTAAATATAATGTCAATGTCTTATTTACAAGAGAGGATGCAATGAAAAAGATATTTGTTTGTTTAGCTGTTGGGCTGGTTTTATTAACAATCTCTGGTGTTTTTGCTGAGACTTCTGTAGATGGAATTGAGAAGATTAAAGAGAAAATGAAAGAAAAGGGAGTTGAAGACGAGGAGATTAATAACATAACACAAGTAGATTATAATGATTTACCTCCTGAAATAGAGATAGATGATATTGAAGAGACAGAGTTAGCTATTTACAAGGTTGACAAAAAAGACGATAAACCTTTTTTTGTGATTACTCCTGGTGAAAAGTTCCAGGAAAGTTCAAAAGAGCCTACTTATTATAGAACGTTCCTTAACTTTGGTTATTCAGGAACAATGTCTGGTTCTGGATTTTTGGAGACAGCAACAGGAGTTGAGACAGATCTGGAAAAGGGATATGTTATGATGCGTGACGGTAGCATTACAGCTATTTCAACAAATCTTGAAGTATTTGAAGAAGCCTCTGGAAGTCTGGAGATTACAGTTTATGTAAATGGTGAGAGAGTTGGTTTTGGGAACTTGGTTGATATGGGAAGCTCGGGCGTGAAAAGGGATTATGCAGTCCAGTCTTTTGATGTTGTCAACTTTGAAGCAGGGGATATTATTTCTGTTGCTTTAATGTCAAGCGATGGCTCTTCTGAAAGCGCTTCTTCATGGGGAGATGTCACAACTCTGGTTGAAATCACGACAGAAGATTAAAGAGACAACTAAAATCACATAAAGTTTTTAAAGTAAGTTTGCTTAGGTTTTATATGGCTGATAAAACAAGAGTTACTATTGCTATCTTGATTGCAGTGATTATAGTTCTTGCTTCTCTTGTTGCTTATACTTTTTTGGTTAGGCCTGCTCTTAGTGGTTATGTTGTGGACAGACAGCTTGAAGGATATAATTATGCTCTCCTGGAGATTGCACAAATAGCAGCCCAGTGTCAGCAGCCTATTCCATTAACTATTGGACAGGATGAGGAAGGGAATGCGCAAGTTATAAATTTGGTTGCAGCAGAATGTTTCCCTGACAGATTCCCTGAGTTGTCTGGAAAAGCTCAAGAGTAAAGTTCTTGAGATTAAGATTTTATTTCTAAGAAACCTTTAAATATATTCTTTGTTTGTTTTTTGTAGTTACCCTACATTAAGATGGCTTATAAGAAATACATTAAAAGAGGTGGCAAGGTCTATGGGCCATATGTTTATCACAGCAAAAGGGTTGATGGAAAAGTTGTGTCAGAATATATGGGCTCTCAAAAAGGGAAACCTGATTTCAAAAAGATTTCTTTGGGTTTTTTAGGGATTTTTGTTTTGATAACACTTGTTTTTTTCTTTAATAATTTTGGCGGAGAAATAACTGGAAGGTCTGTTCTTAATTTTGATTCAATTAATTTGGATCCTGAAGCAGGGCTTATTGATGGCAGCTTAAATCTTTCTTTGCAGGAAGAAGATTTCATTCCAGCTACATCAAAATTGATTTTCGAAAATGAAGGAAAAATCTTTGAGTTCTATTTAAAAGATTTAATAAATAATTCAGAAATTATGGAGAAGGAGATTTATCCTTTAATTTACTTTAATTTGATTATTGAGTCTGAAGAACAAGTACCTGAGAAAAAAACAGAAGAAGTTCCTGAAGATATTGAAGAAGAAGAGGAAAAAGAGAAGAAGGAAGAGAATCCTAAAGAAGTTGAGAGTAATGTTACATCTGATGAAACTATTCCTAAAACAAATGAGACTGTTAGTGATGGAGGTGTAAATGATGAGGGCGAAGAAGAAACAGGAGACAGTAAAACTGAAGAAACCCCTGAACCTAATGAAGACGATGAAACAGAAGAAGAAAATGACATGACTGAAGAAGATAATGGGGAAGAAATAGAAAGTGAAACAGAGACATATATTGATGAGAATGAAGCTACAAAAGATGAAGTTGTTACAGAGGAGGAAACTACTGAAACAAGCGAAGATAATAAGGAGGAAGAATTTGAAGAAGAAAGCAATGATAAAGATGGTGATGGAGAAAGTGCGCCTTCTCCAATAACAGGAGGGGTGATAGGGACGAATGAGGGTGAAGACCAGATACTTATCTCAAAAATTGGGAAGATTATCTCGGGTTTCTTTTTAGGTTTAAGAACAACAGGTTATGCAATTGAAAATTCTGTAGTTGTTTCTGGAGATGTTTCTTTTGATCAGGATTTTGTTTATGATTTTGGAGGTCAGAGTGCGGAAAGCGTAGTAATTGAGTCAGGAAGTGTAAGGACAGATTCAAAAAATTTATCTGAAGATGATATTGAAATAAAAACTGAAGATAACAAAATCATTGTTACTACGAACTATTCTGAATTTGTTGAAGGTTTTTCTGGAACTGATTTGATTGTTGAAATGTCTGATTTGAATATGACTTTTTCTCCCGGAGAATGGAAAGTGAAAATTGTTGAGCCTGATTCTGATAAAGAGTTAATTTCTTTCTTAATAACAATCGGGGGAGATGTGACTGTGATTAATGAAACAGAAACTCTTTTCTTGCAAGAGATTATTGAGCTTAATGATTTAGAAAGAGAGATTCTACGCAGGGAATTTGGAGAGAATGTAAGTGTGGATATTAGCGAGGCAGTGGAGAAGAATAATCTTCTTGTTATAAAATACGAGCTTGCAGATTATGAGATGATTCGTTCTTATGATCTTGATCTGAGTAGGCAGGTGATTGAATCTTTTATGAAAAGAGACAGGATTAAACTGCTTAAGGATATTGCAATGACCATTTCCAGGGAAGAAGAACCAGGTAAAACAAGGGAAGAGTTTTTAGGAGAATGGCATATTTAAGATTATAATAATACGGAGAAATATGGGAAAGAGGGATATATTTTAAAAATCTCAGACCCAAATTTGTGATAAAGAATATCTATTGATTAATTTAGTATCTTGCCAGTAATATCTCTTTTTATTATACTAAGTGATTTAAAAATATCATCTTTCTTTTTTTCAATTGTAAGAGGTTTATGAAATGGATCAAGGTAATTTACTATAGGTGTAGGATTGAAGACATGTTCATCCGGAATAATTTTTATTGGTTGAATTGGAGGGGGCAGGGTATATTTAGGAGGGGGGGAGTATTCGGGAAATGAAGACTTAAAAATTCCCATCCTCTCTGCAAAAAGAACATGTCTGCTGTGTTCCAATCTCTTATCATGAAAACTCATTATTTGTTTTCTCCTTTTTTATGAATATTATCTAGTATAAAAAGAGAACTCTTTAAAAAAGTTTTTATAATGAAACTCCTGTATGAAAACCCTCTTAGAATCAATAAAATTATCTATAAGGGCCTGGGAACGCGGGAGGAATATTAGGTATTTTTCTTATGATAAATTTTGGGGGGGTGATATCTGAGATTACTGATAACAGATGCAGCCTTCCAAGAGCAATATTAACTATTCCTGCCTGGAGAGGAATCCTTGAAGATTCTGAGAATTTTTCTACCACTTCTTCAATTTCTTCTTTTTTTAATGAGGTTGAAGTAATCTTACGGCCCATTATTCCTGAAACAAAAATCCTCTGATTAGGGCCTAAGCATTCTATTAATTTTACCCTAGGGTCATTTATTAGAGCATTTAATTTCCCAAGATTAATTTCTTTGTTAGTTGGTACGGGTCGGATATCTCTGATTGTTTCCGGAAGAAAATATTCCTTGGTTCTGGGAGAATATGGGAAAGGATACTTAGATCTCCTGGTTGGTCTCTTAACTTGTTTAGGATAAACAGAGGGGTATTCGGGATTTTTCTGGAAATCTTTTTTTATGTTTTCAATAGACTTCTCTAAAGGAGCCCCTTTTTTTAGATTAGATACCCTTTTATTTTCTTCTTTAATTTTTCCATGAATTATTTTTTTTATTTGCTCTCTTTGAGGTAATTTTTCTTCTATTTGCTCTTTTTCTTTTTTAGAGTCTTCCTTAAAAATTTTTTTGACTTTATTTTTTATTGCCAGTTCTTTATACTTTTCAGTATTCCTTATAAGTTCTTTTGTGAATTCAAGAATGAAAGTTTTTCTAAAGCTTTCTGATGTTTGCTTGAGCATTTTCAAAAAGAATTTTTCTTTTTATTGATATTCCCTTCACCTGCTTCCATATGCATACTACCTTCTTGTTGAGAGGGGTTGTTCATTGGGTTCAAAGGCCTCATCTGTCTTTGAGGAGGAGTCATCATTGGTCTTGGAACTGGAGCAGGAGAAGATCTCTGCATTTTAGGGAGTTCTTCTTCTCTTTCTTTTCCTTGCTCATGGATCAGAGCTAATCCTCTTCCAATCAGGCCTGCGTGCTGAGAAATATTATCTAATTTTTCAAGAATTTTCTTCGTGTCCCCCTTATCTCCTCCTGATTCCACATCTTTTTTTGCAAGAGTTTGCGCAGAGATTTCAAATAAATTAAGGAGTTTTGAGATTTCGTTCGAGAGATTATCAAACTTTTTAGAAATATTTACCAAAACTCTTTGGAGAGCAACAAAATTGTCTGTTAGGGCTCGGTCTAATTTTATTTCCTTTACTGATTCATATCTTATTTTTGTTGAGCCCGCTTTTTTCCTTATTGTTCTCTTTTTTCTTTTTTTAACTTTTTTGGTTTTTGCAGTTTTCTTAGTCTTACCTCTTTTCTTTTTAGAAGCCTTAGCCATGTATATTAGTAGTGTTTTTTATTTATAAATATTTGGCAGAAAGATTAGATATGTGATATCCTAGAAAATATCTAGAACATCTTCTTTGTTTTCTTCTTCACCTTCTTCTTTTTCTTCCTGTTCCCCACTTTTGTTCTCTTCTGGTTTCTGTTCTATTGTTTCCTCTTCTTCTTGATTTTGCTCTGACTCTGTTTCTTCTTTTGGTTTCATACCAACAACTTCTTCAACCTCCTCAACAATTTTTTTCATTGCTTCTGCTCCTTCTTCCACATTTTCTCTTACTTCATTTATAACTCCTAGTTCTGGTTCAATAATTTCCTCTTCCATTTCTTCAAGAAGTTCTGCTCCTTTTATTGTTGGGGCTTCTTCTCCAACAGTTTTGTTTTCATCTTCTTCCAGAGTTTTTTCTCTAGTATAGGGGGGAAGTGGCTTTGGCTCTTTTTTTTCTTCAGGCTTGGGTTCTGATTCAGGCTCTCTCTCAAGTTTAGAAATATAAGCTGCAAGGTCTGCTGCCATGTCAGAATTTACACTTATACTGTCTATGCCTTTTTCAACAAGGAATTTAACCATTTCTTTTTTGCTTCCTGCCTGGCCACAGATGCTTGTCTCAACACCTTTTTCTTTGCAGACTTTTATTACATATTCAAGCTGGTGAAGGATAGCAGGATGCATTTCATTGTAAATATTCTGGACTTGTTCGTTTCCCCTGTCAAGAGCTAGGGTATATTGTGTCAGGTCATTTGTCCCGAATGAAATAAAATCTATACCTTCTTCGCAGAGTTCTTTTATAATCTGGACAGATGCTGGAG
>Ga0315548_1001416_pt1 | contig 20288 bp, 9 predicted proteins | sample SalMarSW160110MG_2_FD_202540 | JGI IMG/M metagenome (GOLD analysis project Ga0315548, IMG submission 202540) | Salt marsh sediment microbial communities from the Plum Island Ecosystem LTER, Massachusetts, United States - Salt Marsh Sediment SW1601-110 ...
TTGGTCGTGGTCACCACGTCGTCTATGCCAATTGTCGTGGCATCAATATCGATGTTCTCATCGTCAACAGCTACAGTATTGTCAAAATCCAACGTCGCAGCTGAAGTTACCGCCAAACCGCTCAAAGCACCGGCAGAACCAATTGTATTGGTGAAATCAATATTACCCGCACCGGCAGTGAGCGTCAGAAGACCAGCTCCGGTAACATCGCCGTCAAACCGAATGTCGCCTCCGTTACTGTTAAAAGTCGCATCGCCGGCACCAATAGTAACTAACCCTGTACCATCAAATATAATGTTAGAGGCATTGTTCATACTGATGTTACCCTCGGTAGTGACCGGTCCGGCTCCGTCAACAGTGAATGCTCCATCAAGGCTCATATCAGCACCATCAGCTATCGTCAGTGTACCGGCATTCGTTATAGTCACCATGCCACCATTGGTCGTGGTCACCACGTCGTCTATGCCAATTGTCGTGGCATCAATATCGATGTTCTCATCGTCAACAGCTACAGTATTGTCAAAATCCAACGTCGCAGCTGAAGTTACCGCCAAACCGCTCAAAGGCATTGTCGCACCAACCGTGCTCAAGAAATCGATGTTTCCGGTACCTGCCGTTAGGGTCAGCAGATAGTCACCTTTGACGTTGGATTCGAACTCAATGTCGCCAGCTCCGGAACCAGTACTCAACTCCACATCACCTGTCAATGTCACCTCACCTTGGAAATGGAAGACTGGGTTTGTGCTTCCATTTGCCGCAAAAAGCCCCGACAGGCCGGTGGTCTTGCTGGCATCGGAGGTCAGGCTGGTCATCGTGGCCGTGCCGCTGGGAACGGTTAGCGTAAGGCTCTTGTCTACTGTAACATCCTCACTATAGGTGCCGGCGTCAATCTGCACGGTATCTGTATCACCGTCCACGGCAGCATCAATGCCGCCCTGAATGCTATCTGAAACCGCGATAATCGATGCGCCGGGGTGATCCACCGAGACGTTCTCGGTAATCGAGGTTGTGGTTGCTGTTGCGTACCAAGGCTTGAAGTCCACGTTTCCTGTTACCGGATCCCCTAATGGGCTAGTGTGTGGATTGTCCGTGTGTTGCGGTCCAGTCGCATCACCCCACCAGTTAGCCGTAGCATCAAGAGTCCCAGCGTCGGTGTTGTCAACACCAGTGGTGTTGCCACTTATGGCGTTGTTATTTACAGCAACTCCATTCGCAGAAGCACGAACTATAATGCCTGTGGCGTTGTCCTCTACTGTGTTATTTTTGATATCGATAACATCAAGATATTGGCCAGTGGTCCCAATTAGAATGCCGTACGCAAACTCTGTGTCCTCGTGGTCCGCATCCTCTTCAATGTCGCCAATCGTATTACCTATTATCTGAACATTAGTCTGATCACGCGGGTCAGATTTGTCGCCGATGGTGCCCCAGTCCATCGCAATTATCCCGTAACCAGCACCGGACAAGTCCGTGGAAATAGTATTGTTCTGGATCGTCGTGTCGGAACGCTCCGTCACAACACCTTGGTAAACATTGCCAGTAAAGGTATTATCCTGAACGGTAACCGTTCCAGAACAGGTCAGAGTGTGATTTATAAACACACCTACATAATTACCACCGGGGATGCCGCTGAATTCGTTGTCATGAACGTTTAGACCTGAGATGTCACTATTATAGCCCAGGACATTGTCTCGATAGGTCTGAATTACAACAGAGCCGCCGTCAACATCCGAATCTCCGATATCGCCGACGGACTTGGAAACGAATTTATTGTCGTAAATTTCGATACCCGTTCCGTTGAGGACAATCCCGCTAGAATAGTAACCACTATCAACATCCGGACTTTCAATAGTCAAATCATGAATCTTTACATCATCAGCCTGTATATCAATATTAGGATTCGCAAAGGGCCAGTTACCCCAGGGTTCAGTATCCACACCTTTTATGGTTACATCATCGGCATCGCCTGTGGCAGATGTCAATTCCAAATCATCCTTAGTAATAGTCAGATCCTCATCATACGTGCCAGACGATACATTGATCGTGTCTCCGGAAAACGCACTGTCAACAGCTTTTTGGATTTTTGCAGGAGAATTTACATTGAATGTGTTTCCAGTTCCTGTTGCGCTTCCTGTGTCTGTTCCTCCAATAACTTCTGTATCTGCAATCATATTAAAGGTATTAGAATTTACAGTTACTCCAGTTACACTTCCTCCGACAGATCCATCTCCGTCTCCAATTCTCAATGCTCTTGAACCCCAATTGCTGAATGTATTTCCTGTAATCGTGACTGTTGTAATAGTTGTATCTGTTGTGTCTACAACTGGAAAATCAGTAATGAAAGCAACCTGGCTTCCTCCAGAATAATCCACAGTGTTATAGTTAAATACCAAGTTAGCAATATCAGATAATTCACTTGACCAAATAACATTTGAACCACCTAAGGCACTTGTGGTTAAAGTGTTATAGCTAACTTCTGAATCGGAGACATCATACAATTCTACAGGATTACCCTTATTAGCAGTTATAGTATTTGCATTTTCAGAACTTCCACCAATAACCCAACCAGAATGTTCTGGGTTTGAATGAGCCGCATAGATTCCTGTTGCTTCATCATTTATAGTAATTGTATTACCTAAGATATCTAAATTAGTTGATGGTTCCATTCCATTACTTGAACCACCAACCCAAATTCCCATTGCTTTATCTCCTGTTGTTTCAATTGTGTTATTATTTATCTCTATATTATCAGTTTCTTGAATACTTATTGCAATATTTGGACTAACTCCGGAATTTGTGGTGCTTACTTTTAGATCTTGGATCAAAACATTATCAGCGGTGATTGTAATTCCATCTGAATTCAGTGCTGGTTGAATTATTGTTGTATCTCCTGCGCCAATTATTGAAACTTCTTTATCAACTATAATTGATTCAGTATAAGTCCCGGCAGCAACATTAGCAGTCGCATCGGTAGCTGCGACGTCAATACCATTTTGAATACTACCGCTTGCGGCAACATTAATCTCGGTCCCCTCACCATTAAGCGTTTGATTCACACCGAGCGTGATCTGTTGATTTAGGTCAATAATTAAACCATCATCAGCGGGAGAATCGTTCTCATTCAAGCTCAGTGTAGTAGTACTGGTCTGGGTATGGGAATCTATCGGAGCCTCAACGTGGATTTCATCTCTTGCTTCCACTTCGTAATTCGTTGTCAAAAGAGTATCGACGATTGATTGGGCCAAAGTTGCATCGATTGTGACCTCAGCAGGTGGATCAATAATAACATATCCTGGTGACCCTTGATTGCTACCAGCAGTGGTTACTCCACCGATATCGAAGGTCTCAGCGCAGATTCGGATTGTGCCACCGTCACCACTGCCCGTGGCGTCAGCGTGAATAGCGCTGTCTGCGGTAAGAGTAACGTTACCACCATCAATAGTTATTGACCCGCCATCGCCGCCGGAAGCCTCGATTGTACCGCTATTGGTAACTTGTCCACCATTGGCGGTAAGTGTTATCTGTCCGGCTTCGCCAGTCTCAACCGAAGCTGACAATGAGCCTGTATTTGAAATTGCCTGCGAGTAAATATCCCCCGCAGCGAGCACTATTGTCCCGCCGGCAGCATCTACCGTGCCCTCGTTGAGAACACCTGAACCTTCAATCGGCTCAGCCGACTCGGGCGAAGATGGCTTATCCACTTCCAGCACGACATCAGTGCCGGGTTCGCCAAGGAATACTCTGTCTCCGGATGCCATTACGACGTATCCTGCCGGGCAGCTTATGCTGCCGGAGTTGGCGACCTGCCGGCCAATAAGATAGACTTTTTCTGCGGAAATATCACCGCTGTTTATAACGGAGCCGTTACCTCCGGCAAAATTGTATTGTCCGTTTAGAAAATCGGAGTTTGTTATATTCAGGCCTGATGCAACTAACTGGTTAACACAAACTCTGGCCCCGGCACCGATATAGACACCTGCAGGATTAACGAAGAAAACCCTGCCGTTAGCCAGCAAAGTTCCGTTAATGTTCGTAGGATTTGCCGAAAGTATCCTGTTCAACACCGAAGCACTGCTGCCGGGTTGGACAAACTGGACAATCTCCGGGCGCGCAATATCAAAACCGCTGTAGTTGATGATTGATTTGTCAGAGGCCGTTATAGTCGTATTGTAACCGCTCTGCTGGAATGCAACCTGACCGTTAACGACCTGTGCTCCTTCGGGCCCCGCGCGCACTACCGAAAGTGACGCATTGAAAAACATACAGCACGTCAGAAATGATACGATAGTGCTCTTAAAATAACGTCTTTTTGAAAATTTTCTCGAGAGTTCCATAGTTCCTCCTCATTTATTTTTGAGTAGTTAAATTATACATAGTATATCTATCCCACTTACGATTACAGGACAAAACGCTTCGAATTAGAATCGGTATATACAACTAAAATTAAATCGGCCGTCGCCTTTATCCGTTTGGTCGGTTCCCCGAAGGGGCCAGCCGTAATATATGCCTGCACTAAAATTATCTCCGATATCAGCTATCGTACCCACGCCTATTGAGCAGAGCTCCCGAATGTTCCACTCACCATACGCGAGGGGGCTTTTTCTTTTAGCTCGGCCAAAATCAATAAAGGCCAATGGTGCCAGTTTCCTTAGCCATGGTTTGGTATCCAGCGTTTTCTCTGATTCGGCTTCTGATTTCGCTTCACGATTCTCCTGGGATTCGCTATGCTTCACTAAGTCAAACTCGTATTGACCAGACATAAGGATACCGCCATCGGCAACAGTTTCATCTTCCTCATAACCTCTGATAGAGTAGAATCCTCCGAAGGTCGTCATTTTTGCAGGGACTAATCTTTCATTGGATGTTATCAATCGGAAAGAGGCACTAACTCGATTAACTTTGCTGGTATCGAGATACTGACTATGGGTAGCGCCAAAGTTGTAAATAGTAAAATCAGGGTCCGCATTCGACCTGGCGTCGTTAAACTCATCTTTACTGGAACCACCCATACTCTCAATCCTATTAAATGTTAGAGATGTATTTGACATATCATCTGAACGGTGGATATTAATCCCAAGCCCCCACAAATCCATATCAACATCGCTTGCTAATCCCAGCGCAGGTGTTACCTTGCTGTTTTCCTGGCTTAGCGAACCGGTGACATCAACAAACCAGTTATCCATCTGGAAGATATTGTAACTCAATATGCTTCCATAGAATGAACCTCTACCAAGGAAATTAAATGGACCGCCCTGAGGGGTCACGTCAAACTCGCTGTGCCCGCCATAGAAGTTCAACCGAAGTCGAGGCGTCAGAAGCGGAAAATCATAGGTCCCAAATAATGCGTAGTTGTCATCTATACCTGAGTCCCATGGAGCTTGATACATGGCAGAAAATCTATCATCTATGCCTGTAAGATTAGTATTAGTCACACCTATTCTCGGACTCCATTGTCTGTTCTCTGTGCCGGAATTATCTACTTGCAGGTACCAGTGCCAAGGGTTCGCTTCATAAACGTCGTACGTTAAATTTAAAGCGTTCGGGTCGGCGCTTCTCGAGATAACGGCGGAAACATATCTGTCAGGATTAAGATTGAGCAGCTTGACAAAATCATCCACTTTGTCCTTTTGGATTACCTCGCCTTCCTTTACCGGCGACCAGGTTTTAAGTGCCGATTCTTTCAAAAATCCTTTTTCCATCTCCTGGCGCTTAAAATCATATCTCTCCACCGCAATCTCTGCTATCTTGCCTTCAAGAACTTCTACAGGCAGCACATTATCCACTAAAGCTGTTCCCTGAACCGCTTCGTTGGGAATATACACATAGATGCCGGCATAACCTTCCTTCTGATATATTGACAGGACATACTTGGTTAAGCCTTGTATGCTTTTCAGTGAAACTTCACGTTCCTGGCCCGGATCTAAAATTACATCATGTATGACTCGGAAGTCATAGACTTGCTCAACGGTCGTGTCATCTATCTGCTCAGAAATTGTATAAGCAAAAGGTAGTTCTTCCAGCAACTTAGCGGCTGAGATTAGGTCGTTGCCGCTTATCTGCAGTTCCTTAACCAAAAACCGTTGACTTGTATCCTCGGGAAAAGTCAATCCAGCCAAAGATGTTTTGTCTTCTGCCTTTTTTCTTAGTTTTTCTAAAACCCTTTCTAACTCAGCTTTTCTATCTTGTTGTATAGAGGTTTGAGCAAGACAGGGTGTCACCAGGAACAAAAATAACGTTACTGTTAAGATTGTTGTCTTTTTCGATAGACTCATGTGTATCCTCCTTAAATCCATAATAATTCCAATCTTTGTCGAAGAGAGAGAAAGATCTCCTGCCTTTCGTTGCTAAGCCTCCTTCCCTCCGGAAAGAAACAAATTTCTCTACCCTTGCCTTTACTTCATTAAACTCTTGACACAAACGAAATTTACGGAAAAGTCATTATACAAGATATCTTCCAAAATGCAATATCATTTGACCTCCCATTTAAAACACTATTATCTCAAAAAAGGTGTAAAATGTAAAGAAAAAACCGAAGAAATTTTATTTTTTTCATACACTTTAAGGGTATTTTTTTACTTTAGGGTCCTCATTTTAATACAAACGGAACTTATATCCCTCCATACTGCCTCGTACCTATAAATTCTATTTGCCGCATAAGTTATACGCAAAATCGCCTTGAATTCAATAAAAACTTACAGGGAAAATATCAAAATGTGAGAAACTTCTTAGAGACCACATGGCTGCTGGCGAGAACTTATCGGACGTTTAGCTCAAAAGCTATGCAGTTCATAGCAGTATGCTGGACACGACAAAAGGAAATCACAGCAATAACTGCTGACCAACGCATCGTTATCTCTCCACTAAATGCTGGCCTACGGCCCGACGAATTTCTCAATTTAAATATTATTATTTTGCCGATATCTCATGGCGAGGTGCTCGTATGGGTTCGTGACGTGAACGGATATTTGAAAAACTTATCTTAGGTCGAAAACGCTCCGCCGGACTGTCCGGAAATGACTGATTTACTGTCCTCCCGTCTGCAGGCGGTGTATCTTAAAAGGTCCCAAAACTAATTCTTCCCGGACTTGATTTTCTGCTCAACTGCTGCCGGAAAAACAGTCAACCAAGTTAAATCCATCACAGAAATCGCCGATATACAAACGGTTGGAATATCATTTTTATCTTATAGCGACAACCTTATCTCGGGAGGAATTCAAATGAGCGATACTATCCGCTAATTCTGCCGACGAGCCATATAGAGTATGGACAATATTCGGGATAAAACCAGTATAGAATCCCGTGGATTTATGTAATTACGGGTATCGTGATTTGCTGAATCCGGCGGGCATGCTTTTTTGGAGGAGTGTACAAAATGCCAAGCAAACAAACATACATGATTAGGGCATTAGTCAGAAACCCACATATCTGCACAGATTTTACCTTTAATAAGTGCCCGGCTTGTAACGCTCAGGGTATTATTTGGGACAAAAGAAAACAGCATTGTTTCAAGTGTGGTTTCAATCTACAAAAATATATAGAACAAAAAAAGCTGAATTGATTCAGTTACTCAATATTGTAATCTCTATCTTTAAGTATTCAACCGTTCTTTCAATGGTCCATTGTTGGCAGAGGCAAATACAGAATGGAAATCTATGCGTTGGGACTTCCACTTCACGTCGATAATGACTTTTCTTATCACCTCCGAGTTTTCCATAGGCATTTAAGAGGCTGAAAGATATTTGCGCTGTGGACAGAGCTACAAGTAACGTCGCAAACGCTGCGGCTCGACTAAGCTCGCTGAAGTCTGGACAGGGGAATTCAGCGTTTGTTTTTGCGTTGGTCGAGGCGCTCGCCTAGGGGACGGCGTATGGGAATATCCAGCCCGCCGCCGGCCTCGAGCTCGTCAAAGAGACGCTTCTTCATCGACTCGATACGCTCGCGGTAAGCGGGGACGTTGATTAGGTTGTGTCGCTCGTGCGGATCGGTCAGCAGGTCGTAGAACCCGTCGTGGTCCCACACACCGTGATAGAAGATGTATTTGTACTGCTCGGTGCGAATAGCAAACACCGTCGGCGTGGCGGGAAAGTTCCACTCCCAGTAGTACTCGTAAAGGATGTGGTCGCGCCACCGAATCGACTCGCCGCGCAGTAGCGGCAGGAAGGATCGCCCGTCCATTTTCGCCGCCTTCGGCGGCTGCACGCCGGCCGCACCTAACAGAGTCGGGGCGATATCGATGTTCTGTACCATCTGCGTGACCTTCGTGCCCGGCTCGATCATCCCCGGGGCGTACGCGAGCATGGGCACGCGGATAGACTCCTCGAACGCATCCCGCTTGTCGTAGAAGCCGTGCTCTCCGAGTGCAAAGCCGTTGTCGCCCATGTAGAGCACAAGCGTTGACTTACTGAGGCCTGTCTCGTCCAGGTAATTTAGCACACGCCCGAGGTTCTCGTCCAGCCCGTACACGGTCTCGCAGTACCGCAGGTAAAGCTCGTCGAACGACGGCACGGGGTCATTGTCATATTGTCCGGTTTCCATGTGATCGACGCCGTGGATGCTGTAGCGCCGCTCGCGGACCCAATGCGGTTGCGTTTGATAATTGCGTTCGGTGTTGGCCATCGTTTCAGGGCGTTTGACCTCGGCCTTTTCGTAGCGGCCCTGGTGGCGTTCGGCGGGCTGGAAGGGGTAGTGGACGGCCTTGTACGACAGATAAAGAAAGAACGGCCGGTTGGTATCTCTACCATCCTTGAGCCATTCCAGCGCCTGGTCTGTCAGCACATCGGTCGTGTATCCGTCGAATTTCCGGTGCTTGTTGTTGATATTGAGCGTCGGGTTAAAGTAGGTGCCCTGGCCCTTGAAGCTGGCCCAATGGTCGAAGCCGGGTCTCGGGTCATCATGTTCGTGACCCATGTGCCACTTGCCAACGAAGGCTGTCTGATAACCGGCCTTTTGCAGGTACTGCGGGAAGAACACAGTTCCTTCCGGCTCCGGCCGTTGATTATCGACGATGTGATGGTGGTGCATGTATTGTCCGGTGAGGATCGACGCCCGGCTCGGTGAGCACAACGAGGTGCTGACGAATGCGTTGACTAAGTGCGCGCCTTGTTGAGACATACGGTCCATGTTCGGCGTCTCCAGGAACGCCGGCGCCTCTTTCATGAAGCCCATAAAGTCGTAGCGATGGTCGTCGCTGAGCACAAAGATAATGTTCCGCCTCGTTGGCTTGTTGTCCCGGGCCTTTAGAGATTGCCCGGCAGCACCAAAAAAGGCCCATGCAGCCGTACCGCGGCAGGCTGACTTGAGGAAGTTACGCCGGCTGCAGCAAGTCCGTCGTGGATTACTGTGAGTTGTCATGTTCGTTGCCTCCTGCTGATAAGCACACTACACTTCCATCCCGCAGGGAAGCGAACAGGCGAGAACCTGCTGCTATCATGCCGTCGAACACGGGGGGACACTCAAGTAGTGTTTCGGACAGTTTCTTTCCATCCTTGGCCGAAACGGCCACAACCTGGGCTCCCTTACGAGCTTCGAAGGCGGCGTAGGGATCTTTCGAGTCAAAAACATCTGGAGCGCCGGCCACAAATATAGTATCGTCTGCCTTGACCATAGCACGGATTCGCACGCCCAGCCACTGCGTCCAAATCGGCGGTTCCGCTCGTGTATAACCGATCATTTTGTCCAGTCCAAAGGCCTCGCTTTCCAGCTTCCGTATTTCATCGCCGCGTGCACGTGAAAAGTCGGATTGAGGCAGCCATCTGATCGGCTCACGGGAGCCTTCCTCTCCGACAATCTGCGACTCATTAGTATTGAGGTCGGCAAACAGCAGATAGCCTTCCTTGTCCGGGAAGAACATCAGGCTGTGAACGTTCCGTCGATAGAACACGCGGACCGCATAAGTCTTTTCATCGTCCACCACAAGGAGCTGTCCGGTCTTCGGGGCCTGGTTTGCCAACTGGAAGCCGGGCCAGCGCTTCGAGTACATCCAGAACGTACGGTTGTACCAGGAGCCGTCCAGCAGACCGGCTGTCGAGAAGATATGCAGGCCCACATCCTGAGCGCCTTTGCTCGACAAGACATCAACTTTGACCTCCTGAAGCTCTTGTGTCATTTTCTTCTGGCGCATGTAGATGAACCCGCCTTCACTGACGAGCACGTCCGAATTGGCCCCCAGGATGAAAAAGGCAACGTCGCGATCTTTGTCAACTTCTCGATGCGGTCCTTCCAACAGGCCCTTGTGGAGGATTTTGCCTGTGGTCGGCTCCAAACCATAGACGAGGATTCCGCCGTTCAGATAAGTGGAGCGTCCCGCCGTGAAGTATGCCGTAGCTTGCCCTGAGCTTTTCGAAGGATTGTCCATGAGAATGCTGCCGTGGACTGGCCAGGCTGACTCGACCTGGTCGAAATAGGCAATTCGCTTATCTGTCGGTGCCGCTAAGAACCGCCAGACAAGCTGGCCATCCGAAGCCCGCAGGCAGTACACATATCCGTCCTTTGAGCCCACAAGTACCATCCCTTTGTAAATTGTCGGAGGCGAATCGATACGCCCGTTTGCAGTGAAATGCCATATCTCTTTTCCACTTTCCATATCCAGCGCGTATAGGGTGTGCGTATCCGGCCTGGCAACATATACCTTGTTGCCGGCAGCTACCGGAGCCGTTAGATCGCCTTTTAATGTGACCTTCCAATCGATTCCCACATTGGAAGGGACACGTGTGCGGGTTGTGCCGCTGCGGGATGCATCGTGGCGGTATGTCGGCCAGTCATTCTCAGAGCCGGATTCCGTATCAGTAACCGCTCCGTAAGCAGGGCCTTTCTCAAGACGTTCCTGGTCAGGGACTTCCTTTACGGAAACATCCGGCCCGGCCATGACTGCCGCATATCCTAAAAACTTCGCGCCGGGCTGACAAAAACACTGATCCGGCGGGACATACAGCATGCCGTTGCAGGGTGTCATTCCATACTTGCATGCACCTCTAAGCCAGTTGTTCTGGGAATGGTTATCCGCCTGAAAATCGAGGAACTCAGCACCTTCGTAGGAGCTTATTAGATAGCGGATGGTTGCCTTGTTGCGATAGCAACGATGATGGTGCTCCGGGCTTCGCAGATTCTTGACGAGGATCCGCTTCTTTTCCTCACCTGAGCGAAGGTCCCAACCGATGACTAAGGCGTGCGGGCTTTTACGTACTGGCTTGCCATCGGCATCCACGCTGAGCATCCCGCGCCAGACCAGTCCATCGACTACGAACAGGTCATCCCCTTCACCCCCGGCTATCGGCGGTACAGTTTTCTGCCATAGCAGCCTGCCGTCCGTTGCATCATAAGCAGCGGCGAACTTCCCACCCTGCATGACAATAACATCATCGACGGTAAGCAGGGTTCTCAGTGCAGTCCACTTTGGTTGAACTTTCCATATCTGACGGCCCTCCTTTAAATCCAGTGCAACCAAATCTTTTCCACTAAGATAGATGATACGTCCGTTATCAATCGCTAACGCAAGAGGGCGAATTAGGCTTATCAGCTTGTCCCAGAGCACATCTCCCGTCCGGCCGTGGACAGCGAAAAGCGATGCTCGGGATTCTTCCTTTGCCCCCCTGCGCCGGGCAGCGCTGCCCTGTATCTGTCGAGTATAAGCAACGGCGATACCGTCACTGACCAGAATCTCACTGGTGCCCCGTGTTGCTTCGACCGTAGCAATGATATCCCCCGTGGCCGCATCCAGGATCGACATTGGAGCCCGGTATGCGAGTGTTGTGTAGAGCCTCTCGCCATCGGCCACAATTCGACGCTGGTTCTCGTCGGGCACATCGGTTCGGGCACCACGCAACGTCGTCCAGTCTTTTCCCTGGTATCGTTCCAGGCTCCACTCGCGCCAGCCCCAGGTATCGAGGGGCCGCTCCCAAAGCAGCTTGCCATTGAAAGCGTCTCGGCAAACAATTGACCAACGGTCTGGCAGACGCTCGTCAGTGATGCCGATAAGCCCTTCGTCGAAGAAGTAAAACAGTCGGCCGCCGGCCGAGACGGGCGACTGAATCCCCGATGGTGTTTCATGGCTTCTAAGCCACAGCGGCGGTGCAACCCACTGGAGACTTCGAGGTGGCCCAACAACAGAATCCTTGGCAACCGCGTTGTTGCTTGCGTCATGTAAGAAATGACTCCATTGGTCAATATTGTCGGGCCAGGCTTTGACGATCTTTTCCCACCTGCCGTTGTGCTGAATACAGGCCGCTCCTCCGGGAGCCAGAACTCGCATCACCTCGCCTCTGGAAACCTTACCAGCATCCGCCGAAAGGCGTCCCCAAGTGGACTGCACAACAATCAAGTTGATTAGATTATCCGTGTACGGAAGTACCGACCCCGAATACCGTTCAACAGAGACGGGCCCGTAGAAACCCTTCGCCTGGATATAGTTTCTTGCCTCGGCAACCTTGGCTGGGTCTGCTTCGAGTCCATGAACCGTATAGGAATCACTGATGCGCAGGGCCGCCGTCAACTTCCCGTCACCACAACCAAGGTGGACCACGATACCACCTTGCACGCCGCTCGTATCGAGAATCTCTTTGGCCTGCGCCATTACATCATTCTCATTTGCTTCTGCTGGGCAGGCCAACAGGTAAATAGCCAGCAGCATCGATACCCACGACTTTATTGCAAGATAGCGTTTCAATTTGCAAGACCCCTTTATATTCAATTATTTATGCAGACTTCTCTAATGACACAACTCATCCGGGTGACTCGTCTCTGCGAAGCGCTTCGCCAGAGCAGGAGGCCCGCCGTAGCCTGGCATTATAACATTATTGATTGAAATCTCAAGCCTTGTAGTCCATTCGTAATCATTGTGACTACTATCGTCAACACGATGGTTTCTTTGAAAACCTGCTGTGCTTGGTTTCTCGCAGAAGATTATACCAGAGACTTATAGACCTGGCGGATGGCATCGATGATATAGTCGTTTATTCGCTGAGTGTATTTCGCGCCGACGCGGACCTGGACGAAACGGTCGAAGATATCCAACGTTTGTCGGCAGCTGTCTGGGCCATATTGGATTTTCTTCCCTTCCGGGCTGTTAAACGACGGCCAGTCGGGATGCCGCGTTCGTTTGTTCATCACGGATTCATGCACGGGCAGTAGAACCGAGCCCGTTAGCGTGGACGCCGGGACCCTTCGTTTACTCAACTCCCGAATGCAACGGTCGCGCTCTGCTTTATCTTTCATCTCGAAATAGACGCCGTAACCAATATCACCTTCCGGGTCTGGGCGGTGACGGAAGCGAATGCCGGCGAGGTTTTTAATGCCATTATAGATGGCCTCTGCATTGCAGCGCAGTTGAGCGACCATTAAGTCGAGTTTGGTCAGTTGCGCCCCGAGCACAGCTCCCGTAAACTCATTCATCCTGAAGTTCTCCCCCGCGAAGGTTTGCACCTGGCTGGGCCCTGAACGGTCAAGGAAGACCCTGTGTATTAAGCCCATGTGGTGGAAGCGCGCCGCGCGTTCGTAAATGACCGGGTCGCTCGTTGCCAGAGCACCGCCCTCCCCAGAGGTAATAATTTTGTTGACCTGAAAACTATAAATACTCACATCACCAATGGTCCCAAGTTTCTTTCCTTGATAAGAACCTCCAATGCATTGCGCGCAATCCTCTAAGACCGCCACACTGTTTTTACGAGCGGTCTCCATTATCGGGTCCATATCACAGGGCCCGCCGAGCAAGTGGACGGCAATTACGGCCTTGGTGCGAGGAGTGATCTTTCGTTCGAAGTCTCTGGGATCGAGATTAAAGGTGCGGTCAATGTCGGCAAAGACCGGCAAGGCCCCCGCGTGGACCACACAAGTATAGTCCGACCACCAGGTGTAAGCCGGAACGATTACCTCATCGCCCGGCCCGATACCGAGGCCCGCCACCGCGCAATCCAGAGCCGCCGTGCCCGAGCTCACGCCCAGCGCAAAGCGGGTACCCGTATATTTTGCAAAATTTTCTTCAAAGCGTAATACCTTTGTCGGTTTACCCTGCCCCCAAAAACGGAAAGGAGAACGGGATTCCAATACCTCTAACAGTGCTTGCTCTTCACGTTCATCGAAGAATTGAGGGCCGACATATCCAGGTTCGATGTTCGGCACCGTTATCGGTTTTGGGTTTTCTTTACCCAGGAGCCTCTGCGCCCCTAAGCCGATTCCTGCGCCGGACAGGGCCATACAACCTGTCGTTAAGAATTTTCGGCGTGTGAAATTTTGCTTTTTTACATTTTTAGTATTTTGAGTGGTCATTTTAAGCCTCCTTATTCAAATCGCTTTGACAGCTAACCGCTGTTAATAACTCTATTCCCAATTGGGCCGTTCTTAAGCTATCAGAAGCATATCATAAATATGTCTTCAAGTCCAGTAATTCACAACGGTCGTTCTATATCGGAGAAGGGGTAAAGAAGAATGCCTGCTGTTCGGGCAAGCCCACTCTCGAAAAATCATTATTTCTCAGCATTGTCAAATTACAGGTAGAGTGGTATAAATAATGTGTGCTTAGTTCAAAACTTATGTGAAACGTTTGGTCCTCGGGACTCCTTTCGGAGAAATCGCTATCTAAAAATCAGGAGGGCTTTTGCCGTATGTCAGAATTGGAACACACAGTTGTCACGAAGTCAAAAGGTTATGCAAGTCTCAAATGGCGCAAGCCATTCTGTGGAGTGCTGTTCGAGTCAATTTTGGCCTTCGGTCTAATATTGTTCTCTTCGTGTGCGCATTACAGATGTGACCCGGCTTATGTTGGTCCGGGCAAGAGAAGTGCAGAGATGCTGAAGTATTACAGCTACCCCAGGCGTACTATTGAAGCTGAAGTTGAGAAAATTGATGAAAGGAAACGGTATGTTATCGAGAGAATAGAGTTCCCTTCGGCACTGAATGTCTTCGGAACAGAGAATATAAAAATTGACTACTACATGCAAAAGAAGCACGGAAAATTTCCTACCGTGCTTATTCTGCCAATATCCGGTGGAGTGGATTTTTCTGTTAAAGGTTTTGCCCGCCTTTTCGCATCCAACGGTTTCAATTGTGCTGTTGTACATAATAGGGAGGTTAAGCTGGAGGATGCCGATAGTGCAGAAGAGGTTGAAGATTACTTTAGACAAACAGTTTTGGATAACAGACAAGCGCTGGACTACTTAGTCGAAAGACAAGAAGTTGATGAAAATAGACTTGGCTGTTTAGGTTTAAGCCTCGGCGGCATAAAGGCAAGCTTGGTATCAGGAGTAGATGAAAGATTGAAGTGCAGTGTATTAGGTCTTGCTGGTGGCAGTATTGCAGATATAGCTCTTCTTTCCAGAGAGAAAGACTTGAAAGACTACATCAAAGAATTTATGGAAAGGGGAATCTCCTCTGAAACCATACATGCTGAATTATCAGACAAGGTGACAACAGACCCCCTCAAATTGGCCGAGTATATAGATGCCAGAAATGTCTTAATGTATATTGCGGCGTTTGATAGAGTTGTTCCGAGAAAGTGTGGCGACAAATTGTGGGAAGCTATTGGCAAACCGGAAGTGATTTATCTTTTTTCGGGTCATTATAGTTCGTTCCTCTATTTGCCTTATGCCGAAATGGAGTCTCTGAGTTTCTTCAAGAAGAAATTTGACCTGAGATAGCTGCTCGTTTTTTGAAAAACAATTTTACGCAAAGACGGATGGCTGAACAAACACCACAAATAACTAACCAAAGCGATTAGTCTCTGATTCGTGCCTCGATGCTTGATACTCCTAAAAATGGTGAGTAGGTAAATGGTAAGTAGTGAGTAGTCAATTAACCAATTAACCAATCACCAATTAACCAGTTACTCTTTCGCCCCGTGCTTGCACAGAAGTTCGACGATTTCGTCTCTCCCTGTATATTTCGTCAGCCTCAAAAGGCCTCGTGTGGAACTTTATTTAGCAGGGCTGGCCTTACGGCCTGGCTCTCGGTCTTGAAGTCAGGGGCCTTCTTGGCGGTGGTTTGGGCCGGGAGATATCGAGGGCCTGGAGATGAGGCAGTTCGGTCCTTAGACGGACGATGGCCTTTCCACTAACCGGTAAGGCCGATTTAATTCTAATTATATGCAGGCTTTTCAGGGGATACAGATGTGCAAGCCCCCGTTCCGTTATCCGGCTGTCACCTATGAAAAGGCTGTCGAGCCTGCGCATATCGGCCAGGTGTCTTAATCCATCGGCAGTCAAATTGGCGCCACCCCCTATCTCAAAGTACTTCAGGTTTGTCAGCAAGGCGAGGTGTTTGAGGCCGGCATCTCCGATGCCGGGACCGGCGAGACTGAGGTCCTCCAGGTTTGTCAATCCCGACAAAGACGTCAGGTCGCTGTCGTGGTACGCGTTCCAGTTAAACACGACCTCGTTACCGACTCTGGTTGTTTGATGCCGCATCATAATTCTCAAGCGTCTGAGTTTCTTAAGGCCGGAGAGGTCCAGTCCCCCGTCATCCTGACGAATATCGTAAACGGATAGACTCTCCAAACCGGAAAGCCGGTTCAAAGCATTCAATCCTGACATTGTCACGTTATCGGAGGAAAACCACGAGAGATCCCGCAGCTTCGGCAGCATGGCAAGCAGCTTAAGTGTCTCGTTGTTCAATCCGGACCAGAAAGCAATATGCAGAGTTGAGAGGTTCCTAAGATTCTGGAGCAATTCGATACCCTCGTTCGTGAATCCGGTCCCTCCAATATGCAGTTCTTCGAGTTCGGGCATTTGGCAAATCGCCATTAGCGATGTGTTGGTCAGTGGTGAATTGTCGGCACAACTGACCCAAAGGTACTTCATTCTGTCGAGCTTTGCCAAATGGCCTATCCCGGCGTCGGTGAGTCCGAAATTCGGGAGATTCAGATGGTCGATATTAGGCATGGCCGCTATGTGGGCCAGCCCCGCATCCGTGAGCCTGGCAGAGGTAACGTCAAGACCCTTGAGCTGGGGCATGCTCTTCAGATAGGCGAGTCCGTGATCCGTAATCTTGTCCAGCCAGTGCACATAGAGTCTCTCCAACGACCGGCTCTGAGCGAGCCGACGCAATCCTCCATCAGTTACACTGTGGGTATCAAGCCATAGCACCTTCAGCGAGGGTATCGCCGCCAGATGCACCATACCGCGGTTCGTGAAAGGCCCCTCCTTACCCAGACGTAAATGCTTCAGTGAACGTAACTGTATCAGGGCCCTCAGTCCTTCATCGGTCATCTTAGGATTGCCGTACAATTCCAGAACCTCCAGTGATGTCAATTTGCCCAGCGACCTCAGTCCCTCGTCGGTCATCCGGTCATGGAACACATCAAGGTTCTTGAGGGACTGGATTTTCGCCATCTCGGCCATCCCCGCATCAGACATTCCCTTGGGCGTGGAAAGCTGCTCCAGTTGAGGAAGCTGAGCAACCAGCGTCAAGCCCCTTGGGGTCACTTGCACGCCGCTCAAACTCAGTCTTTTTAGCCCTGTCAGCCGGGCAATGAGGGCCATCAGGTCGTCCTCGATACGGGTCGGGGATAAAAAGAAAAATTCCAGGCCGTAAAGATCGTTCGGACCGAGTGACTCCAGGGCCGTCCGGCAGCGCTCCGGGGTCGCCCCTACTCCCCTGATAGTCAGGATAACGCGTTTTCCGGCCGGAACGTGGACCTCGCCTCTGGCAGGACAGAAGTTTTCACGCTCTGCATAGTCATACCCCGAGTGAAAACCCTTGACCGTCTCCGGTATGAAAAGGTCCTCATCCTGAATATAGACTACGCCAACCGACTGGTCCTTCGGAAAGAGCAGGACTTTGGTCGTGGCCGCAGCCGAGCCACTTTCTAAGAAAAGGGCCGCATTAGTCGCAGCTTCGCGCAGTGACTTAGTGGATGTGTCTTGGCACTGGGCCTCAGCTTCTGGTTTTGCGGGCCGAGTTTGTGCACAGGCTACCCCGACGGCGAAAAATGCCGCCACGACACTCACTGTCAAAGCCCACAATGCACCAGTCCGCGGATTGCTGCAGCTATTTTTCAGTATGCAGCGGACCCTGCCGGCGGCTTGCTCTCGGGTCATCTTTCCTTCCGCGACCGCAGCTCGGATTCGCGCGATGACGGCGTCATATTCCTTGTCTTCACCCTTCATAGAAATGTCCGCGCGCTTCTTGAGGTCTTCCATCATGGATTCGGCTTCCTTTTCGGTCAGCTCGCCTGCCTTCACAGCCTCCTTTTCATGTGCCAGGTTGAGATTGGCTTACCCTAATTCACTTTTTTCTTCCTGAAGCTTTTCGAAGAATCTCAAGAAACCGAACTTCCTGCACCAGACTCTGGGCCTTATGGACATCCTCCCACGCCTTGTCATATTCCTTTTTAACATAGTAGATGAGGGCACGCTCAGCGTAGGCAACAGCAAAACGTTGCGGGTCTATCTCAATGGCCTTGGTGTAGTCTGCGATGGCCTGGTCATATTCTTTTTTACGACTGTACGCCATCGCCCGATAGTAGTAAGCCATACCATACCTTGGCCTCTTCTTAATGGCCTTAGTGAAGTCTGAGATTGCACGGTCAGTTTCGCCTTTCTTGAAACGGGCAACCCCCCGATTGTAATAGTCTTTGGACTCTTTGCAACCATGCACACCCACACCAATCATTGTTCCAACTAAAGAAAGTAAACCAACTTTTATTACACCACTCTTCATTCTGGTAAATATAATATCTTCAATCAAATTGTCTATGTATTTTGTTTTCGTTTTTTTCTCCTTTGTTTTATTTTCTAAAGGCAGAAGTCATCTTTGTTTCCCTCGTCTACCTGCCCGTCAAGGATGGCCCGGATTCGGTTAATCTCTTGGCGGGAGATCTTTTCTCCTCGACGAGATGCGTAATCAGCGGTGCGAACGAACCTGCTGTCAGTTTGTCCGCGAGTGATTCCAATTGCCTGCCCGCATAGGTTTGGCAAGAGATCGCAGCCGAGAACAAATGGACGAACAAACTGCGGTCACGCTCGACATATCCCTTATCTTCCAGACGTTGCAGTAGTCTCTGGACCGTTCCGTGCTGCGGTTTGGTCGCGTCAGGATAGAGTTGCTCGCGTATTTGGCGAGCAGTCAAGCGACCGTTCTGCCAAAGCAGATTCATAACTGCCAATTCTGCGTTGGCCAATGGTGGTTGTTTCATTTTGGTAATCCTCAATAATTAAATCAAATCACGATTACTTGATAGTATAGGAATTTGTATTTGTTAGCTGAGTTCCGTTTTAGACAGGAGAAATAATGTTTTGCACAACTAATAGCGGCTCTAATAAGGCCAGGCCAGGGCGAATGACTCCTCTGTGGGGTGGGCTCCTACATGGCCATCAAGAAAAGAAACGTTGCCCTTGCCTCCCACAGGGTCCGCTGTGGGCGCATTGTGGAAGCCTGCGATAGCGTCAGTGAACTCACCCATACCACCCTCAGAGGCAGGACCTGGTCTAACGTTCCATTTGTTGCCGCCGGCCCGCTCAACCCAGCTTGGGGCTTCACTCGTCGGCCAGACCGGATACAGGGCGGTGTCGTTGAGTCCCTGATAGAAATAGCCCGGCTTTACCAGGCAGCCCTCGTCGGCAAAGGTAAATATCTGTGCCGGGCCCTTCACGTTCAAGGTCTTGAGCACGCCCCACTTACCGTCCTTCATGCCAAGATAGGCATTCATGCTGTAATTGTACCAGGGCATATAGTTTTCAACGCCGTCGCTCTCATCCGCGAAGTCCGAGTGAAAACGTGTGCTCTTGGCCAGGCGCTTAAACGTCGGGCAGATGAGCGCCCTCGCTTCGGACAGATATTTAAAAAACTCGCTGGCATATTCCGGATGCTCCCTCAGATACACATTTCCATTGCACCAGCGTTTCCACCGGTCGCCCCCCTCCCCTGGGTACGGCTCGAGCTGGGAGAAATAGCAACTGGCAGGGTGGCAGAAGTTGTCATCATAGTCGTGTGCGTACATTTGTACCGCGAGCCCATAATTTTTGAGGTTTCCCTGACAGGCTGAGCTCTGGGCCTGGTTTCTCGCTTTCTTGAGCGCCGGCATCAATATCCCCATTAGGACGGCAATGATTGCAATAACAACGAGAAGCTCTATAAGAGTGAATGCTCGCGGCTTACTCATGGATTTTCTCCTTTATCAATTCGATTCCTTCATTCTATATTACTTTGGTACGCAATTCAACTGGAAAATCTGACCCGCGATGACCCATTTTTGAGGCAGGTTTGGCTGGAAGCGATGAATTTAGAGTCAGTTAAGATACTCTCCGGTATGTTGCTGATAAGAGTGGGTAAAAATTTCCTTATTTTGAGACAAAATCAGGATA
>Ga0315548_1001417_pt1 | contig 20288 bp, 17 predicted proteins | sample SalMarSW160110MG_2_FD_202540 | JGI IMG/M metagenome (GOLD analysis project Ga0315548, IMG submission 202540) | Salt marsh sediment microbial communities from the Plum Island Ecosystem LTER, Massachusetts, United States - Salt Marsh Sediment SW1601-110 ...
TCTTATTTGACCTGTTAGGTATTTCATTATCGTTAGGAGTTCAACACGGCGACCTTATAGGTTCATTAATAACGGCTTTCGTTGGCGCCCTGGTATTATTAGTTATAATAAACTGGCTTAAGAAAAAATAAAATTGGTTTCAAGTTTCGAAACCAATTTTATTAGTGTGTTAGTGAGTAGGTGAGTTGGTGAGTACAAAAAACACAGTTGAAAAATAGGATGTGGTTGGGTAAATCAGTGTTTATTCGTGTTCATCCGTAGCAATATTAGGGTTTAAGATTTTGGGGTTGGGATTTAGAAAACAAAAAAATCTTGTGTTAATCTTGTGTAATCTTGTGGTTCCCTTCCCCCAAACCCTTGACAAAGCAAAAGCTTGAATTAACTTAAATATATGGATATAGGATTGAATTGGAGAGATTTAGATAAACCTGTAGACTGGAAAAAAGTTTTTGAAAACAATAATCCCGTCGATTGTGAAATTGGTTTCGGGAATGGTGATTTTCTCGTTAAGAAATCCAACCTTCATCCTGAGAGAAATTTTTTTGGTATCGATTACGCAATAGAATCTTTCAGAAGAGCTAAAAAAATGATCGAAAAAGTAAATGTACCTAGCGTCAAATTAGTCTGTCTGGAAGCCAAAGCCGCTTTTATTGTACTAATACCGGAGAAATCACTTTCACATATATATCTCAACTTTCCGGATCCATGGCCAAAGAAAAAACATTTCAAAAACAGATTACTTGATAGAGAGTTTTTTACAATAGCGGCTTCCTGTTCAACAAATAAAGGAAAAATAATCATCGCAACAGATGATAATTTCTATAGAGATTTTATACTGGAAGAAATGGCATCGGTTCATCTCTGGGAATCTTTATTTCAGAAAGGATGGACTGACGAGCTTTCCGACCATTTTTCTACAAAATATGAAAAAAAATGGAGGAAAGAAGGAAAGGAGATTTTTTATATGATGTTCCAGAAAAAAGCCGACCCTGAAATAAATTTTAGAATGAAAGAATATAAAATACCTTCTAAAATTACTCTGCCGAATTTTTCCGCTCCGGAATTAGAAAATATTCGCGGGGAAACATTCTCTAAAAAAGACTCTGTTGCAAAATTGCTAAAGTACACAGAACGAGAAAACAGTTTTAATTTAAAGGTTTTCCTTAAAGATGATACATTAATTAGAAAAGTAGATCTAATTCTTGAGAAAAACGATAAAAACAAATGGGAAATTGAAATACCTGAGGAATTATTTCGTACTTGCGCCCTTAAAAGTTTCGTCAATAAGCTAAAAACTCTCAATAAATAAAGAAGCTGAAATCAAAGAAATAATAAAAGCAAACCAGACAAAAACAAAATAAGCAGGTATTAACCCAAAGTGAACAACATAATTATTCAAAATGATGTGCAAAAAAAAGTCGAAACTAAGAAGAATAATCATAACAACATAAGCAAGTATATATGGTAAGAGTTTACTTTTAATATGCTTATATAAACTTTCAAACCTTACAGCATTGATAAGTGTTCCGGAATCGGAAAAAATTATCAACGCCATAGGCAGAAAAAACATTGCGATAAAACCCATTACAGAAGAAAAAGATAATATAAAAAAACCGTTAAGGTTTAAAGAGGATATTACAAACTTGGGATTTACCAAAAATTCTATGACAGAACCCGGCAAAAGAGATAAAAACAATACCGGAATTGCTAAATAGAATAAAATTATCAAACCCCATTCAAATCCTTTTATAAACAAAGAACCCCAATTATCCCAGGAAGGAAGTTCCTTGTTACCAGTCTCTAAACGATTATAGATAAATCGAGCAATAAAACCAAAGGAAAGAATAAACAAAGGAGGAATCATAAAAAAAAGACCACCCATCAAAGATTTCCTGAACCAGTTTGCGTCTTTAAATACTACCGATAAATCTCTATTAATATTCAAGTTTGTTCCTCCAGATATATACCATATTCCATAGCATCAGAAAGAGCTACCCAGCTTGCTTCGATTATATTAGGTGAAGCCCCAACCGTACTCCAGAATTTGTTATCAAGCTGCATATCTATCATAACTCTGGTTATAGCTCCTGTACCTTTACTGCTATTAATAATATGAACCTTATAATCCGCAAGATGGAAATTTTCTATATTGGGATGTCCTTCGCGGAGCGCTTTCGTTAAAGCTGTATGTAGAGCATCCACAGGGCCATCCCCTTCAGCTGCCATATGAAAGATTTTATCTCCGACAAGCACTTTTACAGTGGCTTCAGCAAAGATTCCTCTTTTTTCTCTGTGTTCGACTACGGCCATGAAGTCCAGCATTTTAAAAGGAGGTTTATAATCCTTTTTACAACGAAGCAATAGCAATTCGACTGAAGCCTCAGCCGCCTCAAAACTAAATCCGTCGTGCTCGAGTGCTTTTATTTTATCCAAAACCTCCTTTAGATTATCGACTTTGCCGGACATACTCATTTTTTCGAGTTTACTGTGAAGATTGGACTTACCGGAAAGCTCGGAAATCAGAACTCGAGATTCATTACCTACAAGCTCCGGGTCGATATGTTGATACGTAAGAGGATTCCTGCGCATAGCAGACACATGAATACCACCCTTATGGGCAAATGCGCTACGACCGATATATGGAGAATGATATGGGGGTGGTTGATTCGCTATAAACGCCACTGCGTTCGCTACCCTTGTCAGATGTACCAAATTTTTCTTCGGCAAAACATTTATACCTAACTTCAACTGAAGGTTTGCGATTAAGGCGCTAAGATCAGCATTTCCACATCTTTCACCATAACCATTTATAGTACCCTGAACATGTGTCGCGCCAGCCTGAACTGCCGCAAGAGTATTTCCCATAGCAGTACCTGAATCATTGTGTGTATGTATGCCAATGTCCAAATCGGGAAATTCTTTTACGATTGTTTTTGTTATATTCTCCACCTCATACGGAAGGCTTCCTCCATTCGTATCACATAAAACCAGAGCGCTTGCTCCTCCGCTCGCGGCAGCGGCAAGAGTTTTCACAGCATATTTTGGATCTGTTTTGTATCCATCAAAAAAGTGTTCCGCGTCATAAATTACCTCTCGCTTTTTTGATTTAAGATATTTTACACTTTTTTCGATCATTTCGAGATTTTTATCCAACGTTGTACGAAGGGCATCCTTAACATGAAGTATCCAGGTTTTTCCGAAAATTGTTATAACAGGGGCTCCGCTATCCAAAAGAGCTTTGATGTTTTGGTCTTCTTCGGGCTTTGTATCTTTACGGCCGGTACTTCCGAAAGCGGCTATACGGGCATTTTTAAGTTTTAAATTTTTAACTTCTTTAAAGTATTCCGCGTCTTTCGGATTTGAACCCGGCCAACCACCTTCTATGTAATGGATTCCCAATTCATCAAGCAATTTAGTTATTTTTATCTTATCGGCTGATGAAAGAGATATCCCCTCTGCTTGTGTTCCTTCACGTAAAGTCGCGTCATACAATTTTACTTCTTTCTTTTTGTCTCCTGTTTTTTCCCCGGACTTCTTCATTGTCTCCTCCAGATTTTTAATCCTAACACCTAATATCTAAAACCTAAGACCTGTTATTATACTACTTTATCGTCTATCCAATCCATCATACTTCTTAGTTTTTTCCCGGTTACTTCAATCAGATGATTTTTATCTCTTTCTTCGAACTTTTTCAAATTCGGTTTTCCTTTTGAAGCTTCTTCAATCCACTCTTTAGCGAAAGAACCATCTTTGATTTCAGATAGTATTTTTTTCATTTCTTTCTTTGTTTCCTCGGAGATAATACGTTCTCCGCGGGTAAAATCACCATATTCAGCCGTATTGCTCACAGAATAACGCATATAGTTCAAACCGCCCTGATAGAACAAATCGACGATCAATTTAAGCTCATGCATACATTCAAAATAAGCAATTTCAGGTTGATATCCTGCTTCAGTTAATACTTCAAAACCCTTTTTTACAAGGGCGGAAACTCCTCCGCAAAGAACAACTTGCTCCCCGAAAAGGTCTGTTTCTGTTTCTTCAGGGAAGGTGGTTTTTATAGCTCCGCCTTTTGTTCCGCCTATTCCTTTTGAATAAGCCAATGCCAACTGAAAAGCATTACCGCTTGCATCGTTTTCTACGGCAATAAGATTCGGTACTCCCCCACCCTTTTCGTATTCACTTCTAACAAGATGTCCCGGACCCTTAGGGGCTACCATTATAACATCTACAAAATCGGGGGGGATGATTTGCTTGAATCTAATATTAAAACCGTGAGAAAAAAGTAAAGCATTACCTGCTTTTAAATTAGATTCTATAGATTGTTTATAAATTTTAGCCTGTATCTCATCCGGTACAAGCACAGCAATAATATCTGCTTTCGAAGCAAGTTCATCAGCTGTAACAGGTTCAAAACCATGTTCTTTTGCCAGTTTATAGTTATCTGTTCCCTCTACTTCAGCAACGATAACGTTCAATCCCGAATCTCTGAGATTCTGAGCCTGGGCGTGCCCCTGACTACCATATCCTATAATCCCTATGGTTTTATCCTTTAAAATATCAATATTTACATCTTTATCATAATAAATCTCAACCATTATTTCCCTCCTTTTTTACGGGCAATTGCTATTTTGCCAGCTCTTACTATTTCCACGATACCAAAAGGTTTGACCAATTCAATAAAAGCTTTAATCTTGTTGTGTTTACCTGTTATTTCAACAGTCATGCAATCTTTGCCGACATCGATAATTTTCGCTCTGAATATATCAACTATTTCTATAAGTTCAGCGCGAGTTTTCCTCGAAAGATTAACCTTTATAAAAACCATTTCTCGTTCCACATGATCAACATTGGTAAAATCTTGAACCTTAATAACATTTATAAGTTTATTCAATTGTTTCTTGATTTCTTCAAAAATATAATCATCCCCATCGACAACTATCGTTATCCTGGATAAATTCGAATCCAGAGTTTCTCCCACTGAAAGACTTTCAATATTAAAACCTCTGCTGCTAAACAGTTCCGAAACTCCTGCCAGAACACCAAACTTATTTTCGACCAGTACAGAAATTATTCTTCTCATTATGCCATTCCTCCCATCATCTGTCGTAGTGAAGCTCCTGCGGGAACAATCGGAAAAACATTTTCCTCTTTACTAATTATAAAATCAACAACGACAGGACCATCTGTTTTTAACGCTTTTTTAATTGCTTCTTTAACATCCTCGTTTTTGTAAATCCTCATTCCTGTTGCGCCGTAGGCTTCCGCGAGTTTAACAAAATCGGGTGTATATTCAGGACATTTTTTATAGTCAATCTTATCGGGATTTAATGCTCCGGTTCTAAGACACGTTGCCGTGTATCTTTTGTTATAAAACAATTCCTGCCATTGCCTAACCAGACCGAGAAAACCATTGTTGAGAATCATTATCTTAACATTTATATTCTTTATAACCGCGGTTGCCAACTCCTGAATGTTCATCTGAATACTGCCATCCCCGGCAATATCAAAAACAGGCATATCCGGTCTGGCAACCTTTGCACCTATAGCGGCAGGAAAACCATATCCCATTGTACCAAGTCCTCCCGAAGTCAGAAGTGTACGAGGTTTATCGAACTTATAAAATTGCGCGACCCACATCTGATTTTGCCCGACTTCAGTTGAAATAATCGCCTTACCCTTTGTAACTTCACGAACACATTCAACCACATACTGGGGAGAAACAACTTTATTATTCTTTTTATAGTTCAGAGGAAATTTTTTCTTCCACCCATCGATTTCTTTTATCCAATCATCATGTTTTTTAGCTTTTAACACTTTATTTAGTTCTTTTAAAACATTTTTAACGTCGCCGACAATCGGTATATCGACTCTGACATTTTTTCCGACTGAAGCGGGATCGATATCTATGTGAATAATTTTCGCGTGAGGAGCAAATTCGGAAATTTTACCGGTAACTCTATCATCAAAACGCGCTCCTATAGCTAATATAATATCCGATTCCATTATCGCAAAGTTAGCATACTGAGTGCCATGCATTCCCAGCATACCAAGAGAAAGTTTGTTAGTTTCCGGAAAAGCTCCTAACCCCATTAATGTGGTAGTGACCGGCGCGTTTATTTTTTCCGCGAGTTTCTTTAATAAATCCGAAGCCCCGGAAGTAATAACGCCTCCGCCTGAATATATAACCGGTTTTTTTGCTTTATCAATTAATGCTGCCGCTTTATTTATCTGTTTTAAATTACCTGTAAGAGTAGGCTTATAACCGGGTATATTGATTCCCTTACTGCTAATTTTTGAAGTCTTTGCCTGCTGAACGTTTTTAGGGATATCAATTAAAACGGGACCGGGGCGACCGGTAGTTGCTATATATATTGCTTCGTTGACTATCTGCGCAAGATTATTAACGTCTTTAACAAGATAGTTATGCTTGGTTATGGCTCTGGTTATACCTGTGGCATCAACTTCCTGGAAAGCTTCATTACCGATAAGGCTTGTTGAGACCTGCCCTGTAATCGCAAGCATTGGAATAGAATCCATATTCGCGGTTGCTATACCGGTAACCAGATTCGTTGCTCCCGGACCTGAAGTAGCAATGCAAACCCCGAGTTTTCCGGAAGCTCTGGCATAACCATCAGCCGCGTGAGCCGCGCCCTGTTCATGTCTCGTCAAATAAAAATTTATATCACTATCATGTAAATGATTAAAAATGTCTAGAACTGCTCCTCCGGGATATCCAAAAATAACATCGACTTTATTTTCTTTTAAAGACTTAATAAGTATTTCAGCTCCACTTAATATCTTTTTCTTAGATTTACCCTTTTTCATTTTACCAAAAACCTCCTAAAAATTATATAATTATATTTTCATTAATTAACATTACGACTTAGAAACCTAAATTACACCAATTTTGATTTCTTGAATATTTTGCATAATAAACACTTGTACGTAATATTTCAAGTCAAAAACATACATTGATTTTGTCAATTTTAATATAAGTGATTTGTTTGATGAAAAAATATAAGGAAATGCTTTTTTTAATTTGTCTTGAAGATAGATTTTGACACAAAGATAAGAAGTATCTCGTTTAGAGACCTGTCTTTGCCAATATGTTAACTTAAAATTCCCGACTCTACTCCCAACATAATAATATATCTCCTTTTTTGTGCGGGTACTATAATAAAAACCATTAAAAAAGTCAACCCCTAATCTTTGCCACGAAGACACTAAGACACAAAGAAGAAAAATATTTGACCACAGAGAGCACAGAGAAAAAAAGAACTCACAGAGAAAAAAATAATTTTGTGTTATTTAAAACCCATCCCACAACCCCTGAATTAGCCACAGATTTAGGCTGATATACACGAATATTTTTGTTTTTTTTAGACCAGAAACCAGCAACCAAGTTGTCCAAACTTTTTTCGTGCTTTCCTTAAATGAAATGAACATATAAAAGTTAGCGGTATGGTTAATAAGGGATCGCAGGTTGCGTTCGTACATATTATCAAACATTTTCCCAATAAATGACTCAAGTTTCGTATTGTATTCTTCGTTTTATTACAAACTTATTGTTTCGGATAACTGTTTAGTGATTGTTTTCTCGCATAACGCACAACTTGTTTTTTATCTGCCGCTTATTATTCACATTTTCTATTTTTCATTGTAATATTATCCTGATAAATGACTCAGATTTCGTATCATGCCTATTCCTCTTCGATTAATTCCCCTTTTATAATTACCTAAATAAATCATTTAGTGGTAACCATGTATTATTTTTTGGTGTTTCATCATTATAGTTAAGTGCATTAGAATATTCATAAATTCCATTTGCAAATCTAATAATACCACCAACATATTTATTACCAAGTTCACTAATTTTTTTTGCAAGTGCTGCTGCTCTTCCCTCCGTATTTTCTGTGAATCCAGATTTTGTATCAAAAATACCAACTTTCCCATTATTAAGTTTGATTATCCAATCAGGATAAAATAGTCTATCAGTTTGTTCTCTTTTATTAAAATATTTTATTGCATAATAATCTTTACCCTGGTCACCATTTTTAAACCACCATTCAATGGAACTATTATTATCAATATATTTTATAAACTTTTCTTCATTATCTTTACCTAATTCATTTCTAATGTAACAATGTTCATATAAGCATTTATTTTGAGCTACTTCTACGAACTCCTCACCATAACTATAATAATCTATAAAAGTAAATATAGGTGTTTGCTTTTCTTCTTCTTTATTTTTTCTCTCTTTTAATATTTCATTTAAAATTGGTCTATATTCTTTTAATGCTGTTGTAATAGCAGGTCGAAATTTGCTGTTTGGCCCTAATAAGATATCATAGACAAATACTTTATAAAAATATTCAGAATCATTTCCGAAAATGCTACTCATCCAAACTCTGATGGCAGACTTGAAAGGAGGCCAGGATCTTGCTACATTTGAAACTTTTGCATCTTCATCAGTCTGTTCTTTTAAAATTTGAAAAAGTAAATAATTAAATGTTTTTTCAATATCATTATGAGATATTTCAAAATCTAAATCAGTCCCTTTGTCATGAAAATCTAAATATAGTTGGTCAAAGTCTTCAAATTCAGCATCTACAATGACTTTATTAGTAATTTTTGGATTAGTATTAATTCCTACATTTCTTAGTTTTGATACATCTTGTCCCAAGATATCATTTTCAGTAATGTTAAAATAATTATTCATTGATTGGATAAAACTCATCTGAAACTTATAAGAACTTCCTAAATCACCATAATCAATTCTTGATACAAATGCAGATTCAAGTTTAAAATCCTTTACCGAATTTCTCTTATCTTCTCTTAAATATGATAAAAAAACTTTAGGTTTATTCTTACCATTCTGATCGGGTATTGATACTTCACTTCTTTGATAATTTGTGTATAAAAATCCTGTTCTTAAATCCTGATGATTTTTATAATCTTCTTCCTTATGTGGTTCTGGCATTCTTAAAATTCTACCAACAGTTTGAATGTAAAAAGTAGATTTTTTAATTTCTCTAAACATCACTAATATATGAGCTCTCGGACAATCCCAGCCGGTACCGGCAGCTTGTTTAAAAAGCATAAACTCAACTTCTGAATCATTTTCAGAAATATATTCAAGGTTTTCTTTTTTATTGTCAAACCATTGAGCTATTTTATTAGGATGTACTTTTTTGCCAGTCAAATAATTTAAAACTATTTCTTCTTTTTTGGGTTCACCTGTTTTTAATAATTCATTATCATCATTGGGTAACTGTATTAAAACCAAAGGATTAATATTCTTACCTATATTTTCCAATTGTTTTTTAAGTTCTAATTGTTTATTAAAACCTAATTCTAATAAAACAATATCTAAATCTTTGCCTTTATATTTTAATAAATCTTCATTTGACTGAACGATAATTTTTTCTTTTATTAATCCTTCATTTACAACTTCTTCACGATCTACTTCTACATAACCTGCTTGATTATGTCTTACTTCGGAAATTGAAGGTATATTCTCTGGAGTAGCGGATATTTCTAAGATTATTTTAGGATTAATATAGTCAATAATATCCTTTGCTAACTTTGTACTTTTGTTTTTATGCGACTCATCAACAACAAGTATAATTTCTCTATTGCTTTTAAGAGTGTTATCAACAAAATCTTCAAAATAATATCCGCTTTCTTTTTGCATTAACGGATCATCGGGTCTTCTGATAACTCTGTTTTCTGCTGATTGAGATACTATTTTTTGCCAATTGATAAATAAAATATCATTCTTTAACAGTTTGCCTCTGTTTATGTCATTTACGGTTAAAAGAGTGTTTTTTAATGTATTTCGAAAATATTCTTTAAACTTTTCTTTTGACTGCATTGCAAGGTCATCAGAAAATGTAATCCAGATAAATGCTTTATCAACATCCCAGTTAGGCAAGTTACTCAATTCATTAATAAAGTTGGCTACCATAAAAGTTTTACCGCTTCCGGTAGGTGATTTAAAAACTAATGGTATTTGTCGATCTGGAGATTTCCAGAGCTTAGTAAAAGTCTCTTTTAGTTCATCTATTGCATTTATCTGAAAGGGTAAAGGACTAAATTTTAACATTCTTCCTCTAGATTATATATACTTTTATATATTTCCAAAATCGGTACTGGTATTGTTTTTAATATAACATGTTTAAATGGTTCAAATTCTGATGCAAACTCTGATATTTCTCCCCAACTAAAAATATAAACGGTAGTTTGCTGATTAAGCAGTGAAACTTCTGTTTTAAAATCATCAAACTTATCCATTTTTTCTTTGAAATAAACAGCAGTATATTGTTGAGGTTCCATTTTGTTTTCAAAGAATTGAAAGAAATCATTTGTTTTTTCTTCTATTTCGTAAAGAGTATTTTCGGCAAGTGCTAAAAGCCCGCCGGCATTATGTGCTAATTCAATAGCATCTAAATCGGTTGATAAAGTTATTTTATTTTTTCCAACAAAATCTGTTTTATAAAATTTAAGAGAGTTACCTTTTCCGGATTTATTGTTATAACCATTGATTACATTTTTAATTCTTGGAACACAAACATCGGTACAAATATTATTTTCATTATTTGTTACTAAAATACATTGTCGACTACCTTTATCACCTTCATTTTTATTTATAATTGCCTCTAATGTAGTACCAGAACCAGCAAAGAAATCTAGTATAGTTAATTCTTTTTTTTCTTTTAAAGAAATTATTTTTTCTAATAATGAAAGAGGTTTCTTCCCATTTGTAAAATCAACACCTCCTTCATTTCCTAATCCTGTAGTTTTAATATCTAACCAAATATCTCCTTGATATGTGGTTAAATAATCATCAGCAAATAAAATCTTTATTCTTGGTTGAGAAGAATCTTCATTATACTCTTTTAAAATGAAGTATAATTTATTTTGAGTGGTAACAATACTAAAAAAATTACCTGTTATTTTTTTTCTTTTTTTGTCTGCCAATAATTTTGCTGAATTTGTTGTTGCGACTGTACGAATTATTCTCCATGCACTATCAATTCTAAATTGTTCAAAATCTCTTTTATTTATATTGTTTTGTTTACAATAATTACTAAGGTTTTCATATTGTATTTTTCCTAGCAATTCATCACATAAATTTATATCAGTCATAGTTCTATCATCATTGTCTCTAATTGTTTTAATTTTTTCAACTTCTTTTTCTGTTATATTTGTTAATATGATTTTATATTCGTTATCCCATTTTTCCTTTGGTATTTTTGATAATTTTAAACCTTGAATTCCATTTTTTGAAGCAAAAACTATATATTCTTTTAATTTTGGAAATGATCCATTTCTAATAACATGAGTCATTTTTACACCTGTTGCCTCTGACATTTTAACACAGATAGTTTTTATATTTTCTTGACCAAATAATTCTTCCAATAGAATTAATAGTCTTGGATATTCATTATCATCAATAGAAGAACAGAAAATACCATTACTATTTAAAAGATTATAGCATAATTCTAACCTTTTTTTCATAAAAGAAAGCCAGTAACTATGTCTAAAAGGATGATCTTTTGGAACTTCTTGACCATCAGGAAATTTATCTAAAACCCGTTTATCTTTATATCTAAATCCATCAGATCCGGTATTATAAGGAGGATCTATATAAATGATGTCGATTTTTTCTTTATGTGTATAATTCAGACAGGTAAGAGCATGATAATTATCGCCTTCAATTAATATATGTGTCGGTTTACCATCATCATTAACGATTGCTTTATCTTTTACTTCTTTTAATATAGGTAATTTATTCTCAACATCATCTTCAAAAACTTCCGGTATTTCCATAAATACCAAACCATATTCTTTCTTTTTGACTGACCTTTTTAGTCGTTCTATTTCTTTTTCAAGATTATGGATTTTTTCCTGTAATTCTTTTTCTCTATCTAAAGTCATTTTTACTTAATGCAGATATTTATTACTTCTTAATATTTAATCAAGTGTACTTTTATACTGTTGTCTTCTTTCTGAATTCCAATTGTTAAGATCATTAAAATTATAATAACTGTTTTACTTAAACTGTCAAGCTTTAGAATTAACAGCAAAATACATGAACAGCACGAATTATTTTGTTGTTTTTTTCTCCGTCAGCCGTAGGCGGTCAGCGGTCGGATTTTGACCTAAGTCAAATTACTAACTACCAGATCTCCCACTTCGGAAGTTGAATATCCCATCTTTCCCGCGGAAAGACTTTCGAGCTTCTCTTTAACAATCTTTTTCACAGAAGTCTCAATCGCCGTTGCCACTTACTTTTTCTCTGGCAAGTTAATACGTTGCTTTTTAGCCTCTTCGTATTTCCCGTATCGTATGTTCATCGCAGGGGAACCCTTCAATTCCTCGCGAGGAACACCTAAACGCTCGAATATTCTCAATTGAATTTCTGCTAAGTAGACCAAAACAGAATCCACATAGCGTAATATATCGGTGTTTTTGTTAATAACTTGGTCTCCGATTTTGCATTTCAGTGAAGGACAAGAATCAACGAATTTCTTATCCGCTATCCCTTTGTTATGAACAAATGCATTCCGAATCTTTGACATCTCATACAATCTATCCTTTATATCATCATCTATTGAACCGTATAAGTTAAATATCTTTAGTAGAGACTCAAAGCGTCCAATCCCTTGCCTAGGAGGTCCATTTACTAGCTTATCCAACTGGTCAACAACATAATCGCATCGCAATTCTTTGTCAATTTGCATAAATTCACCGAGTCTGATCTTTAGGTTTACGATCTCATCGGCTTTCCATGCGTCTGGTGCATTATTAAGCCATGCTTTCAAGAAGTCAATTACGAATGTTTCTAAAGCACCCCAAGTTAGCACAATAGCCATACCTTTAAGCAAGAGTAAATCTTTGATATCCTTTCGCTTCGAATTCTTTGCTATTTCTTCTGTTTGCTCCGTTATAGTCTTAAGTTCTTTGAGCATCTTAAGGTCTCTTTTAGATGTCGTTTGCATATTTGGTATAAACCAATGAGTGGTTACTAAGTCAAGAAGACTTTTATGCATCCGAACAACATGAATGGACTTTGACGATACATCAACCATCAAAAGAAGATTTTCCAAGTAATCAAGACAATTATCCAAAGGTTTCTTAGCCCATTTAGGGAGCTTTTTATATTTGCTTTCAGAAGCTTGCATTCTCATCCTTTTTCTGTTTAGAGACGGCTATCAAGACATTTCATTGGGCCAATTGCAAATAACTCGTTTATATCCGTACTTGGTTTCGGATACCTGAAAGTACTAGCTAAAAATGAGATAATAAAACCTATGAGAATTATCCAAAAAACATCGTTTATTTTTTGCGTACTTACTGTAAATCTCTCTAGTTTATCACCCCAAAGAAAGTATGACTCTTGTCCAAATAGGTTCCTTTTCCATCTTTGTGTTTTGCCTTTCCCTAAAAAATAGATAAATATCATTTTTGGAACAACAATCCATGGAAATAAAGGAAATACTTATACGCACCTTTTGTGGTAGTCATTTTAATTTTTTCTGCAAGAAGTCTATTACCTTTTTCAAATTATGCATTGACTGTTTCGAGAGTTTAACTTTTTCGTTTTTTACATAAAGTTCCTGCATACTTCTATTGAATAACTTTTTATTGTATCTGTTCTCTAATGGGTAATTTTTTTGTTGAATAGATAACGAGTCTGCATCAATAAACAAATCTTCTGTTTCAATATTATTCCAACTTGCATCTATGTCTTTATATGTTATTACTTTATCTGAAATTGATTTGCCAAACAGTTTCTCATAACGTTTTTTTTGTTTCTTTCCTTCCTTGTCGGAATCTAATAATACTATAAAGTTTCGGCCCCAACCCAAATACAAGCTAATTAGATTTCCTAAATTACTTGAACTTGTTCCAGGAACTATTTTTACAGGATTTTTTGCACCTCTAATAACTTCTTGGAAATAATTATAAATGTAAAAATCGCTTTTACCCTCCGAAATGACAACATTAGGAACTAATTCAAGATTTGCAGGGCGGTAATCTAATACTTCAAGGATAGGTTGAAAATAACTTGTTTGATTAGGATAGTGAACCGCAAATTCTCGATACTTCATAATCTTAATATCCGTGTTCTTTGACTTAAACTCTTCTTCTTTGTCATAGTCCAAGGCTTCATTTTTTATTACAAAAGTGTTTTCAAGCCATTTTGGGTTAATTAAATAATGACTGTGAGTAGTGTACAGAACCTTATGGAGTCGTTCAAAACTTTTTAACAATTCAAGCTGTGCTGAAGGATGCAGATTTGATGCAGGTTCATCAAATAAAAAGAAAACATTCTTATGCTGCTTCCTAAAACTTCTAAATTGAGTTAAAAGTATGTAAACAAAAAACCACCGAAAACCTAATGATCGTTCGACTATTCTGTAAGTGTCAACATCATCTTTAATATTAAATTCTAAATATGGTCCAGTTTCATCCTTACCGTGCAAAAGAATTATTTCTGTGCCAGATATTTGTTTATTAAATATTTGATTCCATTTTTCAAAAATTACTTCGGTTAATTTTTTCTGCATTTTGCCAGTAAGGCTTCGCAAGTTTCTTTGTTCGTTTTCATCATTTGATTTAATCCTTTTGATAAGATGGTCTAAAACATTGGTCGCATTATCCAATGAATCAAGAACATCTTGAATTATTGTCTGATAAAACTTATGCTTTTCATTTTCTATTGAATTATCCAAGTATATTCTTTCAGGAAATTCAAAAAGAAAATTTGGAAAATACAAAATGCTTGGCATCCGTTTTTTAATAAGATCAAATACAATTATTGCTTCGTCATTTGTTAGCCGCCTTGCTTTTCTTCCCCCCTTTTTAGTACCAGAAAAATCATAATCCCATAATCTTTCATCATTTTCTGGTTTATATACTGAATTTTTGAAAAAATATCTTTGTGTAAACGATAATTTATCGGACCAATTCATTAACCGGATACCGTTTCCTGAAAATTCTCTTTTAATTGCTTTTATGTCATCACTATCCAGTTCAAGGCCCACTTCAATAGTAACAAAATCGTTGAAATTGTCTCTTTTGCTAATTGGGATTAAACTATGTATATCTTCAACTTTGTAACTGGTTAACTCCAATGCTTCAAGAGATTCAGGCTTGTATGCGAAATAATTTATTGCCTCTAGAATAGTCGTCTTGCCACTCTCATTTAGTCCTACTAAAGCAAAAACTTTGGAGTCTGGATTTTTACTTAAATCCAATGTTTGTTCTGCAATTCCTTTGAAGTTTTTAAATATAAAATAGGTAAATCTCATTTTTTAATTTATCATTCTATAATTATCGCTAATCTGTTTGTAAATATATCTTTGTCGTATATCACTATCTCTTTTAAGATCTAAATCATCCATTTGAATCTCAATTGTTGAGTTCATTGAAATTATAATAATAGTCTTACTTAAATTGTCAAGCTTTGAGTTAACACCCCTGAGTTTGCCACGAAGGCACTAAGACACAAAGAAAAAAAATTTTATTGCTTTAACTCTCCAACCTCTTAACTTTCCAACTATAAAATCCTGACAGAATTTCACCCTGAACGGTCGTTCCTCTCTACAGGGCAGGCGGATAAACACGGATTTTTTATTGTAATATTTTGTTTTTTGACTGACTGCTTGCAACTGATGGATCATGACTGAATTTCTCATACATAAAATCTACTTACAGGAAGAAGTTCTATACTAATTTCCTTTTATCTATCTCTTAATGGATGGGGATAGGTATAAGGTGTGTATCCTGGTCGTTGATAATTAAAATAGTCCCGCCCTTCCTGTACGACTCTAGGATCCCCAGGCGACCAGTTTGTGGGGACAGTCAGGTTATCTTCATAATAGTTTTCCCACACATAAAGTTCACGGATCTGGTCGAGTGCGGGATATTCGGATCCGCTCTCGTTCGTAAGCATTATCGGGGCAGTCGAGATACCCCCTGAAATGGTATTATTGAAAATAACACCGTCGCCCCCCCGAATATACATTGCTACCCAGCAAGTAGTATTTGCGTTATCAACAGTGTTGCCGTAAATTTCATAACTGCGGCTTCCCCGCGACGAACCGTACCCCGGACCATGAGCATCAATAGCTTGAACCCATGCACCCTCTCCACCATTATCTTCAACTAAATTATGCCTGAAAACATAGCGTGACCCGTTATTTGAAGCTATGGCGTGACGGTTTCCAATAAAATAGCTGTCTTCCACAAAAACAGCGTTCTGATCGCCCAGTATGAAAGGACGGTCCCATGCGGCTTCGCCGTCTCCCATGACACATACACCGTATCCGAAATTAGCTATAGCCGGACGGTAGATGTTAATAAAACTGCAATTGTCGATAACGCCCCTGGCATTGCCATATACTCCGATGCCCTGTTGCCCGAAACTTTCGAATTCTACTTCTGTTATTCTGAAATCCTGACACCCATTTCTTAATTCGATACCATCATCCATAAGATCAGAATCATCCTGCTGATCTCCGATCAGTTTCATATGAGCAAAACCGACAAGTAATCCATTTGAACCGTCTACAATGAATAAAGCATTTACCAGTTCTCCGTTTGTCTGAAGTATTGTCTCATCGCAGCCGGCACCAACAATATTTACACCCGCGTCCAGATAAATACTTTCGTCAAAGTCAAACGTTCCGGCTGGGATCCGGATATTATCCCCCGGATTTGCGTTTTCTAAAGCCAGGAGAATATCCGACGGGGAACCGCTTGCGGCATCGATTATAGCGCCATCTGACCAATATGTTTCAACTGCAGTATCTTCTTCGTTAAATAATGAACAAGAAAAAAATATCAGAATAATTAACCCGATGATTGGGATAAACTTTTTTCTCATAGCCTTTCCTCCTCCTGAATTTTTGTTATAAAAAAAGACATTTTTTCTTACCGATTCCTTTTCAAACAAATATAAGTTATAAGATTTGTCGTCTCTTCAGATTTGCTTTCAATCTTAAATCCGGCTAATTTAAGCATTTTTTCTAAAATCCAATCCCAGGTGCTGTATTCTTCTTTAACATGAATAATTGCTTCCTTCATCATCTTTTCTCCGACTTCTTTTCTCGTTTCTTCTATCCAATCTGATATATATTTTTTATGTTCTTCAACAGGAAAGGAAAAAACAACATCAAAAAGAAAGAATTTACCTCCCGGCTTTAGAATCTCATTGATTTTCTTAAGTGCGACCAATTTCCAAAAATCAGGTAAATGATGCAAAACGGCATTAGATATAACTACATCTACCGGCTCACCATTATGTTTATAAGATAAGAATCCGCTACATATTGGAAAAACATTATTAATCTTTTCTTTAGCAATCTTACTATTACATAATTCTATCATCTTCGGAGAGATATCAATCGCGTATAGCTTTTTACAGCTTTTAGCCAGGTAAAGCGATACGCCTCCGGTACCACAACCCATATCGACAACAATATCGTTTTTGCTTATTCCAAGCGCATTTACTATACGCAGAGATTCATTTTCATAGTTACGGAATTTAGTATGTTGCTTATCGTAATCGGAAACAATCTGCTCATCTAAATAATCAACCCCGGTATGTAATCGTTCATCAAAATACCAATCGGGATTTGATTTCATAAAATCTCCCTTACAGTTTACTTGAGTTTAGATTTTAAGAATCTATTATGCCAAATTCTCGACTACCAGATCTCCGACTTCGGAAGTAGAATATCCCATCTTACCGGCAGAAAGGCTTTTTAATTTTTCCTTAACAATCTTTTTTACGGAATTCTCGACCGATTTCGCCGCTTCTTCTTCTCCGAGAGTATCGAGCATCAAAGAAAGCGCGCATATCGCGGCTAAAGGATTTATAACGTTTTTACCCGTGTATTTAGGGGCACTTCCGCCGATTGGTTCGAACATGGAAACACCTTCCGGATTAAGATTACCCCCCGCGGCAATACCCATACCACCCTGAACCATAGCCCCGAGGTCTGTAATAATATCACCAAACATATTATCGGTGACTATAACATCGAACCATTCGGGATTTTTTACCATCCACATACATGTAGCATCGACATGGGCATAATCGGTTTCTATATCGGGATAATTCTTAGCGACTTTATAGAATGTTCTTTCCCATAAATCGAAAGCAAAAGTCAAAACATTGGTTTTTCCGCACAAAGTAACCTGTTTTCTTTTATTTCTTTTTTTCGCGTATTCGAAAGCGAACTTTATACAACGTTCAACTCCCTTATAAGTATTAATACTTTCCTGTACAGCAACTTCATCTTGAGTATCTTTTTTCAAGAAACCGCCGGAACCACAGTATAATCCTTCAGTATTCTCCCTTACAACGATAAAATCTATATCCTTTTCTTCTTTACCGGCTAAAGGACAAAATCTCTTATCGTAAAGTACTACAGGTCTTAAATTTATATACTGATCGAGAGCAAAACGTAAATTAAGTAAAATTCCTTTCTCTAAAATACCCGGTTTTACCTCAGGGTGACCAATAGCCCCCAAATATATTGCCTCAAAAGTTTTAAGCTCTTCAAGTACCGAATCCGGTAAAACTTCACCGGTTTTTAAATATCTTTCTCCACCGATATCATATTCAACAGTTTCGCATTTGAATCCGAATTTCGATTGGACTGCTTCTAAAACTTTTAACCCCTCCCTTACTACTTCAGGACCCGTGCCGTCACCTGGTACTACTGCTATTCTGTAACTTTTCATAGCTATTTAATCCCCCTTTTATTATACATATTTTCTAATTTTAAAGAACTATCAAACTTTAATTATTAAAAGTTTAAAAACACAAACTGGTATGTATCTTACTCCGGACGCTGTTTTTGTCAACCCGTATATCACTATGAACAGTCCTAACAAATGACCGCGTTTTTAAATTAGAATTTAATCGGAAAAAAAATAAAGCTAAGAGACTTCTTCTCCCTCACCTCCGTATAAATGTCTAAACGCTGTTTCTGCTTTTGCCAGATCATCTATAAGGTCTATTCTCCCTTTAGAAATAAGAGATTTAAATTTAAGGATCGATATTTGGAAAGAACAAATAGAATCGTCGATTTTTCCCATTTTGTTGTATATCAAACCCAAATTCATTTTAGTCCGGGCATATTCGTCTTCGTATTTATCATCCCCTTCCGAAATCATTTCCCACAATATATCCGAACTCTGTTCCATTAAATCACTGGCCATAGGCAACTTACCTGTTTTTTTTGCGTTAAGTCCCTTGCTATAAAGGTACTTCGCGTACAAGTTTCTAATTATTGACATTCTACACTCCTTCCCTCCGTATGTTAAAATTATTTATTATACATAAATCAACGGAATCTGCCAATGTTGTAATTTGACTTATAATTAGTCGATTTCCTCTGAAAGATGTTCTAAAGCCAAAGCTGTGTTGAAAAATAATTCCGTCTCTATATTATCATTAGAAACTTCGAATATATCAAAAGTATAGCCATCTAAAAGCATTAAATATTGTTTTGTATGTTCGAATTCCAACCATTTCATTAAATCGTATTCTTCAGATATTTCCATAATAATAAAAGCAGTTTTCGCGCTTTTACCATCACCGGAAAAATAAATTGAATTCAATAAACCATTATAAATACCATAATGATAATCTGATTTTTCCTTATTATTGAGTTGATCATAAATATTCGCGCAGTACAAATGTGTTTTAATGTCTATATATCTTCTATCAACAATCGTGTTTGCGATTTCAAGAGCTTTTTCATAATTTTTTCCTTCAATATTTATCTCTATTTTTTTTCGCAACCCGTCGATTTCAACATTATAAGGATCATAAGATTTTGTTTTAGTATAAGCCATCCTCAAAGTAAAAAAATCATCTGATTGGCCGTTTTTGATACTATCAAGAAGCGGATAATAGTCTTTTTCGCTTAATAAGTTTATATAATCGAATAATATATAATTAGATATTTTAGATTGGTCGTTAACCTTAATCTCTTTTTGTATCGAACTGCAGGCAATAAAAAATACTAAATTTAAAAGAAAAAATTTCTTCAAATTTGCCTCCTTAGCTTCCGTAGTTTCCTATTAAAAGTTTAGTAATTTATATCGAATTTGTCAAGTGTCACAAAAACATAAAAAATTTACCACAGAGGGTTTATGTTATTTGTCAAGGTCTCATCCTGATTTTCTCATTATACCTCTTGCCTAATCCTCCATTTTCAGATATGTTACTATTGAGGGGCGGGTTTTAGGGTCAACTT
>Ga0315548_1001418_pt1 | contig 20288 bp, 24 predicted proteins | sample SalMarSW160110MG_2_FD_202540 | JGI IMG/M metagenome (GOLD analysis project Ga0315548, IMG submission 202540) | Salt marsh sediment microbial communities from the Plum Island Ecosystem LTER, Massachusetts, United States - Salt Marsh Sediment SW1601-110 ...
ATGAGGTCTTGCCGTGTCCAGAACCTGAGCCTCGGCCTACCCGTTTGGAGTTCTTATTCGCGCCTCCGGGCGCAACTAAATCATTCAGTCTCATTGGGAATCTCTTTCTTCGGCAATATTGTTTCTTCTTTAAGACTAAGCAGGCCTTGAATAGCTGCCCTGGTCACATTAAGGGGATTGCCTGAACGAAGGCTCTTGGTTAAGATATCCTTAATCCCGGCAACCTCGCAGACGGCCCTTACCGCTCCTCCGGCGATAACGCCTGTGCCTTGGGAGGCTGGTTTTAAGAGAACGCGCGCTGCGCCAAACTTCCCCTCCATTTCATGGGCAATAGTGGTGCCGCTTAGAGAAACCTTGAACATATGTTTTTTAGCTGCGTTTAAGCCTTTGCGAATCGCCTCAGCAATCTCGCGGGCCTTACCAAAGCCATAACCCATAGTCCCGGTCGCATCGCCTACCACCACTAAAGCGCTAAAAGCAAAACGCCGGCCGCCCTTAACTACCTTAGCGGTGCGGTTAACAGCAATTACCTTTTCGATTAATTCCGGACACTGGGACTCTTCTACCTGCATTTTTCTTTTTCTCTTCTTTTCTGTCATTTAACCTAATCCTTATTCCTTAATTCTTGATTCTAAAACTTTAATCCGTGTTTGCGGCAAGACTCGGCCAGCGCCCGAATCCTGCCGTGATAAACAAAACCCGACCTGTCAAAAACAATTTCGCTGATTCCCTTACTCTTTGCCCGCTCTGCCAGAATCTCACCCAAGGCCCCCGCCGCCTTAACATTTCCCCCATACCCTATCTTCTTCTTGATGTCTTTATTCTGTGTGGAGAGTGAAAACAGCGTTTTTTCGTTTATGTCGTCAACAAACTGGGCATGGATATTGGCAAGACCGCAATATACGCAAAGCCTGGGTCGCGTCCCGGTACCCATAATTTTTCTTCTGATTCTTTTATGCCTTCTTATTCTTTTAACTCTTTTTTCGTCCATTATGCAACCGCCTTGCCGACCTTGTGTCTGACGTACTCGTCTTTATACCTGATGCCCTTACCCTTGTACGGTTCGGGTTTATAAAAGGACCTGATTTTTGCCGCTGTACTGCCCACTTTTTCTTTATCAATGCCCTTGATTATAATCTGCGTGGGTTTGGGCGCTTGCACCGTAATGCCTTCGGGAATAGGGTAATTAATAGGGTGAGAAAAGCCCAATTGAAGCGTTAAGTCCTTGCCCGTTGCCTGCGCGCGAAAACCGACCCCTCTTATTTCCAGCTCTTTGCCAAAACCATCTGTTACGCCTTTGACCATATTAAAAATAAGGTTGCGGGTCAAACCATGCAAAGATTTATCCGGCTTTGAATCGGATGAACGACTCACTACAATCTGATTATCTTTGAGCGCCGCTTTTATGCGCGGATGGATACTCCTTTGCAGCTCGCCGCCCGGGCCCTTTACGGTTACGGCACTACCCTTAATTTCTACCTTGACCTTAGCCGGGATATCTATCGGATTCTTACCTATTCGTGACATGGGTATCTATCTCCTTACCAGACATAACAAAGCACTTCTCCGCCTACGCCCTGGCTTCGCGCCTGCTTATCCGTAAGCACTCCGGAAGATGAGGAAAGTATCGCTATGCCCATACCCCGCAAAACCCGCGGGACCTCATCCTTGGCCACATAAACCCTCAACCCCGGTTTAGAGACGCGCTTCATATTGGTTATCACCGGGCTCTGGTTATTCTTAAACCTTAAATATACATTTATCAACCCTTGCTTATTGTCGGCAATAGGCTTGTAATTTTTGATATAACCTTCTTTTTTTAGAACATCCAGAATCTCCAGCTTCAGCTTTGATGAAGGAATCTCTACTTTTTCTTTTTTTGCAGTGCCGGCATTGCGGATAGCCGTCAACATATCTGCTATAGGATCAGTTACGCTCATTTCTCTCCTTATATTATTACCAGCTGGCTTTGGTTACTCCGGGAATCTCCCCCCGCCAGGCCAATTCACGGAAGCAGATTCTACATAACCCGAAACGGCGCATATAGCCTCTTCGTCTTCCACAGACCTGGCAACGGTGATAGCCCCGCACCTTGAATTTGGGTTTCCTTTTTGCCTTCGCTATTAATGATTTTTTAGCCATAATCAGGTCCTGAACAGAAAGTTAAAGGCCTTCAAGAGTTCAGCTGCCGACTCATCTGTTTTCGCCGTGGTAGTTATTGTAATATTCATTCCTTGAAGCCTGTGTACCTTATCAATATCTATTTCCGGAAAGACGTTTTGCTCGCTTAGCCCCAGAGAGTAGCTGCCCGAACCGTCAAAGGAACGTGCGGAAAACCCCTGAAAGTCTTTAATCCTGGGAAAGGCGACGTTAACCATGCGGTCTAAAAATTCGTACATCTTAAAACCGCGTAAGGTAACCTTGCATCCCACGGGCGAGCCTTTCCTTATTTTAAAATTAGAAATGGCCTTACGCGCTTTGGTGATTACCGGCCGTTGCCCCGTAATTAAAGCGAGCTGCTCACGGGCCTCTTCCAGGACTTTAATCTCGTGCGCCCCCAAGCCTACGCCCATATTCACAACTATCTTTTTCAGGCGTGGCACCTCAAAAGCATTCTTAAGGCCATGTTTGGCCATAACGGCGGGGACAATCTCTTTCCTGTATTTTTCTAATAATCTGGGAATCATTTAGCCTATAACCTCACTGCATTTTTTACAAACTCTCACTTTAGTGCCGTCTTTTAAGAATGAAAATCCGACCCTTGCCGGCTTATTGCATTTGGCACAAAACAACATCATCTTAGAGAGGTTGATCGGCGCCTCTTTCTGAACAATGCCTCCCTGCCGGTCCTCACGGGTTTTGCGCGTATGTCTTTTTATTAAATTTACACCTTCTACGATAGCTCGATTTTTAGCGGGAAGAACAGACAGCACCTTTCCCTTTTTACCCTTGTCTTTCCCCGCACAGCAAACTACCATATCATTCTTTTTAATTTTCATCTCTAAATGACCTCGGGAGCTAAAGATATTATTTTCATAAAGTTTTTATCTCTTAATTCCCGGGCAACGGGCCCGAAGATTCTCGTGCCCCGGGGATTCATCTGGAGGTCAATAATCACGCAGGCATTGCGGTCAAATTTCAAATAGGAACCGTCGCGGCGGCGAATGGGTTTTTTTGTTCTCACAATAACCGCCTTGACCACCTCTCCTTTTTTAACTGCCGCATCGGGAATGGATTCCTTGATATTGCAACTGATAATGTCTCCGATATCCGCAAATTTTTTTCCGGAACGGCCGACCACTCTTATACAAGAAGCGCGCTTGGCCCCGGTATTATCAGTTACATCTAATATTGTGCGCATCTGTATCATTTTATAATCTCAAGAAGGCGCCATCTTTTTTCTTTAGAAAAGGGGCGCGCTTCCATTATCCGCACCTTCTCTCCCGCTTTGGCCTGGTTTTGTTCATCGTGGACCTTAAACTTAGTAGCGCTTCTGATGACGTGCTTATATTTTCTATGTGTGGTTAGCCTATCTATCCTTACAACTATGGTTTTATCCATCTTGTCGCTAAGGACCACGCCTACTCTAACTTTTCTTTTGCTGAGCCTTTTGGTCATTCTGGTTTTCCTTAATGATTGTGTTAATTCTGGCAATATCTCTTTTTATATTGCCGATCTGGCTTGGTTTCTCCAGCCTTCCGACCTTAGACTGATACCTCAAATTAAACAGTTCTTCTTTCAAGGAAAGAACCCTCTGTTCTAATTCTGCGCTTGTCTTTTCTCTTATTTCTTTTGCTTTCATTGCCTTAGTCTATTAGTGTCTTCTTCGCGAAACAAATTTGGTGGCAAAGGCTATCTTGTGAGCGGCCCGCCTGAATGCCTCGCGAGCCACATCTTCATGCACGCCTTCCAGTTCAAAAAGGATCCGCCCGCGCTTGATTACACAGACCCAATGCTCGGGCATGCCTTTACCTTTACCCATCCTGGTCTCTGCCGGTTTTTTCGTTACCGATTTATCGGGAAAGACCCTGATCCAGACCTTTCCTACCTCTCTTAAGTGCCTGGTAACAGCAACCCTCGCTGCCTCAATCTGGATGTTGGTTAACCAACCATTAGCTACTGCCTGCAACCCATATTCCCCAAAAGAGACAACCGCGCCTTTATTGGCTAACCCCCTGCGCTTTCCTCTCTGGGACTTACGATATTTAACTCTTTTTGGCATCAATGCCATCTTTTAGTCCTTTTTTCTGCAGATAGACTTCGCCCTTATAAATCCAGACCTTAACCCCAATAGCGCCGTAAGTGGTCCTGGCTTCGCTAAAACCGTAATCTATGTCTGCCCGGAAAGTCTGTAAGGGGATTTTGCCTTCGCGGTAGCCTTCTCTTCTGGACATATCCGCCCCGCCCAATCTTCCCGCGCAGGCAATCTTTATTCCCTCCGCTCCGCTGCCCATAGCTCTCTGCATAGCCTTTTTCATCGCTCTTCTGAAGGCTATTCTTTTAATCAGCTGAAAGGCTACATTTTCAGCCACAAGCTGCGCCTCGATATCGGGGTTTTTGATCTCCTTGATATCGATAAAGATCTGTTTTTTCGTTATATCCTGCAGCTCGTCGCGAAGCCGGTCGATATCGGCGCCACGCCTGCCGATAATTACCCCCGGCCTTGAGGTGTGCAGAATGACTTTCGCCCGCCCCGAGGCCCTTTCGATTTCTATACTTGCCACGCCGGCATTGGAAAAATTATCCTTTATATATTTACGGATCTTTATATCCTCATGAAGAAGCTGGGGATATTCTCCCTTTTTGGAAAACCAGGATGATTTCCAGTTTTTTATATAACCTAATCGTAACGCATAGGGTTGAACTTTTTGGCCCATCTTATCTCCTAACCCGGCGCTTTTGCGGCGCCTTTTGACTCTCTTTGGGACGGCGCGTTTTTTGAACTGTTTTTGAGAGTTCGACCTTTAAATGTGATGTGCGATGGCGAATCATTGTTGCCCTGCCCATTGCCGCAGCCCGGTAGCGCTTGAGCATCGGCCCTTTATCTGCGGTAATTTTGGAGATAAAAAGTTCATCTTCCTTAACGGCCGGATTTTGCATGGCATTGCTGATCGCTGACTTGAGGGTCTTTTGTGCATAGGCGCCGGCCTTTTTATTGGAACCGGCCAGAATTAACAGGGCCTGATTCGCCTTTTCCCCGCGGACTAAGTCAATAGCCTGCCTTAGCTTTTGCGGAGAAATCCGAATATATTTCGTATAGGCTTTAGATATGATCATGTTTTTTCCAGAGAAACCTTGGTTACGCCGCTGTGCCTCCTAAAGGTTCTGGTGGGAGAAAACTCGCCCAGCCTGTGCCCAACCATATTTTCGGTAATGAAAACAGGGATGAATTTTTTACCGTTATGAATTAAAAATGTCAGGCCCACAAATTCAGGAGTAACCGTAGAGCGCCTGGACCAGGTCTTAATCGGCTTCTTTTCTGCCCCCAGGCCGGAAACCTTCTCAACTTTCTTCAGGAGTTTTCCATCTACATAAGGACCTTTTTTTAGCGAACGCCCCATTTGTTAATTATTTCCTCCTCTTTAAAATATATTTATTTGATGCCTTGTTTTTCTTTCTGGTCTTTAAACCTTTAGCCGATTTACCCCAAGGGCTTACCGGATGGCGGCCGCCGGAGGACTTACCTTCTCCTCCTCCCAAAGGATGGTCAACGGGGTTCATGGCCACACCCCGAACCTTTGGCCTTTTTCCCAACCATCTGTTTCTCCCCGCCTTTCCTATCTGTAAAGCCTCATGCTTAAAATTACCCACCTGGCCAACAGTAGCCCGGCAGTCAAGAGAGAGCTTGCGTATTTCCCCTGAAGGCAGTTTCAGGTGAGCGGAATTGCCTTCTTTGGCCATAACAATTGCCGCCCCGCCTGCTGTGCGCACAAGCTGGCCGCCTTTGCCCTTAGAGAGCTCAATGTTATGGATTGGGGTGCCGGCAAGTATATTGCGCAAGGGTAGGCTATTGCCTATTTTCATCTCCGCCTTTTCGCTGGATATAATTTCGTCATTTACCTTAAGGCCTAAAGGGCTGATAATATATCTTTTTTCTCCGTCCGTATATTGCACCAGCGCAATCCTGCTTGAGCGGTTGGGGTCGTATTCGATGGACAATACGCGGGCAGGGATGTCTGACTTCTGCCGCTTAAAATCGATGAATCTAAGCCTGCGCTTATGCCCGCCGCCCCGGCGGCGCACCGTTATCCGCCCGTGAAGATTTCGACCGGCCTTCTTTTTCAAAAACCGCGTTAGGGATTTCTCCGGCCTATCGGCTGTTATCTCATCAAAGCCGGAGACGCTCATCCCTCTCCTTGAGGGAGTTGTTGGTTTATATTTCTTCATACCCATATGAGAAACCTCTGCATTGGGGACTGTCCCCAATTAAACCTAAGTAACGTCAATTTTGTCCCCTTTTTTCAACGTAACAATAGCCTTTTTCCAATCGGCTGTCCTGCCCAGTTGTTGTCTGACCCTTTTGGCCTTTCCTGATGCAATCAGCATATTAACCTTGGTTACCTTCACCTTATAGATCTGCTCTACCGCCTCTTTTACCTGTAATTTATTGGCCTTCATATCAACAATAAACATATATTTATTTAAAGGCAGAAGCCCTGTCCCTTTTTCGGTCCGCAACAAACTCTTTACAGTATCGTAGGGAGTTTTCATTTCTTCCTCAATTTAACCAAATTTTCTAAGGCCTGCCTGCTGAATATTACTTTTTTATGTTTTAGCACATCGTAGGCATTGATATAATTAAACGGTTTAATCGTTACCCCGGAAATATTTTGCCCCGCCCGGGATATCTTGAGGTCTTTCTTTTCGATAACTACCAGAGGTTTAGCATTTGCCTTGACGGCTTTTAAGAATAAGACAAACTCTTTAGTCTTGGGCTCATTTAAAGAAATCTTCTCTACCACTACAAGCTCATTATCTTTGATTTTGCCGTTTAAGGCCTGTGTAAGTGCCAGGGCTTTTACGTTCTTGGGTAAATGGGTTGTGAATTTCCGGGGCTTGGGCCCGAAAATAGTACCCCCTCCGCGCCAGATAGGATTTCTGATTGAACCGGTTCTGGCCCGGCCCGTGCCCTTTTGTCTCCAGGGCTTGCGTCCGCCACCCGAGACCTCATCGCGCCTCTTTGTGCAGGCGTTCCCTTTTCGCAAATTTGTTAAATAAATTAAAGTGGACTGATGTAAAAGAGCTTTATTTATCCTGCCGTCAAAGAAAGCCTCATCCAGCGAGAACCTTCCTGCGTTTTTTCCTTTCATGTCATAAACCGGAATATTTTTCATTTCTTCTTCGCTGTTTGTTTTTCTTGCTTTTTAGGCTCCGCCTCTTTTTTTACAAGCTTGGACTTTTTCTGTTTCTTTGATTTCTTTATTACTAAATAACAATTTTTATGCCCGGGAACCGAACCTTTGACAACGAGAAGGTTGTGAGCTTTGTCCGTCTTAACGACTTCTAATCCCTGGATGGCAACTCTCTGGTTTCCCATTTGCCCGGGTAAATGGTGGCCTTTAATTACCCGCGAAGGATAGGCGCTTGCTCCAATAGACCCGGGCTCACGATGTGACATTCCCCCGTGGCTTTTGGCCCCGATGCTCCAGTGCCATCTCTTTACACCCCCCTGAAAACCCATGCCTCGGGATATGCCTGCTATATCGACAAAATCTCCCGGGCTAAATTGGGTTACGTCAATATCCTGGCCCAGCTGATAATTCTTGGGATCTGCGACGGTAAACTCTCTAACAAACTTTCTGGGCGCGGCTTTGAAACCGAGCTGAATAGCGTTGTAGCCGTCAGTCTCCTTGGCCTTTATCTGCAATACAGAGCAGGGGCCGCTTTCGATGACGGTTACGGGGACAACCTCTCCCTCTTCTCTAAAGACCTGCGTCATCCCTATCTTTCTACCTAAAATCCCAACCATTTTACTTTATTTCCACTCCTATGCCCGAAGGCAAATCGAGTTTGCGCAGGGCATCAATAGTCTTAGCCGTGGGGCCGACTATGTCCAGAAGCCTCTTATGGGTTTTGAGTTGAAACTGCTCCCTGGATTTCTTGTCAATTGTCGGCCCGCGCAGAACCGTAAACACCTCTCTCCTGGTAGGCAAAGGAACAGGCCCGTAAACCTTGGCCCCGGTGCGCTTGGCCGTGTTCATAATCTCCTCTGTAGACTGGTCCAGCAGCCTGTAGTCGTAAGCTTTTAGCTTAATCCTGATCTTCTGCACCGGTGCCTTCGCCTTCTGCGGCTGCTTCTTTTTTTCTTTCGTCTTAGCATGTCTCTTTTTAATCGGCTTCTTAACCATTTTAATCTCTTTGCTTAATCCTGCATCTTAGGCTATTATCTCGCTGATCACCCCGGCACCTACGGTGTGTCCGCCTTCGCGGATGGCAAAACGCAGGTTTTTCTCCATGGCAATGGGGGTGATTAACTCTATCTCCAGGGTTACGTTATCCCCGGGCATGACCATCTCTACTTTTTCAGGGAGTTGGGCTACGCCGGTAACATCGGTGGTGCGGAAGTAAAACTGCGGGCGGTAGCCTTTGAAGAAGGGGGTGTGCCGGCCGCCTTCTTCCTTGGTCAAGACATACACCTCGGCCTTGAACTTGGTGTGCGGGGTAATCGTGCCGGGTTTGGCCAAGACTTGACCACGCTGCAGGGTATCTTTGTCCACGCCGCGCAGAAGCAATCCAAGATTGTCTCCGGCCTGGCCTTCATTTAAGGTCTTGCGGAACATTTCTACCCCTGTAACTACGGTCTTGGCAGGCTTCTGGCCCATGCCGACAATCTCCAACTCCTCGCCGGTCTTGACCTTACCGCGTTCCACACGCCCGGTGCCTACAGTGCCGCGGCCGGTGATGGAGAAGACATCCTCTACAGCCATCAAAAAGGGCTTTTCAATATCCCTTTTGGGGGTGGGGATGAACTCATCTATGGCCTTCATTAATTCTGCGATCGGCTTACAATTGGGGCAGTCGTCTTTGCCGCAGCCACATTCTACAGCCTTGAGGGCGCTGCCCTTGATGATCGGGGTCTTGTCCCCCGGAAACTTGTACTTGGAGAGCAGCTCTCTTACCTCCAGCTCAACCAGCTCCAGGAGTTCCTTATCATCGACCATGTCACACTTGTTCAGGAAGACCACGATTGATGGCACATTTACCTGGCGGGCTAAAAGGATATGCTCTCTGGTCTGAGGCATCGGCCCGTCGTTTGCCGAGACTACCAGCACTGCTCCGTCCATCTGTGCGGCTCCGGTAATCATATTCTTGATGTAGTCGGCATGCCCGGGGCAATCGATATGGGCATAGTGGCGGTTATCCGTCTGGTATTCTACGTGGCTAATTGCGATGGTTAGGCCGCGTTCCTTCTCCTCGGGCGCGTTGTCGATGGACTCATAGCTTCTGGCATCAGCAAAACCTTTTTTGCTCAGGCACATGGTAATTGCCGAAGTCAGCGTAGTTTTTCCGTGGTCTACGTGGCCGATGGTACCGATGTTGATGTGCGGTTTAGTGCGTTGGAAGACTTCCTTTGCCATTTTATGCCTCCTTACTACTTATTCTCTTTTCCGATTATTTTTTCTGCTATATTCAAAGGCACTTCCGTATAAAAGGAAGGCTCCATTGTATATATCCCCCGGCCTTGAGTCAAGGACCTTATTGCCGTAGCATAACCAAACATTTGTGCCAGAGGCGCGAGTCCTCTAATAACTTTAACATTGTCTTTCTGAACGATTGACTTTATTTGCACCCGCCGCGTGTTAAGATCGCCGACAACATCGCCAAGAAATTCATCGGGAACCATAATTTCTGCATCCATAATCGGCTCAAGTAAAACTGATTTTGCCTTCCTCAAGCCGTCTCTAAAAGCTATTGATGCAGCCATTTTAAAAGCTAATTCCGAAGAGTCTACTTCATGAAAGCTTCCATCCACCAAAGTTGCTTTTATGTTTGCAACCGGATAGCCTGCCAAGACGCCGGTCTGCGCACTTTCTTTTATGCCTTTTTCGACAGCAGGAATGAACTCACGCGGTATTGCTCCGCCTCTGATTTTGTTTACAAATTCTATTTCCTGCTTTTGTTCGCTAGGCTCCATTTCTAAAACCACATGCCCGTATTGGCCGCGGCCGCCGGTTTGCTGGACAAACTTGCTCTCGCTTTCGGTTTTTTGTTTAATAGTTTCTTTGTAGGCTACATGGGGTTTTCCGCTGCGTGCCTCCACCTTAAACTCGCGCTTCATTCTATCCAAGAGGACATCCAGGTGCAACTCTCCCATTCCCGCAATAATAGTCTGGGCGGTCTCCTGATTGTAAGAAACCTTGAATGTCGGGTCTTCTTCCTGCAAGCGGTGAAGCGCAAGCCCCAATTTTTCCTGGTCCATTTTTGTCTTTGGTTCAATAGCCATAGAAATAACCGGCTCGGGAAAATGCATTGTTTCCAAAAGCAGCGGATGTTTTTCATCGCAGAGGGTATCGCCCGTTGTGGTTTGCTTCAGGCCTACGCAGGCGGCTATATCTCCGGCATGTACGCGCTCAATAATGTTTTGCTTGTCGGCGTGCATCTGGACAATCTTACCCACGCGTTCTTTAACGTCCTTTGTAGCATTATAAAGGTAACCTCCCGATTCAATCACCCCGGAGTAGACCCTGATAAAGGTCAATTTTCCTACATACGGATCGGCAACTATCTTAAAGGCCAAAGCGCATAGATAATCATCGTCTGCGGATTTTCTTTTTTCCTCTTGTTCGGTTTCCGGATTGACTGCAGTAATCTCGGCGATATCCAAAGGCGAGGGCAAATAATCGACTACCGCATCGGCCAACATCTGCACGCCCTTATTTTTCAGAGAGGAACCGCAAAATACCGGCACAAGCTTACCCTCTATAGTAGTTCTCCTGATAGTGTCTTTTAACTCATGGGGGTGAATGCCTATATCGTCGGCAAACTTCTCAAACGTGGTCTCGTCAGCCTCAGCCAATTGCTCAATCAGCTGCAAGCGGTATTTACTAGCTAAGGGCTTAAGGTCTTCGGGGATCTCCATTTTTTCAAATTCTTTACCCAGCTCGTCTTTGTAGATAATGGCCTTAGACTCAACCAAATCGATCATTCCCTTAAACTCAGCCTCTGCGCCGACAGGTATTTGTAAGATCAGGGGATGCGCCCCTAATTTTTCCTTCATCTGCCCGCAGGCCGCGAAAAAATCGGCACCGGTTCGGTCCATCTTATTGATAAAGGCAATGCGGGGAACTTTATATTTGTTGGCCTGACGCCAAACAGTCTCGCTCTGAGGCTCCACTCCGCCTGAGGCGCAAAAAACCACCACAGCACCGTCAAGAACCTTCAGGGATCTCTCTACCTCGGCTGTAAAGTCAACATGTCCCGGCGTATCAATAATGTTAATCCGGACGCCTTTCCAAAGGCAGGTTGTGGATGCCGAGGTTATAGTAATACCTCTTTCCTGCTCCTGTTCCATCCAGTCCATGGTCGCGGTGCCTTCGTCAACGGTGCCCATCTTGTAGATCTTACCGGTATAGTAGAGAATTCGCTCGGTAGTGGTGGTCTTACCGGCGTCGATATGAGCGATAATTCCGATATTTCTTGTCTTCTTCAAATCAAATTTTTCCATCTTATCCAGCATTACCATCTGTAATGCGCGAAGGCCTTATTGGCCTCGGCCATTTTGTGCGTATCGTCTTTCTTCTTCACGGCGCTTCCCGTGCCCTTATAAGCATCGCTAATTTCCTGAGCCAGTTTTTCCTGCATGGGTTTTCCTTTTTTGGCGCGGGCAAAGTCCCTGATCCAACGCAAGGCTATCGTGGTGCCCCGGCCAGTCTTGACTTCTATGGGAACCTGATAAGTTGCTCCGCCGACCCGCCTGGATTTCACCTCCAATAGAGGCCGAACATTATCTACAGCCTTATTGATAACCGCTAAGGGGTTATCTGTGTCAGTGCTCTTCTTTACCGCTTCCAAGGCGTTGTAAACTATTTTTTGGGCCGTAGACTTTTTGCCGCCAGACATAACCATGTTGATTAGCTCGCCTATTAACTTGCTATTATACTGGAGATCTGGCGTTCTTTCTTTTTTTTCTGCTCTTCTGCGCCTCATTTTTTAGGCCTCTTTGCTCCGTATTTAGACCGCGACCTCTTCCTCTCGGCAACACCTGCGGTATCCAGGGTCCCCCTGACTATATGGTATCTCACTCCCGGCAAATCTTTAACCCTTCCTCCGCGCACCAATACTATAGAGTGTTCCTGAAGATTGTGCCCCTCACCCGGTATATAAGCGGTAACTTCTATACCGCTGGCTAACCTCACCCGGGCAACCTTGCGCAGGGCCGAATTCGGCTTCTTGGGGGTCTGGGTCTTTACCTGGACACAAACACCCCTGCGCTGCGGACAATTCTTTAAGGCCGGGGATTTAGTCTTCTTGTGAAACTTCTTTCTTCCTTTACGAATTAGCTGGCTGATCGTCGGCATCTTCTTGGCTCTTCCCTTTTTTCTGCTGCATCTCTTCAGTGGGTTGTTCTACAGGCTTACCTTCCTTGAGCATCTTGATATCGCGATGGGCCCTGAAACCGGTCCCCGCAGGAATTAAGCGGCCCATAATCACATTCTCTTTAAGCCCCCTCAATTCATCACGTCTTCCGCTGGCCGCGGCATCTGTCAAAATCCGGGTGGTCTCCTGAAAACTGGCCGCGGAAATAAAACTCTCCATACCCAGGGAGGCCTTGGTAATCCCTAAAAGAATAGGCGTAGCCTGGGCCGGCTTCTTACCTTTCTTAGTTACCCGTTCATTTTCTTCCTGAAATCTGAATTTATCTACCTGCATCCCTACAAGGAAATTGGTATCCCCGGGATCCTCAATTTTCATCTTTCTTAACATCTGCCGGACCACAACCTCGATATGCTTATCGTTAATTTTTACCCCCTGCAGGCGGTAAACTTCCTGAATCTCGTTTACGAGATATTCCTGCAGTTTTTTATCTCCGAGGATCCGTAAAATATCCTGAGGCACAATCGGTCCATCAACAAGCTTCTGGCCGGAGGTAACCCTATCGCCCTTATAGACATTAAGATGTTTTCCATGGGGAATAACACATTCTTTCTTCATTCCGGAAGAACCGGTAATAATTATTAGCCTTTGCCCTTTCTTGGTCGTGCTAAACTCCACTGTCCCGTCAATCTCGCTGATAATTGTCGGGTCTTTGGGGTGCCTTGCCTCAAACAGCTCTGCTACGCGCGGCAGGCCTCCGGTAATATCGGTAGTCTTGGAAATCTTACGCGGCGTCTTGGCCAGAAGGGCGCCGGCCTGAATTCGCTGGCCGTCCCTTACCACAATATGCGCGCCCACGGGAATAGTATATATAGCCAGGACCTCCTTTTTCTCATTGAGGATTACAATCTGAGGATGGCATTCTCCTTTATGGTCAATGATTACCTTATCATAGAGACCGGTGCTCAGATCCAGCTCTTTCTTTACCGTCTTACCCTCAATGATATCCTCATATTTAACCCATCCGCCCAATTCTGTAATAATCGGCGAAATATAAGGGTTCCATCGGACGAATATCTTTTCTTTTTCGATAGTTTTGCCTTCGGCTACGCTAATGATTGCCCCCGAAGGCACGCTATGCCTTTCCAGTTCGCGGTTAGCTTCGTCATAAATAGCTACATGGCCGTTTCTGCTTAAGGCCAGAAACTCCGTGTTTTCTTTAATTGCCATGGTTTTAAGGTTTATATATTTAATCGAACCCTTGTGTTTAGAGCTGATAAACGACTGCTCTATCACGCGGCTGGCCGTACCGCCGATATGAAAGGTCCTCATAGTCAGCTGTGTTCCGGGCTCGCCAATGGACTGGGCAGCGATAATGCCGACTGCTTCGCCTAATTCTACCAGCTTTCCGGTAGCTAGGTTTCTTCCGTAACACTTAACACAAGTGCCTCTTTTTGCCTCGCAGGTTAGGACGCTTCTAATCCGGATTTTTTCAATGCCGGCATCCTCAATCTCCTGGGCCTTGTCTCTGGTAATTTCCTCACCCGCTTCCACAATTACTTCATCGCTAACCACATCAACGATATTATCCAGGGCAATACGGCCTATAATCCTTTCTTTCAGGGGAACCACCACCTCATCCCCTTCAATAATCGCCCCGATTAAGATTCCGTTTAAGGTACCGCAGTCTTCCTCGTTAACAATTACATCCTGGGAAACGTCGATTAACCTTCGGGTCAGATACCCTGAATCGGCAGTCTTTAATGCAGTATCGGCAAGGCCTTTTCTTGCCCCGTGTGTTGAGATAAAATATTCGAGAACCGTCAGGCCTTCTTTGAAATTAGCGGTAATCGGGTTTTCGATAATCTCACCTGATGGCTTAGCCATCAGGCCCCTGATGCCCGCCAGCTGCCTGATCTGCTGCTGTGAACCCCGGGCGCCTGAATCAGCCATCATAAAGATAGGGTTAAAAGGATCAAGCACTTCAAAGATTAAATTAGCGATTTTATCCGTAGCCTTGGTCCAGATGTCTATAATCTTATTGTATCTTTCTCCGTCAGTAATCAAGCCCTTTCTGTACTGGTCATCTACGTCCTGGACCTCTTCTTTGGACTTCTTTAAGATTTGCCCTTTCTGCACAGGCACCCTTATTTCGTCAATCGATATGGAAATCCCTGCGCTGGTCGCCCACTCAAAGCCGGCCTCCTTTAATTTATCCAAAAGCAGGATAGTTTGATGCAGGCCGAAGTTTTGATAGCAGTCGGAGATAACTTCGCCTAATTTAGACTTATCCATTGTCTGGTTCACAAAAGGCATCTCTTTGGGCAAAAGCTGATTAAAAATTAGCCTTCCCGTAGTTGTCTCAAACACTTCTTTGCCTAGCCTGCATTTTATTTTGCCGTGCAGAGGAATTTCGTTATCCCGATAAGCCGCAATCGCTTCCTCTGCAAAAGAAAATACCCGCCCATAAATACCGAGTTTAGGCTTTTCTTTGGTCAAATAATAACAACCCAGGACGATATCCTGTGAAGGGGTAGCCAGCGGTTTTCCGTTAGCGGGAGAAAAGATATTATTAGCCGCCAGCATTAGCAGGCGAGACTCCATCTGCGCTTCCAGGGAAAGCGGAACATGCACAGCCATCTGGTCGCCGTCGAAATCGGCATTAAACGCTGAGCAGACTAAAGGATGAATTTTAATTGCCTTGCCCTCAATAAGAATGGGCTGAAAGGCCTGGATTCCCAATCTGTGCAGAGTGGGAGCGCGGTTTAAGAGAATGGGGTGGTCCTTAATTACTTCGTCTAAGATATCCCAGACCTCTGTCTTTGCTTTTTCCACAATCCTTTTGGCGCTTTTAATCGTATGCACAAACCCGCGTTCTTTAAGCTTGCGGATGATAAAGGGCTCAAATAGCTCAAGGGCCATGCTCTTGGGCAAGCCGCACTGATGAAGCTTAAGTCCGGGGCCAACCACAATAACCGACCTTCCTGAATAGTCAACCCTTTTTCCTAATAGATTTTGCCTGAATCTACCCTGTTTGCCTTTAAGCATATCGCTCAAGGATTTAAGCGGACGATTTCCCGGTCCCAGGACCGGGCGACCGTGGCGGCCGTTATCCAAAAGCGCATCTACCGCCTCCTGAAGCATTCTTTTTTCGTTGCGAATAATTATCTCCGGCGCGTTTAATTCTATAAGTTTCTTCAAGCGGTTATTTCGGTTGATTACCCGGCGATATAAATCATTCAGGTCGCTGGTAGCAAACCTTCCGCCGTCTAAAGGAACCAGAGGCCTTAAATCCGGAGGGATAATCGGCAATACCTCCAGAATCATCCACTCAGGGCGGTTCGAGGACTTCTTAAATGCCTCTAAAACCCGCAGTGCCTTCAGGCTTTTTTTCTGCCCGAATTCGCTTTTTGATTTGGCAATTTCCCTATGGAACTTGGCTATCATCTTATCTAAATCTATCTCTTTAAGCAAATCCCGGATGGCCTCTGCGCCCATCTTGGCAGCGAAGCCCTGTCCGTGTTTTTCCAAACACTGCTGGTACTCCTCATCGTTCAAAAGCTGTTTTTTCTTAAGAGAAGTCTCGCCGGGTGAGGTAACTATATATTCCTCATAATATAACACCCTTTCTACGTCCCTTAAAGTCATATTCAAAAGAATAGCCATCCGGCTGGGAACGGCTTTGAAAAACCATACATGAGAAACAGGAGCGGCCAGTTCAATATGACCCATGTGCACACGCCGGACAGAAGAGCGGGTTATCTCTACGCCGCAACGGTCGCAAACGATACCTTTATATTTGATGCGCTTGTATTTACCGCAGGCACATTCCCAATCTCGGGTGGGCCCAAAGATTTTTTCGCAAAAAAGCCCGTCTTTCTCCGGTCTGAACGTGCGGTAATTTATAGTTTCCGGCTTTTTAACTTCCCCTCTTGACCAGGAGCGAATAATCTCAGGAGCCGCAATCTTTATACTTATAGCGTCGAAATTGTCACCATCCGCCATTACTTTTTCTCCGTTTTTGCTTGCTGAACTACATCCAGCCCCAAACCCTGCAGCTCCTTGATTAAAACATTTAGCGATTCGGGGGTCCCGGGCTTAAAGGTGTTTTCGCCTTTGACAATTGCTTCATAAACACGCGTTCTCCCCGTGACATCATCGCTTTTGACGGTAAGAAGTTCCTGTAATGTGTAGGCAGCGCCATAGGCCTCCAGGGCCCAGACCTCCATCTCGCCAAAACGCTGTCCGCCAAACTGGGCCTTTCCTCCCAAAGGCTGCTGGGTAACTAAGGAATAGGGGCCGATGGAGCGGGCATGAATTTTATCATCTACCAAATGAATAAGCTTCATCATATAGATGTAACCTACAGTTACTCTTTGATCAAAGGGCATGCCGCTCCAGCCGTCATAAAGGGCAATCTTGCCGTCTTCGGGAAGCCCGGCTTTTTGCATCTGTTCTTTTATCTGCTGCTGGATTGCCCCGTCAAAAACAGGAGAGGCAATCTTTAGCCCCAGCATCCTTGCCGCCCATCCTAACTGAGTTTCTAAAAGCTGGCCGACATTCATTCTTGAGGGCACGCCCAGGGGATTAAGCACCAAGTCCACCGGTGTGCCGTCAGGCAAAAAAGGCATATCCTCTTCAGCTAAAATCTTGGCTACCACACCTTTATTCCCGTGGCGGCCGGCAACTTTGTCTCCCACGGACAGTCTTCTTTTCGTGGCCACATATACCACAACTTTTTTCAGCACTCCCGGCGGCAACTCATCACCTCTTTTAATCTTATCGATTTCCCTGTCCTCTTCATAACTTAAACTATTTATCTGGTCGTTATAGAATTCGTAGGCTTTTTTGATTTGTTCCTGCCGCGCTTCATTTTTAAGCCTGATTTTGGGGAAATCCCCCGGCTTGATTTTGCCAATCTTTCTGGCGCTGATGGCCTTGCCTTGAGCAACTATACTCCTGCCTGTTGCGCTATCTACCACTGCCCGGGCCACAATCTGGCCAAGCAAAAGTTTTACTATCCTGTCTGCCCTTTCTTTCTTGGACCCCTTTATTTGAACGCGGTAATATTTCTTTATCTCCTCAATCTGCCTTTGCTCGTTTTCTATCTCCTGTTTAGACTTACTCCGCGCTTCCTTGCGGGAAAACACTTGCGTATCTACAACTATTCCTTCAATTCCCGGAGGCACGGTCAAAGAGGCATCGCGTACATTGCCGGCCTTTTCTCCAAAAATAGCGCGCAGGAGTTTTTCTTCCGGAGACAATTCCGTTTCGCTTTTAGGCGCAATCTTTCCTACCAGGATATCTCCCGCGCCAACCTCGGCGCCAATACGGATAATTCCGCTGGTACTTAAATCCTTCAAGGCCTCTTCTCCTACGTTAGGGATATCCCGGGTAATCTCTTCATCTCCCAGTTTTGTATTTCTGGCCTCGATCTCAAACTCCTCAATATGAATCGAGGTATACATATCCTCTTTTACCACTTTTTCGCTAACTAAGACCGCATCTTCAAAGTTATAGCCACGCCAGGGCATAAAGGCCACCAGGATATTGCGTCCCAGGGCCAACTCTGCGTCTTTAGTCGCTGTGCCGTCGGCAATAACCTGGCCCCGTCTTATTTTTTGGCCTATTTTTACGAGCGGTCTCTGGTTAATACAGGTGTTGGCGTTGCTGCGGCGGAATTTCTTTAATCGGTAAACTGCGTTATCGGTAACAATCTTATCTCCCTGAACGTGTTTAACCACACCCGAAGAGTTTGCTGTTACGGCGGTTCCTGAATCATAAGCCACGCGCCCCTCAAGGCCCGTGCCGATTAAAGGCGGCTCGGGCTGAAGTAAAGGCACGGCCTGGCGCTGCATATTTGAACCCATTAGAGCACGGTTGGCATCATCGTGCTCCAGGAAAGGAATTAAAGAAGCGCCTGCGCTAACCAACTGGCAGGGCGTAATATCCATATACTCGACTTTGTTGCGAGGCATTTTAGGGAAATCACTACGATAACGGCAAGAGACTACTTTGTTTAAAAAGTATCCTTTTTTGTCTAAAGGTTCATTTGCCTGTGCTACAACTTTTTCTTCTTCCGTATCTGCGGATAAATATTCAATTTTATCTGTAGCCTTTCCCTTAACCACTTTTCTGTAGGGCGTCTCTATAAAGCCGAATTCATTAACCCGCGCATAAGTGCTCAGCGAGGCAATTAACCCAATATTGGGGCCTTCCGGTGTTTCGATTGGACATATCCTTCCATAATGCGAGTAGTGTACGTCGCGCACTTCAAAACCCGCTCTTTCTCTGCTCAAACCCCCGGGCCCCAGGGCGCTGAGGCGCCTTTTATGGGTCATTTCAGCTAAAGGATTAGTCTGGTCCATGAATTGGGAAAGCTGGCTGCGGGCAAAGAAATCTTTGATTACGGTAGAAACGAGTTTGGAATTAACCAGGCTATGCGGCACCATATTTTCCAGGTCGTATATCGCCATTCTATCCCTGATGGTCCGCTCCAGGCGTGCTAAGCCGATACGGAATTGATTCTGTAAAAGCTCGGCTATCGTGCGTATTCTGCGGTTACCTAGATGGTCAATATCGTCTACCTGGCCTATGCCATTCTTTAAATCAATTAACGCCCTGATGGCAGAGGTAATAGTCTCTAAATCCAGAAGGCGCAGGTCCAAAGAGTGCTTTAGCTTCAATTTTCTATTTAGGATGTAACGCCCTACTTTTCCTAAGTTATATCTTTTTGGGTCAAAAAACATCCTTTTTATTAAAGTGGAGGCTGCCTCGGCAGTGGCCGGGTCTGCCGGTCTTAATTTGCGGTATATTTCAATGAAGGCCTCCTCTTGAGTTTGTGTGCGGTCTTTTGCCAGGGTATTTAAGATTTCGGGGGCCTGTTTTTTTGTAACGAAGAGCTTCTCCAGCCGTTGCTTGCCGCTAAGGGCTCCAATATCTTTAATTAATTTTTCATCAAGCCTTTCAAATCGCTTCGCCAGGACCTCGCCTGTGGTGGGATGGTTGATTGTCCGGGCAAGGGTTCTGCCGTTTAACTTGCCTAAGGCGCTTAAATTCACCGGGCTTATTTTTTCTATTCCGCAAAAAGCCGCTAAGATATCGTCTGTCTTTTCGCAGCCGAAGATCCTTAGCAAGACTGTGGCCGGCACCTTTTTTCTCCGGTCAATCATCGCGAACAGTGTATCGTTAATGTCAAATCCGAACTCTATCCATGCCCCGCGGTAGGGAATAAGCCGGCAGGACATCAGTCTCTTTCCGCTGGGGTGGGCATTTTCTTCAAAAGATATGCCCGGGGAGCGGTGCAATTGACTGACCACTACTCTCTCGTCGCCGTTAATTACGAAAGAGCCGGTCTCGGTCATCAAAGGAAGGTCTCCCAGATAAACCTCCTGCTCTTTGACCTCATTTTTAGACCTTAAGCGTAAGGTTACCTTTAAAGGGGCGGCGTAACTTACGCCGAGCCTGAGACACTCCTCTACTTCATATTTAGGCCTGGCCAGAGAATAATTGATAAACTCAAGTTTGTACTTTCCGTCCGAACTCTGAATCGGAAAAACATCCTTAAAGACCTCCTGCAGGCCTTTATTCTCTCTTTTATTTTTATGCCTGTTGAATTGTAGAAAGTCGGCGAAAGGCTTGGTTTGAATCTCCACCAGATTAGGCAATTCCATAACCTCTGGCAGTCTTCCGAAATTCAGCCGCTTTGACATTAACGAGCTCCTTATTTTAGTTCTACTGTTGCGCCGACCGCT
>Ga0315548_1001419_pt1 | contig 20270 bp, 19 predicted proteins | sample SalMarSW160110MG_2_FD_202540 | JGI IMG/M metagenome (GOLD analysis project Ga0315548, IMG submission 202540) | Salt marsh sediment microbial communities from the Plum Island Ecosystem LTER, Massachusetts, United States - Salt Marsh Sediment SW1601-110 ...
AGGGGGGCTATTCTTGATGAGTTGAGAAACTGGTCTTTTGTGTCTGCGAACGTCGACAAGAAGATTCACCAAGCTATGCAGTTCAGCCTGGAAATCACCAAGCAAAAAGGGTCATTACCAACTGATGAAGAGTTAGCCAAGAAACTGCATATTTCTGTTGATAAACTCTATCAAACATTCGAAAGCGCCCGGGCGAAGCGCTTTGTCTCTATTGATAATTCACATGAGGGTTTACTTCCACTCGGCCCTTCTCTGGCAGCAGTCAAGACACCTACCCCTGACCAGCAGCTCGAACAAGCCGAGCTTGTCGACAAACTAACTGAAGCTATTCAGCAGCTAAACGAGAGACAACGACAGATTATTATACTGTATTATCAGCAGCAACTAACAATGAAGCAGATCGCTGAAGTCTTCAACATTACCGAGTCGCGTGTCAGCCAATTGCACGCAACCGCCCTATTTAACCTGTCTGTAAAGCTGAGGCAATGGAAAGATGGCAGATAATGAACACAATATAATAAAATCGGTGGAGAGCCTACAAAATATCGGAGGCTTAACTCCTGCAAAACGCCGTCAAGAGAGAAAGAAACGGCAGGACCTACACAAGCAAAATGACCAGAAACGTGAACTCGCTGAAGACAAACTAAACGAATCGACTGAAGAAGATAATCAAGACCGGTATTCTATTGATTATTGTGCGTGACTTGAATGCATTATTGTATAGAGAAACAAGAGAAGCTAAAAAATGGAAAAAGCTGCAGGACACATTCTAAAGAGCAACAATGTTAAGCTGGAAGGACGATTTCGTCTCAATGTAGACCAAGGCGTTCCAAGTTCGGCAAATGAAAGAAACGTAACATTAGCTCCATCTCAAGTATGTATCGTGGAAAACCATTCCGAATTCGCTGTAATCGAAGTAACCTGCAGCTGCGGTGTGAAAACACGTATAAGATGCGAATATACTGATACCCAATCTACTGAACAGGAGCCCGACCAAAAAAATAATGGAGAAAATGACAATGCAAACTAATAAAAAAATCTTTACTTTTTTGGTTCTATTAGCATTAACATCTCTGTTAGTGGGTTGTCCGGCTGTCTTGAAATCCGACAGGGCGGTCCTCAAACCCACCTTTACCGAGCACGACAGTACCTCTATGTCAAAAAGGTTCCAAGAAGCTGCTCCAAAGGGCCAAACTGCCGTAGACTCTGCGCTCGAGTTGGCGAAAAAACACGCCAAGCTTTCAGAGGAAGTCACAGAACTGCGGCAGAAAAATCGGGACATTATCGCTGAAAACCGCCAGCTTAAAGACCGCATCGCTACTCTTGAGCCTGAAGTAAAGCAGACTAAGAAGGAATTAGCCGAGGCAAATGACCTTTTGATTGAAATGCGCATTGAACTGAACAATTGGAAAGCGGATATAATTGGCTTCCGTGATGAGATACGCGATGCCGACAAAGCCCAGCTGGAAGCACTGCTCAGGGTACTAAAAGTTCTCGGTGGAGAAGTTAAGACTGAGGCATCTCAGCAGCAAAACGGGGGCTCGACTACGGCATCACTCGATGAGCAAAGTAAACAAAGGTCAAAAGAAACATCTATTCCAGGTGAACCAAATGGGTAGTTTGAAAAAAGTATTCTTATTGCTGCCAGTTCTTTTATTGGGCTGTGGGGCTCCCGAGCTATTCCCACCGCCTAATGATTACTACTATCTGAATCCGAATAAGGATTTGAGTGCTATCGGTAGGACCGCCTTAGTCGAACTGGCCAACGATTCGGCTTTCTCTCAAATCTCTTCCGATGCAACTGAAGCACTCTTCCAAGCATTGCAAAAAAAGCAGGTCTTCGGGTTAACTGTTATCCATCAAAATGATCCTGCATGGCGAAGCTTGCAGTTGGATTTGAACTCAGCATACACGCTTGAACAACTATCCGCAATACGCAAGACCCTAAACTGCGATGCCGTATTGATTGGCACTGTTACAGGATTCAAGCCCTACCCTCACACGACCATTGGTCTTCGACTGAAGCTTATAGACCTGCAAGACGGGCAGTTATTGTGGGCCCTTGAGCAAATTTGGGATACGACCGATAAAACAACTGAATACCGAATAAAAAACTATTACAGACGTCATAATTTCGTAGGTTCTGCAACTTTGCGGGAACAATTAATGAGTACTAGTTCGCTTAAGTTTGTCAAATTTGTGGCTTATGAGACAGCTGAAACCTTACAGACCAAAAGGTAAAAGGCGGCACCAAATAAATGTGCTTTTATCGGCTTAAAATAAATACTACTTTAGAAAAAAATGAAAATTCGACAAAAAAACATAAAGTTTTGGCAAAAACCCCCGAAAAGAACATTGGAACAGATAAAAAGGTGGTAAACAATGTTGGAAAAAATAGATAACAATCAAGTTCCAGGTATTTTTAAAGAACCGTCTTCCAAACAACCCGACCCATCTAATGTTCCTGCAAGTAAAGAGGTGGATGCTTCACTGCAGGTTAGCTATGATTCTTTGATCGAACAGGCAAAACAAATCCCACCAGAGGATGCCAGCATTGTCCAGAAGGCACGGCAGCTTCTATTGTCCGGCCAGCTTGAAAGCCCTGAAAACACTCGGGCAGCCGCGGAAAACATCGTAAAATTTGACATATAAAAGTTAAGAAAAACTATTATATCGCAAAGCCAGACACGGAGGTCGAATCAATCATCTAAATGGATTTTATAAACTCGGCGAAGAGATGTGCATGACTGACCCCTACCAGATTATCCACTCTTCGCTGTTTTTTTTACTGCCTATATTGGGAACTTGTGCTGGATTGGCCGATTGTGGAAGAGCAAATAACAATAAAAAGCAAATTCAAAAAGCTTTGGAAATACTACATCCTACAAAGCTTGCTGGCTACCGCGATGTTGTTTATCCTTGTTCTTGTTCTTGGCAAGTATAAATTAGTCGTAATCAGCTCAATGGGCGCCACTCTATTTATCGTATTCGCAATGCCTAAGGCTGTTTCAGCACAAACAAGAAATGTCGTTGGCGGCCATCTGGTTGGGCTGGCCTCAGGAACCATATTCTATTTCACCACACTGCCCTATTTTCTTGAATACCCCCTGGCAGTCGGACTGGCGATTTTACTTATGGTAATTTTAGATGTCGAACATCCTCCCGCTGCCGGCACAGCTCTGGCCGTGGTAATAAACGAGGTCACACTCGACGCGTTCATCACCATAATGTTAAGTGCAGTGATCTTATCGCAGTGCCGCTATTATCTAAGAAACTACTTGAAAGATCTGGTGTGATTTTTGATTTGCCCTCCGCCTCCCAGAAAGATGGTGCCCGGCCGGGGTTTACGCGTAACAATCTAAAATTTGTCCTATCGGAAAGTCATTCAGAGTCTCAAGACCAATATAGAAGCTTTTGGCATCATTGGCCAAATTGCCGTTGTGTTTGAGCCTGAGGTCTGCAGCAGCAACACCACCAACCTCATGACGGTTGTTGTTCACCTGCCTTATAGACAGTAATCCGGCGCTTGTTTCGCTAAAAGGAACAGAACTAATAACTCTACATGAAATTCTCTTTACCACTTCATCACACCCCCAATAAGCCTTATATTAGCAAATTTGGGCGGCTAAATCAAGTAAAATCACACCAGCTCAAGTTGCAGACTACTTATTTTTTCTGCTCAAGGCGACACCGTTTATGATAAAGTGATATTATAGGGCAAGGAAAAGGAAATTTGTTATGGATACCCTTGAGTCTGCGGATAAAATGTCTTGCGTTTGGGTTGGTTTCGGATTTCAGTACTTGGTTCTTTGTACAAGGGTCTGCTGATGCAGATTATTGCTCAATGCCCCGGTTGTGGCAACAGCTGGTTGCTCGATGCTGCTGCCGCTGACCGCAGAATAAGATGCCGGAGGTGTCACAAACTATTCAAAGTACCAAAATTGGACGAGGTACCAAAAGCAGTTAAAGTGATAAGGCAGGCAAAAGGCACTATTTACGTGGACCAGAATGGAAAAACCTATGGCTGAAAACACAGCCCGGGCTCTGCTAGAATGCTAAGTTGATTGAGCAGGCATTCAGGAATAACACATCAATTTCTTTGCGACTTTGCGTCTTCGTGGCTGTTGTTATTCGGCACATCACTTCTGGCTTTGCAAAGGCGGCTTATCGGTGCTGGTGGCGGTGGGTGTTTGGGTTTCGGACGCCTTTTCGACTCGCTCTTCTGCCTGCTCAATGCCAAGTGCTTTTTCGATTCTCGCCATTCTCGTGGAAAGTTCTGTTAGTTTGCAGTCAATTAAAACTAATTTTTTAGCGATGTCTTTAACATCCGTATTGATGCCGGTCAGGTTTCTTTCAGTCAGGTCTATAAAGCGATCCATCACGCGTTCATAGGCATCTATAGCACGAGTTGTATCTGTTTGGTATTCGGGAAGGGCGATTTCCGGTTTGACGTCATAGCTTTTCTTTCTGCCCTGAATTGGACCGGCCAGCCAGACTACAATTAGGCAGGCAGTCAGGATTGCACCAACAGCCAATAAATTTTTGGTTTCTTTTGTTTTCATACTAACTCCTTTTCAGTTCGCTTTCTATTATTTTACTTTTAGCGGACGACACACGCTCAACAATCAGCTCATCTGTGATTTAACGGCGTTCTTCAAATAGGGTTTGCGGTCCGCTTATGATACGGATACGACGTTTTTTAGGCAACACTTTTGCAGAAATTTTCCTTTTTTGGCCGGGTTTTAATTCAAGCTTGAAAATTTCATTTTCAAAATAGTAATATTCCGGGAGATTGTCACTATCGATTTTAAGTGTCCATCTGCCCGGCCGCACTTGGTCAAATTCAAAATGCCCTTGATTGTCTGTAACGATGCGTCTTACTTCCGAACCGTTTCTAAGTTCTATGACGGTATTTGCCAGCCCGTAATCTTCGACAAGTTTATCTCCCTCGCCATAGCTGCTGTCTTTTCCGACAATATAACTATGTTCATCGGTGCCGCTGTATTTATCGCTCAAGGTCATTTTGTTATAATTCCTTTTGCAACCATAAACCACAACCTTACCTGAGACTTGGGTGGCTCGCGTTACTGGTATAATCACCGGTGTTTCTTCACCGCCTTTGACAAGCAATTCGATTGGTGTCTTTTGGCTTGGGATTCGGTTCATACCAATACTCGCCGTATCTATGCTCAGGGAGTATATACCGTGACTTATGGATGGGAAGGTGAAGTTGCCGGCCTTGTCGGTTACTGCGGTTAAACCATTGAGCCTGAGTAAACAATCACTAATTGGTTTTTGTGTTTCTTCATCATAGACATATCCTTTAACACAGCCCACACTTTTTTTGCGGGCTACCGGCAGACCTAAAGGGATTACGTACTGCACCGCTAAAGCTGTATCGTCTTCTATGTTTGAATTCTTGTATCTCGTATGGCGGGCAAGAATGGAAAGTTGATGGTTATTAGCAAAAGTATGGCTTAGTCTTAACTCCAGGTTGTCTCTGTCGCTATGTGAGGAACCCTGACGGTCATTGCTCTGGAGGGTGATATCAAAGGAGGTTCTATCCGCTATTTCATAGCGGGCATTGACGCCCACAGTTGTACTTCGTCTGCTTTCGCCGGTGAAGTCGCTGTTTTTGTCATAGTAGATATAGCCGCTATAGTACTGCTTTTTAGTTGGCCTGAAATAGGCAGAAGCGGCATATCTCTCCGAATTAAAAGTCGAGTCGTCCAGTTTATTTTCTGTTTCGCCAAGTTCCGCAGAGGCATGAAGGGTTAATTTTTTGAAACTCTGGCCTACGCCAAATCTGAAAGTGTCCTCCTGATAGTCGAACGTTGGGCTGTCGAGTCTGTCCAGGCGATCCCGGCTCAGCCAATCAAAAGAAAAGGTTGTATTAGTTTCCATCTTATAGTCCAAGCCCAACTGATAATACTTCTCCAAAGGAGCCAAGTTATGCGAGGGGTCTAAATCAAGGTTATCCTCTTGCCGCCTGAAGCTTGCACTTAGTCTTAAATATTTATTTATGGGAACTGTTAAGCCGCCTGAGATATAATCAAGGTCACTGTAATAGCCGGGATAGTCAGGGCCAGCGTGATGCAATTTAAGGTAGTAATTGAGCCAATTGTTGCGTCCATAAAGGTGGGCCAGATATGCATTGTCTTTTCCGCTGCCACCTGGCCCTAACGCATACTCAAGGTCGATCTGGGTATTATCAAAAGGCTTAAGCTCTCCCTCAACGCTCGTGATATTACTTACTTTGCCGTCTCTACATTTTCTAAGGTAATTCAGGCCTACCTTGTATTTGTCATTTATTAAATAATCCATAAAGGCGCCCGTTTCTTCTGTGCCAGGCTGCTGCCAGCGTGTTTTCATATGGTAAGCTCCCAGGCTGAATTCATCATTAATATTTAGCTTGCCTTCAAGGCCCCTGCCGTACAGATAGTTTTCAGTCAGCCAGGAGAGACAATAATAGCGGTCGCCGAGACCAAGTGCATAGTCTTCCGTCCAGTAGTCAAGGGAGTACTCATCACGTAAACCAAAGATTGATTTATCCATAACATCAGGACCTCTAAAACGAAACTTGATATGTTTCTTGCCTTCCTCGTCCAAAGTTCCCTCACCGCTAACCTCGGTTTGGAAACCGGATGTATTGTGCTCCTTTTTTTGGGAGACATAGCTGAGGGTTACCTCTGTTGGAATTCTGTGAAAATTATCCTGTCGGCCGCTTACCCTCGGGAGAATTTCCACCAGACTCACAGGGCTGGCCATCGCTTTTGTCTGGCTGTCTTCAACCACTTCAACAGTTAACTGAAGACGGTGTTTCATAATCTCAGTTATCTCCGTATCGGTCCTCACAGTCACATTAACCTTCTTTGATTCACCAGGTGCAAGCTTGAATGTATCAGCATCAATAATAAATGGAAGGTTATCACCACTATTAACTTTTATTCTTATACTATTCTCCACATTACTTTGATTTGCAATTACAAAAGAGGCTCGGTAATTTTTACCGGCAATTACCGAATCAGGAGCATCCAAAAGTTTTGCTTCTAATTTGATAACCGGCGGCACTACTACATAAATAGTATAAAAATCGCGGACAGAAGGATATTTCCTGTCTGTAACAAGATATGTAATTTCATACTTGCCGGCTAAGGTTACCTGCGGGACAAAGAAACTTACCAGTCTTGTATCACTTACATTTGATTCTAATTCAAAGGGGAAATCTTTAGTAATAAGTAACCACCCTTCAGGGAGTTTCACTTCAGAGATGAATTCTCGGGTTTGGGAGGTCGAATTGGTTATGCGAAAGGCAGTAGTTACTATATTCCGCGGTTCTGTCTCAATCAGCTCTTTTCCAGTTGGTCTTACCTCAATATTTGTCCATTGAGCATAAACTAATGCAGCCACTGACAGGCAAACATAAGTTATTAATGAAATCCTTCTCATTATTTATTGGATAAATTCTTCTCATTCTTCAAATTTCAAGGTATAGTTGGCCCCAAAAATATAATCCCCCCCACAGTCGGCCACCATCAGAGCTTTGTAATTGTCATTTGGTACATCAGTTATATCTATTTTGTATCGAACAGATGTATCCGGGTAAATGCGCTTCGTCCCACCCTCGAACCTGCCAATGCATGTGCCGTTTTCATCATAGATTTCGAGCCACAGAAGCGGCCTTAGCCATCTCTGCCCGATATTTTCCACATCCACCTGGAAAATTCTTCTTTCTGCTTCCCTTATAAGTTCTGTTTTTAAAAATTTAAGTTGTCTCTCGCCGGTGTCACCGATATGTGTAATCATCTGGATACCGTAGCGAAAAATTTGAGTTACACCTATTTTGGCTTTGTTCTTTTCCGGCTGACTGCTCTGCAGCGAGCTTTCAGGTATCCCCTCAACCATAAGCATACTCCAGTAGGTTCCCACAAGGTTCGGGTCGTTGGGAACCTTTACGGTGTAATTGACCGTCGATGTATCATCGGGTGGAATTATCAACCAATGTGGGTTAAAACTGAGCCAGTTGGCATTGGAGCGTTCCAATTTGCCGGGTGGGCCATAATTGTTGCTGCCATCAAAACAGAACTCATAATCAGTCTGGTAAATCTTTACTTCCTGCGGTTTGGCACTGGTGTTTTTAATAAGGATGGAACCCTCATAGGTTTCGCCTGGGCCAGGATTTGATTTTTTCTCATGGGTTAAGCTGCCTATAATAGATATCCCTGCGTTAGTTACTGACGGTGCTAAAAAGCAAAAAACTAAAACCAAACAAAGAATTCTCCCGTCAGCGCCGTTAGGTGTCCCTTTCGGGAGGATAGCCAAGTCCATTATTCTTGTCTTCACCGCTATTTCCCTTAATTATGGTTGGTCAGAAACCGTATAATAAACTGTGGTCGTATAAGTATCAGGAGGTACCTGTATCGAAACACCCGTGAGCTCCAACTGGACGTTTATACTGCTTCTATCCCCATTGCCGCTGAAAAAGCTCTGGTCAGTATCTGTTACCTCCTGGTAAGCACCGCCGCCTGAGATACTGCCTGAGCCCGTACCATCAGAGGTTCTCTTAACGTGCAGGTGCAAGTCACTATGCCAGTTGGTATCGAATTTTTTAACGTCCAATCCCCAGTTACCAATGGTGGCTGAAATGTCTATGGATACGGTATCAACGGCGCTCTCATAGGTGCTTATCAGGTCGCTTCCGGCACCAGCCTGTAAATCCGTGGAATCTATGGTCTCAGACCAGTTGCCGGTTACCGTAATTGATATAGCCCAGCATATTCCGCCAGAGCAAATAAGGCAAGCCAATAGAGCTGGTAGAGCTATCTTTTTCATTTGAATAAAAATAGGGTAGCCAAACCAGCTACCCTACTCCTAAAATCTTTCTATAGCTAACAGTGTTTTACTTCTCAGCTACCCTCTGTTATAGTAAGTGTAATCACCGGCTCTGTATCACTACCTGCTACCAGACTTGTGACATCAGTTACCTCGAAGCTATAAGTAAGTGTTGGTCCAGAGCCAGAGCCCCCCGTGGCACAGCTTCCAATTCCAGTAATTATGGCTTTAGCCACCGTGGTAGATAGTATCTGCTCTACTGCTGCGCTTCCGCAACCAGCAGGGACAGATTCTGCTATCAGCGTCAACTGGGTACCAGGCGGTACATTATCAGTAGTTATTTCCGCTGTTATTGTTCGAGTCTCAGTGGTGAGAACAACTGAAGTGTACTCAATCTTGGTGCTACTGTCACTAGCGTCCTGCGGGTTATCTCCCTCATTACCAGCTGCTGGTGCAGTAATGGTCATAGTTGGAACAGTAGCAGCAGAGACGCCAATCACAGCTATATCGTCAATATTAAGATCCATAGTCTGCGTCTTAAAGTCACTCGCTGCCGTTGCCACACCTGGAAGCCCCACGACCAACGCTACCAGTAACAAAATTTTAGCTGTTGAAGCTTTCATAGATTGATCCTTTTTATCTATCACGATATTTCGTTTTTAAGCTTATACTTCCCACTGATACAAAAGCTTACTGTGAAGTTACTCGTCAAATTTTAACGGTGATGTGATTTCGGAAAGTACCTGATTTGGCTATATCAAAGATATGACTATAAAGGCGATGGTATCATTTATCTTATTGTTGGCCTGAGATAGCAAAAACTGCTGTTGAGTTCACGGGCGAAAACATCATTGTTGAGCCTTAATCCTTCCACTTAATTAGCTCAGGGTGTATATCCTGTACAATCGCGTTTGCCGGCTTTATTCGGACGTTTAAGCCTTGGCCGCCGTACCCTTCTATCGCAAGACAATGCCTATAGGACACCTCACCATCTTGCCTGGATGCTAACTCCATGGGAAGTATTTTGTAGGTCTTGTTGTTATCATACATGTAAAAAAGCTCGACATTGAAGAGTTCCGGCCGGGCCTGGCCGAATCGAACGCTGCACTGGACCTCCATACTTTCACCTTCTGCTAAGCGACCCTTTTTTTCAGTGCCGGTTGAAAACGATGTTATCCTGACGTCATTGAAGTGTCTTAAAACTTCCCTTTCTTCCTGGATGGCCTGTTTGAGCAATTCGTGATTGCCATCGGATATGCGAGCTGAATCCTTTATCGCAGGTATATAGAATTTTTCAAGGTAATCACGAAGCATCCTGGTCATATTGAAATCCTGACAAACTGAAGTTATCGAATTTTTCATCATCGCCACCCACCTCTCGGGGACATCCGTATCGTTGCGACGGTAGTATAGTTCGGTTATCTCATGCTCCAGAAGGTCATACAACTGATTTGCGTCGGCTTGCCTTTGTAAATCCGCCCTGTTGTGCCGTGTACCTGCAGTTATTGCCCAGCCGTTATTGCCGTTGTAGCCTTCCAGCCACCATCCTTCAAGCGTACTGAGGTGTAAAACCCCATTCATCGCGGCTTTCATACCGCTGGTTCCGCTGGCCTCCATTTCCTGGTCCGGATTGTTCAGCCATATATCTGCTCCCCAGCAAAGATGCCTCGCTATATTCATATCGTAATTTTCCAGGAAAATTACTCTGTCTTCTACATTGAACTCTTTAGCAAAATCGATTATCTCTTTAATCATCCCTTTGCTTGCCGTATCCGCAGGATGAACTTTCCCCGCAAAAATCATTTGTACCGGCTTCGCCGGATCAGTTAGAATCTTACTAAATCGCTTCTTATCCTTAAGAATCAAAGTCGGCCTTTTATAGGCCGCAAAACGCCTGGCAAAAACTATCGTTAGATAGTCAGTATTAAGTGACAGGTTTACATCCGGTTTTCTAAGACTGGAATGTTCTTCTGCAAGCGGCTGATGGTTGAACTGTCTCCTTATGAAGTTTATTAAATCCCTTTTGTTTCTACGATGTTCTTCCCATAATTCCTCGTCCGGAATATCATAAATGGTCTTCCAGACATCTTCCTTCTTATCGCAATGTACATAATGAGGCCTCAGATACCGATTAAACAATTCATTGAAAGGCGGACTTATCCAGGATATATGTACACCATTGGTAATTGCTTTTATGGGTATTTCCATCGTCGGCCTTTCCGGGAAAATACAAGACCACATCTTCCGAGACATTTGAGCGTGCTGTTTCGAAACACCGTTAATATATCGGGAAAACTGCATTGCAAAGACCGGCAGCCAAAAAACATCTGTATTGCCGTTTACGTAACCCAGACGCGCGACTTCATCAAACGTAAGCCCTATTGCTTTAACCTCCGGCTGGAGACACTTTTTAACCAAATCAGTATCGAAATTTTCATTGCCCGCTATAACAGGCGTGTGGGTTGTAAACACCGTCGAATTTCTTATGATGGCCTTTGCTTCGGGAAATGAAAACTTCTGGTTTGTCATCAAGTCCCGCAGTCTTTCTATGATGGCAAAAGCCGAATGTCCCTCATTGAAGTGATAGATTTTGGTCTTTATCCCCAAAAGCTCCAAAGCCTTGATACCCCCAATCCCCAGAACCAGTTCCTGCTGTAGTCTTTTCTCGCGGTCACCGACATAAAGCTCATTAGTGATATCACGCAAATGGGAAGGATTGTCTTCTATGTCCGTATCAAGCAATATTAGCTTGGATTTGCCGACATCGATTTTCCACAGCTTAACTTTTACCTCCTCATCCGCAATCCTTACTTTAACGTGAGCCCAGCTACCCTGCGAATCTCGCAATTCCTTAACAGGGACAAGGTGGTTTTCGAGCCTGTTAAATGTTTCCTGCTGGTACCCATTTATATCTATATGCTGGGTGAAATAACCAAACTTATACAACAATCCAATACCAATAACGGGCATACCCAAATCGGAAGCACCCTTTAGAAAATCTCCCGCCAAGATACCCAATCCACCAGCATATATCTGTATGGACTCGTGAAGGCCGAATTCCATCGAAAAATAGGCGATTACTTCATCTTGTCCAAAATTACATTCGCTGGCGTACTCCTCTTTGAAAGTGCCTGGATAGTGGAGATAATTTTGGAATTTTTCCCATACCTTTTCAACTTCGCTAATAAAGCCCATGTCGCCGGACAAGTCGCTCAACTTTTCTTTGCTGAGACTATGCAAAAGTTTTAGAGGATTGTGATTCGCCTCTCTAAAGATTCGAGAATCTATACGATAGAAAAGCTCTATCGCATCATGATTCCAGGAAGACCATACATTAGAAGCCAACTCATACAAGCGATGTAAGTTCTCCGGCAACTTCGGGTAAACAAAAATGCTTTTAAAAGTCATATAATCCTCACTTGGTCAACTCTTTTACTGCCTTTTGACTTATCGAGATTACTACCCTTTCTAAGGTTACACCTTGCAGAGACAGGCTTCGTCCTCAAAAAATTGCATAACCTTGCTGGATTACTCGTCAAATTCTCTCTACAAGTCGATTTCGGAAAATACCTGATTTCGTACAGGATGGAATGCAAAAACCTTAGACAAGGGGTGTTGAAGAAATGCTCAATAAGAGGATAAACTTAAAAATACTCAGTATAATTGAAGCTATTACACAATTCCCATAGCAATAGCACGTTTGACTAAATCGGCTGCATTGTGGGCGCCAAGTTTGCACATAAGCCGGTTCCGGTGATATTCAACTGTTCGCTCAGTCCGATAAAGTTTCTGAGCTATTTTCTTGTTGGTATTACCACTGACAATCAATTTCAGAACTTCCGCTTCACGTCTGGTCAGATGTTTGGCAGGCTTAATACTGACAAGTGTATCTTCAAGCAGACCATCCATTGCAGGCAGCTTTACGTTTGTGGTCGATGCTTGATTGATAGTCGGATGACTCGTGCGTACAGATGGTTTCTCACTCGTCTCGGCGCCGTGCCCCGACGAGAAGGCTTTTCGAGCTGTAGCAGGGTCAGCAAATGCAGCACTCCCGTCAGGGATGGCCAAGTCCATTTCTTTTTCTAACAGTCCCGTCTTGTCAGTCATTACTCTTGGCCCCATTAGAATGTTCGGCATTCAAAAGCACCACGCAGTAATTGACATTTACACCTCATATTATTGTCGAAGACAAAATGCTAAACTTAAGCAGTTCTAATGCAAAACTGCTAAAAAACCTTGACTATTTGCAATACCTGATAAGAAAAAATGACTATTGGGACAGATTTCACTTGAAACAATCTTCTCACTCCTATTTATTTTGCAAAAGTTTTAGGTTAAAAATCCCCAATAAAAGAACGACATTGACCCGCCTTTTCAAACGAATTTTAAGTGTGCTTTCGCTTGACATAAACCGAATCTACAGAAACAATGTTACACTAACCAAGTGAGTGAACAATTAGATTAAATTAGCATTACGTATTGGGATTGGCTATGGATGTGTCATCTAATCTGGGCATAGCTTTCATACTTACCATTTTGGCGGGTCTTTCCACTGGAATCGGCAGTGCCATCGCTTATTTTATTAAAAAACCAAAAATAGTTTATTTGTCATTTTCGCTGGGTTTGTCGGCCGGCGTGATGATTTATATATCTTTTATGGAGCTTTTGCCCAATTCATTAAGGATTGTTGGGAAATACTGGGGTACGGTTTCTTTCTTTGCGGGCATAGCAGTCATCGGCCTGATAGATTTACTGATTTGCGAGCCGGAAAACCCGCATGACTTCGAGGGACTCGATGAACCTACCGCTGTCCGTGACCCCAGCCGTCTTATGAGGACAGGACTGTTGACCGCGTTGGCTATTGGCATTCATAACTTCCCCGAAGGGTTAGCCACTTTTGCCTCCACACTCAGCGATGTGAAGCTCGGGATATTTATTGCCATAGCCATAGCTATCCACAACATCCCGGAAGGAATTGCAGTATCGGTACCTATCTTTTATGCGACACAAAACAAGAACAAAGCCTTCTTTTACTCATTTCTTTCGGGTGTATCAGAACCAGTTGGTGCTGTAATAGGTTATTTGATATTGCTGCCGTTTTTAACACCGGCTGTTCTCGCCGGCCTCCTGGCCTTTATCGCGGGCGTTATGGTTTATATCTCTCTTGATGAGATGGTGCCTATGGCCCACCGGTATGGTCATGGTCATCTGGCTATCGCAGGCGTTGTCTCCGGAATGCTTATTATGGCAGTGAGTCTGTTGATGCTGTAGTTTTATATGTATCAGCTTACCCATATCTAAGCAGATTTTCTACTTTCTCTGCAGAACTTGCCCATCAGCTCCATTGCTTTATTCAACCTTTGCGCTGAGCCGTCCATCTTCGCATAGGCATCAACCAATTCCAATAAATCGGCTGCCGGGGCAACCTGGCCGTAGTGATGTGCAACATTTACAATGGCAGCGTCAAGGCCGTATTCCATCGCCTTTGCCAGATAAGCTCGGCATATCCCCACCTTTCGTCCCGGCAGGTCTCGCATGCAGTTACTTATCCCAAGCGAACAATGCACACCCTTCATTTTTGGGTCGCTTTTGATTTTCTTTATTGTCTCGAACGTCCGGTAGGTATAACCCGGCACATTCGGCTCCATCGGCATATCTATCGCCAGTGGAAATACCGTCGAGTCAAAGAATATCTCTCCCGGCTGAAAGCCGTATTGTCCGACCGCCCCATCAAAAATCTGCTTTGCCAGATTATACAGCTCATCGACAGAATGTGAACCGCCAGGGCCGGTGGGCTTACCTTCGCTTACCAAAAGCCCGACAAACGCAAAGTCGTATTTTTTCCTCAACGGCAATATCTTATCAACTGTATATATCTTGACCGAATTTATTAGCGGCGGTTCGACTTGTTCGGCGGTATTGTACCACTCCTTCAATCCGGCTGTCAGAACATAGTCGTTGCTGCTGTCAACGCAAATCGGCACCCCCCTGCCCCATTTACGAACCAGCCGGACGTACTCCACCATCATATCAACAGTAACCTGCGGTTCGTCTTCGCCAAAGGCATCGAGATTAACTGCTATGTAATTAGCGCCATCATCTGCCTGAGATCCAATCAATGCCTTGATATAATCCAATGGCTCGCTCGGCGTCGAATATGCCTTGTTGCCAAGCTCCGCAAACTGCTTCATTACCTTGCCGGTTTTCGGGATTGAAGCGTGGACAGATTCGCCGATAGTAATCAAAGGACCTCTCACGGCTTGAGCCTTTCTGAATAATAAATTCAAGGCTGAATTTTTCTATTTATTGCCAACCACCTTAGTGTAATTCGAAAAACTAAAATATCAAAAATCTTATACAATTACTATTTTATTTATAGTGTTTACAAATACTTACAAACTCCCAGTGATCCTTTGTGTACCATTCAGCCCTCAAGGCGGCCTGCAAATTGGCTTTTGCAGCCACCTTGACGCTGTGGATAACCTGTTGATAACTCAAATCCCATTTTTTTCGGCAACGCCAAGAACACCAAGCAGAACTATTGGTATATTCCATCATCTTATCCTGAATCCATCCGAAAATAAAGCTTGTACTCCATAACTCTTTTATAGCAAAAGACTTAAATTTGTCAACAAAACAACAATTCAAACTCATCTCTATAGAGTAGCGTATGAGCCGACAATCCGCCCGGATTCTCTAAAATTTGAAGAGATTCGTCCGGAGATTGGAGTGTAAGTGGATAATTCATATAGGGTTTTCCTTTTTATCTGGGCAGGCCCATTTGCTCAAAGGGCTGTTTTTTCATTAAAAGCGGCTATTTTCTCTTTTAGTGCCCGACAAGCTGTCACTATGTCTTTGGCTTCGGCTACCACAGAGCAGACCGCAATTGCTTTGGCACCGGCCTTCAAAACATCCTCAACATTCTCCAGTGTTATACCTCCAATAGCAACATTGCCGATGCCAGTATCGACAAGTTCCTTCGTTGCCTGCCTGATATAATCCAGCCCGACCGGCTCAGTGTCTGGCTTAGTGCCGCTGGAAAAAACAGGCCCTAAGCTCACATAAGTAGGATACTCCTCGCAGGTATTGCGTAATTGTTCGAGCGAATGCGTACTTTTGCCTATAATCAGCGGAGATAGCTGGAGCTTACGTGCCTGCTCGACGGGCAAATCACTTTGGCCAAGATGTACGCCATCGGCACCAACAGCAACTGCAATATCAACACGGTCATTTATGATGCTAAGAACACCGGCAGCTTTGCACACTTTTACAAATTCAGCAGCAACAGCAAAAAATGTATCGTCTTTAGTATTCTTTGCCCGCAGTTGAATGCAGTCGGCACCGCCAGCGAGACACCGATGGGTCAAGGAAATAACATCCACAGGCAAACCGCTGCTGATTATCACATACAGCCCAACACGCCTGAATTTTTCAACTGGCTCGCTGAAAAGAACGATATCCTTCTCAAGTGTATAAGCCTCATATCGCAGCTTCTCGATTGCCTCTGCTACGGGCCGATTTAGCGTTTGTGTCATCTCCGCTAATGTCCGCAACGCCTCCGTCAGCCGTTTACAGGCGGCCGTAAAGCAATCGCTTAGATTGTCACGCGTAAGCTGCTTATCGACAGTTTTACCGATACCAACATCGCCGAGTGTATCTCTGCTTGAGATGAGCCGGCCGGTATCGAGTTTGTCGATAACTGTGGATAGCTCATGGCGAAGCTGTTTGGCGCGTTCAGATAGCGGGCTGCAGTTCAAAGCGAACCTGCAAAATTCCTCTATTATCCGAACACCCTCGCGGGCACGATTAAAATTGGCATCGATAATCCTGTAAATCGCACGCTCCATAACAGATTTAATTATATCCCCAAGTATTGTAATTGAGTAGGGAAAAGTAAACCCTGAAAAAGCAGAAGATATGCTTTATTGCGCTGTATTTTCGCTCACAAGGTGGCCTCTTGCGCAAAGGAAAACGGAGCCGTTCCTCCTCCGGTACGACTCCGCATAATATTATTAACAAAATCAGCATTGCTGGTTTTTTGCTCCAGGCAATGCCGGTTTTGGCATTTTTCGGATTAGGGCGGACCCATCTTCCTCCTCAATATTATGAAAGTTTTAGGATGTTCCGCCCAATATCCTTAAAACCTTAAAAGGCGAAAGCTAAAGCAAGTGCAAAGGATATACCAGCAACAACAAACAAAGACAAAACACCACATATAGCTTCACACAACAACTTATAACAAAAACGGTTAGGTTAATACATAATGTTTTTATCTCCAGAAACAATTAGGTTACGCATTTTAACAGTGCGTTGTTTTATGTCAACGTTAATTATGCCTATACACCCTATCTTTACATATATATCGGACGCAACATACCAAACAACAACGAAATTCACTTAATGTTTACAAAAAACAACGCCGCCTTAAAAAGTATGAACGATGAAAACGTGAAATGCATTGCAACAGTTAACTATTCGGTATGCGGCTAATGAACTGTTGCTTGTGTTCTTGTACCCTTGCCTTGTGCCCCATTACCCTTTCTTCTGATACTTGGCTGAGCAAGCCCGGTTGGTCCAGCGGCACAGCCAGCGGTCAAAGAGCATTTTCTTACCGGTTCGTTGCTGGTCAATACGAAAAATAGTGTTTTGCCGCCACGCAATAATCTCTTCAGCAATTTGCTCGGACTGCTGCTCTTGCAATTCTATCCTGACCAATTCGAGTGGGTCTATGCTCAAATCGTAGACGGTAACTGTTTTGTTCGCCGGATTGTATATGAATTTTTTGTTTCCCCTTATAAAACCTGCAGGACCCTGCCACAACCAGCCGGAGAAACGCACCCTGCGATCGCCCAACGTTCGGCCAATGACATTGACACCATCAAAGTCGGCAGAACCGGTATCGAAGCCCAAAAGAGCCAACAAAGTCGGCGCCAAATCGACAGAGCTGACCGCCTCTGTAATCTTCGTTCCCGGCTCAACTAAAGACGGTGCCCGCAAACAAAATGGTATATGAAGTACCTCGTCAAAAGCTATCCGCTCGTGACCAAGCAGGCCGTGCTCACCAAACGCCTCGCCGTGGTCACCAACAACACAAAAAATGGTCTTGTCTGCAAGACCAAGCTTACCAAGCTCTTCATCCAGCGCAGCTAAAAATTTATCTGTATAGGAAATCGTCTGCCGATATCGTTCCACCGGCTCCCTGGCTGGCTCGGCAAACCTTTCGGGAACCTCATAAGGGTCGTGGGTTACCGAGCACATAATCGTCAGCAGAAAAGGTTCTTCACCAGCTTTTATCCATTCGGTAATCGGCTCTAACATTGAAAATTCATCACAGGCCAGATAGCCCAGAAAACGGTTAGGGTCACCCAGGTCATCTCTCGCCCAGAATTTATCGAAACCGAGATTATAGACCAGCGAGGGCCGAGATTCAAAGTTACCCTTGGCCGATTGAAAAAATGCCGTCCGAAAGTTCAATTGTTCCTCAAGAACCGTAGCAATGCTTGCATAGCACTTCGCAGCAGGAACCGTCTCGGCAAGGTCCTGGGACGCCGAGGGGAATCGGCCGGTCAAAAGCGTAAACAACGCTTTCGTGGTATGTGTTACCGTTGAGTGAGCGTTTGCAAATTCAACCCCCTGCTCTGCCAGAGTAGATAGAAAGGGCGTTAGGTCGTTCTGCTTATCTGCGAGCGAGGTGTAGTTGTACTGAACTCCCTCAAGAACAACTATAACTATATTGTGGTTTATCTGCTGCGGTTTCAGCCCAAACTTTATCTCGTCAAAGTAGGGTATCTCTCGCTCGGAATTCGGAATCTGCCTGTAATCAGATAAAACCAAACTTGCCATAGCTCTTAGCTGGCTGTTATAGCGAAGCCCTACCGAAGCTATTTCTTGTGACCCATGTCTGACTACCGCCCCACGGGCCACAGATGCACTAATGACTATAATGGCAGAAATAATAACCCTTTTAATAAAACGTCTGCAGTTGTAATCGGGCAGCTCAGGTCTTACCAAAACGCAGAAGAAAAAGGCAAGAGCAATAGCGCTGGGTCCAAACAAAGCAAAAGCTGCTTTCGGCATTTTTACCAGGTTAACCCCAATGAGGCAAAACGCATTCAACGGTGAACGAAACAACGGCAAAAGCACTGAGGGCAAAATTTGTGTTCCTGTCCTTATCAGCCAGCCGGCATTCATCACCGACCAAGCGCAAATAAGGGCCGCTGCGAATGTAGCGGTCCGTATCACCCATTTTCGAGGCCACCTAAAACAAACGATTGCCAGGATGATTTCAACGCCTAAAAGTACAGATATATCTGCAAGAACCCACTCAAAGTATTCATTTAGCAGACCCGTACGCAAGGAATGAAAGAATTTTACCGCCAGCGTGCAAAATAACGCACCGAACATGATAACGCTGTAAGCACGAATAGCTAAAAGGTCATAAAACCGGCGGATATTAGATAAAATCCTTTTGCCTTCTCTGCCGGTTCGTAAACCTTCGATACTCATAACCCCACAAAATACTAAAAGTACTCATAATGAGCAAGCCGATTTATATACTTTATTTAGCCGTCGCCGTCTCGGCAACGTCATAGTATTACACACGTTAAACGGATATCAGCATGGCTTTGACTTCGGCGTGAACGCATTAGGCAACACACAACATGAAACTTAAGATAGTCAATTATCAATTAAAAACGGGGCCTGCACCGCGTTAATCGGTGCAGACCCCGAACTAATGCAAGTTTAACGGCTTACTTATAGCCCTTCAAAGCTGCTTATTACGGATCCTACCATAATGGCCAGACCTTCTTTTTACCCCATTCTTTGCCTAACTCAGCAATGTCCTTGAAGTCCATCGTGCCGTCATCATACAAATCGGAGTCAGCATCCGGTGTCTTCAACATATGCAACGGCTGGGTAAACATAACTGTCTTACCGGCAAGAGATGCTATCTCATTCTGGTCCAGAACCTCGTTGTAGATACGCACATCGTCGATGAAACCGTCGAAGTAGCCATCGATCCACAGGCCTATGCCGAAGTTCTTCACATCAAAACCTGTGGCGGACGTATCGAGGCCCACCTCAAGCTCGCCGACGAGGTAACCATCAGCATATACCCTGGCTGTGTTAGCGTCATGGTCATAAACGTGAGCGAAGTGCACCCACCTGTTCATCGACGGATAGGTGAAGCTAATGTCGTAGCCCTCACCCCAGTGCTGTGCTATCCAGAGGTTGGGCTCGCCCTGTGTTCTCAATGCGAAGATTTTCCCATCTAAATACTCGCCAATCTCATAGATAGCACCTTCGTAAGTTTCTTCGAAGTTGCTTGGACGTGCATACGCCCACGCGGTAATGGTCCTCGACTTATTGCCGTCGATTCCATAGTCCGCAGCGTTAGCGTCGGTCTTGATCCAGCTGCCGTCTCCGGTAAGCTCAAG
>Ga0315548_1001421_pt1 | contig 20247 bp, 18 predicted proteins | sample SalMarSW160110MG_2_FD_202540 | JGI IMG/M metagenome (GOLD analysis project Ga0315548, IMG submission 202540) | Salt marsh sediment microbial communities from the Plum Island Ecosystem LTER, Massachusetts, United States - Salt Marsh Sediment SW1601-110 ...
GACGGCCAGACAATCGAGATACGGGATCTGGCCAGCCATGGTTGGGTCAATGCCCAGAAGATCCTGAAGTACTCCTGCAACGTCGGCGCCGCTCTGGCCTCCGAGCAGGTCGGGGAGGAGGAGTTTCACAGGATGCTGGTGCTCTTCGGTTTCGGCAAGCCGACGGACCTGCCGCTTCCCGGCGAGAGTGCGGGCATCCTGGCCGACCCGGCGCGCTGGTCGGCGCGCAGCAAGGCGACGATCGCCTTCGGTCAGGAGATGTCTGTTTCCTCCCTGCAGATAGTGCAGGCGGCCACGGTGTTCGCCAACAGAGGGCTGATACTGAAACCCCATATCGTACGAAAGATCGTTTCCCCCCAGGGCGAAACGATCCGAGACGTAGAGAGGGAGCCGTTGCGGGAGGTTCTGTCGCCGGAAATCGCCCAACAGGTGCTCGAAATGATGGAAACCGCCACCGAGGACGGCGGAACCGCCCGGCGGGGACGGGTGGAGGGAGTACGGGTCTCGGCGAAGACGGGAACAGCAGAGGTTTTGGACCCTGAAACCGGGAAGTACTCAGAGAAACACTTCGTGGCTTCCTATCTGGGCATCCTGCCCACCGAAGATCCTCAAGCCATCATCTATGTAGTCATCGACTATCCCAAGGGACGGGCCTACTACGGAAGCCAGATCGCCGCTCCGGTATTCAAGGAAACCGCGGAGTGGCTGGTGGACTATCTGGGCATACGCCGGAGCGGAGCCGCGGTGGTACAGCATTCGGGAAGCGTTCGTATCAGGCTGCCCGAACCTCTGCAGGTCGATTCCGAAATGCCGGAGCTCCTCGGCATGCCGAAGCGGCTCCTGCTTCCGCTGTTTCAGCAGGGAGAGTTCGACGTACGCATGAAGGGAGAAGGATACGTCGTGGCTCAGGACCCCCCGCCGGGAACTCCGCTGAAGCCCGGTATGGTTATCGAGCTGTATCTGGAATGACCGGCCACACCGCAGCCAATCTCGAGGTTCTCTACGAACAACAGCCGGAGCTCGAGTCGATATTCCGGAAGCCCTCGGAGGATCCACCCGCCCTTGAAATCACGGAAACTCCTTCAGGTTATCCCACGGCTCGACTCCGGGGTACGTATCTTCATTCCCGCTACGACCCGGTGAAGGAAGCCCGGCGAATCGTCGCCGGCGCAGCCGATGAAGCGCCCTCGGCTGCTGTTGTGCTGGGTTTCGGTCTGGGCTATCTGGCAGAAGCCTTCACTGAACGCCATCCGGACAAACCCTTGATCGTCATCGAAGAAAAACCGGCGCGGTTTCTCGAGGCTCTGGCGGCTCGAAACCTCAGGACACTGCTCGCCTGCCCCAGGATCACCTGGTGTATCGGAGAGGAAGCGGAGGCGGTCATGATGAAGGTGGAACAGCTGCCCCTCCGGAAGCTCTCCGTCCTTCGACTCGCGGGTATGCGGGATAGCCTCTATTACCGGCGGATCGCAACATTGCTTTCCTCGGTTTTTGACAAGCGGGAGGTCAACATCAACACCCTCAAACGCTTCGCAAGCCTGTGGGTTCGCAATCTTCTGAGTAATCTTGGACGTTTCATAACGAGTCCCGGAATCCTGGTTGGGGAAAAACGATTCTCCGATATCCCGGCTCTGGTTCTGGCCGCAGGCCCTTCCCTGGATGAGGTGCTTCCCGATCTCGAAGCTCTCAGGGAACGCTGCCTGATCGTGGCGGTGGATACTTCGTACCGTTTCTGTAGATACCAAGGGGTCGAACCGGATTTCCTGGTAACCGTTGACCCGCAATACTGGAACAGCCGCCATCTGGACTGGCTTCCCCGGGCGGGAACGGTGCTTGTATCGGAATCCTCGACCCACCCAAGGGTCTTTCGCAGCGTCGGCGGCCGGGAAGAGGACATCTACTTCGTATCGTCTTTCTTTCCCCTTGGCACCTACATCGAGCAGCTCATCGGCAAGCGAGGGTTGATTGGTGCCGGCGGTTCGGTGGCCACAACGGCCTGGGATCTTTGCCGCTACCTCGGGTGTTCATCGATCTACATGGCCGGGCTGGATCTGGGATTTCCCGGAAAGCGAACCCACGCCAGGGGAGCATTCTTCGAGGAATCCATGCACGGGCGCTCCACCCGATTCTACACGGCCGAACAGATGAACTTCGACTATCTGAACCAGGCTCGGCCTACGGCCCTCAAGAACAATTCCGGCGGCTGGACTCTCACCGATCGGCGTATGCTGATCTACAAATCCTGGTTCGAAAATCAGATCAAACAGCAGCAAAGCCAAGGCGGCCCCACGACCTATTCCCTGGCGGGGGCCGGAATCGCCGTAGAGGGGATGGCGTATCTGCAGACCAGGGAGCTGCAGCGGCTGCCGCCGGTCCGCGATCGCATCGACACAGCCCTGCGAAATCTGCGGAAACGGGGCAGGCAGATGATCGACGAACAGCGGACCGATCGGGTCGTTCAAAGCATGAGAGACCTTTTCGATGAGCTGGAACAGCTGCAGGAGTTGGCGCAGCGGGGTGAGGCGCTCTCCGGCAGCGACAGGCCGGCCGGCGTATTGGTACCGGCGCTGGCGGAGGTGGATAGGCAGATCATGGCTCTGGCATCCCGGCAGATCGCCGGTTTTCTCTTTCAGCCGCTGATTCACGATATTCTGGACAACCCGGAAGGCGGGCATGATTTCAGTGAGGTACTTGAAACCTCGAACAGACTCTACCGGGACCTGAGGGCTTCCGCCTCCTACCACAGCCGGCTGCTCGAGAAATGCCTGGAGCGGTTTTAGTGCGTCGTTGAGAAGCAAAACCCGCTAAAGTTCCTTTGGGCAGCGCCGACTAGAATCAATGAGGGTTCGATACTCGTCCCTCTTATACGGTATGCTCTCTGACGTCCAGGCATACCGTTTTTTTATTCCGTCAACGCCTTGTTGATCGCCGAGAGCAGCCGCTCGGGTTTGAAGGGTTTGACGATAAAGTCCTTGATCCCTGAGTTGATCGCATCTACGATGAGGCTCTGCTGCCCGATGGCGGAACAGATGATGATCTTGGCATCGGGATCGGAAGCGAAAATCCTCTTCATGGCCTCCAGACCGTTCATCTCCGGCATGGTAATGTCCAGAATCACGATATCCGGGCGCAACTCCTGATACTTGGCGAGCGCCTCGGTTCCCGTTGAAGCTTCCCCTACGATCTGAAATCCCTTCGACTCCAGCACCTCTTTTTGCACCATGCGCATGAAGTACAGATCATCGGCGAGTAGAACTTTAAATGCCATCAAAGCCTCCCGATTCGATGATTTCTATGATTCTCGCCGTATCGAGTATGAAGATGATTCTCCCGTCACCCAGCACCGTAACTCCGGAAAACAGACGACGATGATTGAGCAGGTCGGAGATTGGCTTTATGACGAGGTCCTCCTCTTCGACCAGCTCGTCCACCAGGATGCAGACCCTTCCCCTCCTCTGCTCAACGACGACCCCGTTGTTCTCTAGACCCAGGGAGGAGCTCTCCTCCGTCGGACCCAGGAGAACTGAGTCCAATCTGAGCAGAGGCACCTTCCGTCCCTCGTAGTCGTAAAACTCGTTTTCCCCTTCGATGATTGTATTCTGCTCGGTAACCTTCACGGTTTCCCTGATATCCTGAACCGGGATGGCGTAGAAGTATCCGGAGCAGGATATCACCAGGGAATGGAGGATTGTGAGGGTAAGGGGCAGGAGAATCCGGATCAGCGTGCCACCCCCGGACTCGCTGCGCACCTCCACCTCGCCCTTCAAGTCCTCCCGGATCCGGGTGGCCACGACATCCATACCGACCCCGCGACCGGAAAGGTCCGTCACATCCTCCTTGGTGCTGAATCCGGGGGAAAAGATGTACTGGACCGCCTCCTCGTCGGTGATCTCAGCGCCGATCCCCGCTTTCTTCCGTATCTTGCCTACATCCAGTCCCCGTCCGTCATCGGCGACCTCTATGACGATCTTTCCACCCTGCTGCTGTGCGGTGATCGAAATCCGGCCTACCTCGGGCTTGTTCGCCTTTCGCCTCTCCTCCGGTTCCTCCAGCCCGTGGTCAAGAGAGTTGCGAATGATGTGGGTCAGGGGATCGGAGAGCACCTCGACGATGGTCCTGTCTATTTCAGTGTCCTTACCCTGTATCTCCAACTCCACATTTTTACCGAGTTTCCGGGAAAGATCACGAACCAGGCGCGGAAATTTGTTGAACAAAACGGCGATCGGGACCATCCTGGTTCCCATGATGGCCTGCTGCATCTCCGTGGTAATCCTCTCCAAGGAATCCGAAGCGCGCTCAACTTCCCCCTTGATCGATTCGTTTTCCCGACGACGGGATAGGCGATCGTGCAGCTGAGACAGCTGGGCTTTGTAGATGGTGAGCTCTCCCACCAGCTGCCAAATCTCATTCAGCTTGTTCGTGTCCACGCGTACCGAGGTGCTCTCGATGCGCGCAGAGCGGGAAGCCCTCAGCGCGGATCGTTTGCCCTGCTCACGCAGGCTCAACAGCTCATCGATCCGTCCCTTGTCCAGCACTTCCAACTCCGGTTCCTCGATCAGATCCACGGCGCAGGCAGCGGCGATCTTCTCCTCCGGTAGATCCGAGGACAGCAGGACAACGATTCGTTCATAAAGCCGATCGTCCTGGGCAGCCGTCATATTCGGAAACGTCTGAATGACATTGGTGATCATCTCCAGATTGTTGAACACCAGGTATGCTCTGGGATATTTCGGCTCCGCCTCCTCGGCGACTTTGATTCTCAGCCTGTAGATCTTCTCTCCTCGGTCCAGGGCTTCGATAACTTGGGATCGCTGAAAGGACTTCAGGGGCAGTTCTCCGCTCTCTGCAGCGGAGGCGACCGCCGGGAGCGCTTCAACAGGTTCCGCGGCTTCACTTCCGAGCCCCAGTCCCGCCAACTGCTGCAACTCCCCAATCACCGACCGGATATCGATCTCGGTGTCGGTCTGACCCCTGGAGATCCTGGAGATGATCTCGTGGATCAAATCCGAAGCGGAGAAGATGGCATCCATGAGCGGTCTGGAGAGATTCAGATGATCGGCCCGGATCCTGTCGAATACGTCCTCCAGCCTGTGCGCCAGCTCACTCAGGCGGGTAAAACCGAGCAGAGCCGACTCCGATTTCAGGGAATGGGTCAGGCGGAAGACTTCATTGATCGAATCGGGGTTGCCTGCATCTTTCTCCAATTGCAGCAGATTGTCGTTGAGCTTTTCCAGCAGCTCCTCGGCTTCTTCGAGAAATGCCCGCAGGAGTTTTTTATCATCGAGACCTGCAGATGACACCCGTTACACTACTCCTTGATCGGTATTTCCGGTGAGGTCGAGAGAACCTTGAAAATATCCAGCAACACCAGCAGATAATCCCGGATTTTCGCTATGCCGCGGACGAACTCGGATTTCATTCCGAACACGGAAGCTGCCTCCGCAGCGACGCTGTCCTGGTCGAGTTCCAGTATCTCCTGTACACTGTCCACCAATAGGCCGTAGCGCAGATCCTGTTTTTGAACGATAATAACCCTGTTCTTCCTGGAAATTTCCGTGCGCTCCAGGGAAAAGCGGGTCCGCAGGTTGACAACCGGAACCACGTCTCCGCCGACATTGATCACACCGTCGACAAAATGAGGTGCGGTCGGAACGTCCGTCACATTCTCATAACGAATGATCTGAGAGACTTCTTCGAGGGGAATCGAGTAGTGACCTTCCCCGATCTGAAAGACTACGTACTTATCTCCCATCACCTCTTCCGGTTCCGATTCCGCTACTCTCGTTCCCTGCTTTGCCGGCGTTTGCCTGCGAGGCGAGCGTGATAATCAGCTCGATCTCTGCAAGCGTGATCCCGAGACGCTTGGCGATTGCCGAGGTTGAAATCCCCTGCCTGTGCAGCTGCAACACCTGAGCACGCCGATCTTGCTCCTCCGGCTCCTGAACCCGCTTCTCGGCCAGCTCCGAATACACCTTGCCGCTCAGTTCGTGCTTCTCGATTTCCCGCCTCAGGATCCCTATCTTCTTGTCCGCCTGCTCCAAGAGGGTACTCAAACTCTGAACTTTGTCTTCCAATAGGGTGATATTTCTGTCCGTCGTCGAGTTGAGCTCCACGATAATCCTATCTACCTCTTCCCGGATCGATTCCAGTATCGCCTTGGGATCGACAGCTTTGTTCAGTTTTGCCTTGAGAATCAGATAGACTATAAAATACCCGGCGATGGCCAGAGCGCCGAACAGAATGAAGCGTTCCATCCCAGCCTAACCAACAAGATCCACATGATGGCCCAGGTCGGGATCTTCGAAAACCTGCTTCTCCTCCTCTTCCCTTCCGGACCCACCACTTTCACCCTCTCGCTGTCTTTGAGACTGCCGCCGTTTTTCCTTCTCTTCCTGCTCTTTTATCTTCTCCGGACCCTCTCCCAACTGCTGCGATTGGTTTACGGCACTGTCATCATGCTCCGCCTTCTGCACCATTTCCGTTCCTTGAACAAACTGGTACTGAGGCAGCACGTCCCGCTGCACAGCCTGCTCCTTGCCGACGTGACTCATCTGGCTGAACATGATCTGCAGATCAATAGGCAGAAGGGGCATGGGAGAGTCTCCGCGAAAATACCTGATCTATCGGCTCATACTTGACCATCCGAATCTCTTTGTCTTCAAGACTGAAGGTTACGTTCTTGAACTCGTTACGTACGATAAGATTTTCATTTTTTATAAAGATCTTCACGCCCGGAAAGACCCGGTCGGAGGCGGACACCTTTCCGCTTACCTTTATCGACTGCAGATAGGTGTTTATCTCATTGATCACCCCGCCGATTTCTTCGAGCTCCCTCAGGATTTCGGATCGTTTATCGTTGAGCTCGGAGAGGTTCTTTTGCTTGTCCTCTGGAAACTCCCGTTGCACTTTTTTGAGATTCTCCAGAGTACTTATGTTTCTGACCAGTTCCTCGAGACTTTTTTCCAATTCCTCCTTGCGTCTAAAGGCCTGGGACAGTTTCTCCTTGCTTTTTGGATCGATTCCCACTTCGAGGATCGTTTCCGTACCTGCCACCGAACCGAGGGTCTTGGCATGGATCTCATTGGCAGCCCGCAGCCTGCCACCCACTATCGAAGCACGCTTGCCCTGACAGAGGATCCGCTTGTTCGCATCCACGAAGGAGTGAATGATTCCATCACTGACAAGCACGTTCTCCTCGACTTCGATCCGCGCGTTTTCAATGAACTTGGCGACCAGATTGCTCCCCGCCCGAACTTTTCCCTCATTTTTTCCCAGGATCCCCTGGTGTACGATGATTTCCCCCTCCGCATCGAGCATGCACTTGCCGACGCTTCCCATCACTTCGATATTGCCGGCCGCTTTGACCGTGAATCCGTCTTCGACGTTGCCCTTGACAATCACGGTACCCAGAAACAGGATGTTGCCCGTTTTGAAATTGACGTCCCCCTCCACGGTGTAGACAGGCTCCACGTTGATCTTTCCGACGACCAACAACACCTGTCCGTTGATCGTGGAAATCGCGCTCCTGCCGTCATCGGAAAGTTTGACATTCTTGCCGATTTCTATCTGGACGTTCCTCCCCGGTTTTGCCGGCAGGCTCTTGCCTGTCACCGTGCGACCCGCCACTCCCTCCTCGGGGGGCTTTTTAGTGGCCAGGATCTGTCCCGCTTCGACATTTTCCACGAGGTCCAACTCCCGGAAATCTACCCGGCCGTCTTTCTCTTTCAGCTGAACCTCGTCACGATGGACATTGAAATTGTAGATGATCTCGGCATCGGCTCCGTTTTGAGGCTTGATTCCCTCTGCTACGAGGACTTTTTCATTGTAGGCGGGATAATCTATGAAACCTCGAATGAGGTCATCCTTGATGCCGTGAACGACGCCTGCGGCTTGAAGCAGCCCCCTGATCTCGTCGAAGAACAGATCTGCTCCCCCCGGTCCCGGAGGGGTTACCGTCATATAGGCTTTCATTTCCATATCGGTAATATCCACCGACAGGGTGGATTGACTCACCGGATTGAACTGATAATCCCCCACTTTGATATACTCGCCGTCGGCGTGGCGCACGACCTTGGAAACCAGGCCGCCGTCGTAGTTGGTTACCCCCCGTAAGCTGAGCTTCTCCAAAGCTCGCCGCTCGGCGAGCTTGGCACCCCGCCCGGAAGGTTTTGTCACCTTCAAGAATACGCCCTGGGAGGTCAAACGGACGAAGACCTCCCCGTCCTTATCCGGAATGGCTCTTTCCTCTCTTCCCTCCTCGGCTGTCCGCTGTCCCGCTGCTGCTTGCTCGATTTCGGCCTTCAGAGCAGCCGGATACGCGAGGATGGTCCAGTCCTTCCTGCCTACACCGAGCATACCTTTTGACCCTGGTTCAACGATCTCATACTCCAGGCGCTTCACCGGGATACCCAGCTCAAGGGCGGCATTCTCAAGGGCCTCTTCCACGCTGGCGCCTCTCGCCTTCACCGCCTGCATGGTGCGGTCCACCTCGAGCTGATCCCGCATATACTCTCGAATCGATTCCAGGGTGATCATAGGATTCCCTTCTTGATATGGGAGAGTTTGGCCCGCAGTCGCAGAATGGCTTTGGTGTGAAGCTGGGAAATACGGGATTCGGTTACCTCCAGCACTTCCCCGATCTCCTTCAACGTAAGATCTTCGTAGTAGTACAGAACCAGGACCTTTTTCTCCTTTTCCGGAAGCTCGTTGATCGCCTCTACGATGATCCTCTTGATCTCCTCTTTTTCCACGATGCTGTCCGGATTCAACGAGGAGGGACTCTCGATGCTCTCCACGATGGACATCTTGTCATTGTCCTCGCCGCTGTACCACACCTCGTTCAGCGACAGTACCGACGTACCGGAGATCTTCAGCATCAGATTGTGAAAGTCCTTTATGTTCATCCGCATGGCTTTGGCGATCTCTTCATCCGCGGCCGCCCTGCCGAGGGAAGCCTCCAGCTTGCGGATGGTCTCCTCCACCTCGCGGGTCTTTTGGCGGACCGATCGGGGCACCCAGTCGATGGTGCGAAGCTCGTCGAATATTGCTCCCCGAATCCGGGTGACTGCGTAGGTCTTGAACTTCACGTGTTTATCAGGATCGAACTTTTCTATGGCGTCGAACAGGCCGAAAACACCAAAACCGACCAGATCATCAAACTCGACATTATTCGGCATGCCTATTGCGACCTTACCGGCGACGTACTTCACCAGAGGAGCGTACTGCTTCACGAAGAAATCGCGGATCTTGGTATCTTTGCCTTTCTTATAGATCCGCCAAAGATCCTCTTCAGTCTTGCCGTCTAACATGATATCAGCCATAGCATACTCTCTACTGGTCCTTTTTCATAAATGTCCGTACTGCTTTAGCAAGGCTTTCCGGATCCTGATCTCGGACCACCTCTTCAATCCGGGAGTTTCTTCGGGATGGTTTGGAGGGGGGTGCGCTCTCCTCCGCAGTGGGACTGAACTGGTCGATATCCGGCAGGGTATCCAGGTCCTCAAAGTCTGCTTCCTGTACAGCCGCAGGACCGGGTACAAACTCGGCGGCAGCGGGCTGCTGCTCTGAATCGGCGTCCTCCAAGGTCAAGACGTCCTCTTCCGACTCCTCGAGGTCTTCGACAACATCGATCTGCAACTCTTCCTCGCCCGCTGACTCCATCAGCTCGTCATTTTCCACTACCTCCGCGAGCTCCGCCGCCTCCACCTGCTCCGCCGGTTCGAAACTCTGCTGCTCCGCAACTACCCCGGAAAAAGGTATGTCCTCGTCAATAACGATATCCACCTCCTCTCCGGATTCCGCCCGGGCAGCCGGAGGGTTAGCCGATAATTCGGGGAGAAATCTGTTCGCGATGAGGTTGACGCCCAGGCCCAAACCGCCACAGACCACGGCCGACAGGACCAACCTGAGGAGGATCACGCCGAAAGGATTCCCGCCGAGGATCCCGGCCAACAGCGATACCACGGCGCCAAAACCGGCAAAACCCAAAGGTATTTTCCAATTAACCATTCCCAGCTCTGCCTCTACCCCCGCAAAAAAGCTTAGGGTATATAAAATCGGTCGTCAAGGCACACCAAGAGAGAGCCATTGCGTTACGGGCCAAACAGCTTCTTCAGAAACTTAGAGATACCGCTTCCCTCCTTGAAATCTATGTTCTCCAATCGTCGGACGATGTGGTCGATACAAATCGAAGCCTTGCCCTTCGGGTCCAGGGTCAAGAAGGGCCTCTGCCTGATGACGGCGTTCTGAACCATAACGTCCTCGTATACGAACCCGAGGTAATCGAGCTTTATATTCAAGAATTGCCCCGCAATGTTGATGACCCGTTCGGCCACCTTTCTGCCTTCGGTAACCGATTTGACCCGGTTGACGACCAGCTTCAACCCCAAATCGACATTGTCGATCTCCGTGGCGATGATCTTTACGATACCGTAGGCGTCCGTGATGGCCGTAGGCTCCGGAGTGGTTACGATAATGGCGTCATCCGAGGCGGCCACAAAGGTCAATACATTATTGGAAACCCCCGCACTGGTATCGATGATGATGATGTCGGCGTTGGAAAGCTCGTGAAGCTCCTCGATGAAGACCTTTCTCTCCTCTTCGGAGAGATTTGCGATCTTCGAGAAACCGCTTGCTCCGGCTACGATCTGAATCCCGTAAGAGGTGTCCAGAATGATTTCACGCATCTTCTTCTGCTGACGAATTAGATGGTAGAGATTGTAGCGTGGGATTACACCGAGCACGACGTTTACGTTCGCCAAGCCAAGATCCGCATCCAGGACGATTACCTTCTTCCCCATCCCGGCATAGGCAAGAGCCAGGTTGATGGCGATGTTAGTCTTGCCGACACCTCCCTTGCCACTGGAAACGGAAATGATGCGGGAGGCTTTATGAGAAGGGACACTCTCGGATTGGGATGATGAGTTTTTGTTACGCATGATCTCTCGTAGTTTCTCCGCCTGATCAGCCACTGTCAACTCCAATACGCTTCACTTATTTTCGCCCGTTCGCCGAACCGTTTTTCCAACCGTTCACGGTTTAAATGAAACCCATCCAAATTCATGAGCAGCCGCAGCACCGAAGCCTGCTCAATGTCCTGAGGAACAGACTGCCCATCGGCAATATAGGAGATCGGTTTGCGAGAAGCGGCCAGCACACTGAGGATGTTCCCTATTCGCAGGGTTTCATCGAGCTTGGTAAGAATCACCGCTTTGTACTTGAATGGCTCGAAGGTCTTCAGGATCTCCTCCACATCCGATGCCTTGGTCGTTGCGCCGATGGCCAGATGAATAACGCTCTGCGTTCCCGCGGCATCCAGAACATCCTTCATTTCCGCCAATTTGGCCAGGTCCCGGGGACTCCGTCCTATGGTATCGACCAGTATCAATCCGGTGCCGGCGGCCATTGCCAGGAAACTCTTGAACTCTCCCGCGCTTTCGACGCAAGACACGGGTATTCGCATGATCTCGGCGTAGGTCTCGATCTGCCGCAGAGCTGCGATCCGGTAGTTGTCGATCGTTACGATCCGAACCTTCGGGGAGGCTGAGCTCGAACCCCCCACCCCGAAAACCGCGGCCAGTTTGGCAATCGTCGTGGTTTTCCCGACCCCTGTCGGTCCGACCACGATGAACACTTTGGTACGCTCTTCATTCGCTTCCGTGATCCGGATAGGCGGGCAGATCTGGATCTGCTCGCCTATCCAATCGAGGACTTGGGTCTGAAGAACCGGAAAATTGTCCAGATCCTCGAGGGAAAATTCTTTGCGGATCCGGTTGACAATGTCCTCTGTGAAGGTCGCGGTGAACTCGTTGGCCTGAAGGAGACTCTCGATCCTCGATAAACCCGGGGGCTTCTCACCGGTCTTATTTCCATTATCTCTGTTCAGATTTTCCTTCAGGTTTTCGATCTCCTTGAGAATCAGCTGCAGGGACTGCTCCCTGCGGGCATCCGCCACTATCCGCTGCCTGGATTCCTCCATTGCCGCCGGCGAGGAAGGGGATTTCTGTTTTCTGCCCACGTATCCGGTGATCTCCACGGCCTCCCGGGCGAACAGCCCGAGCATTCCTCCGCGGCGCACGCTCTTGTGCGTCAGGATGCGCGCATCCTGCCCGTATTGCCGCCTCATTTGTTCCAGTGCCTCTCTGGGCGTGGGCGCCTCGATCGTGAAGTACTGCATGTCCTTTTCGATCATTCTTCGATCCTTATCTCACCGAGGGTTTCAATTTTCACATCCGGAACGATCTCCGGGACGGACAAAACGACCAAATGAGGTATCTCCCGTATCGTCGAACCCTTCACCAGCGGGCGGGCGCTTTCAGAGCAGAGGATCAAGGGAAGATGTCCCTGCTCCTGGACGGTCCGTACCATATTGGTCACAGCATTGACCCACTTCCTGTGCAGCTTTGGCTCCAAGGCTGCGGTGGGACCCGTTGCGGTATCCACCCTTGCCTCGATGATCGCCTGTTCCAGGCTCGGCTCCAGGGTCAGCACGTGAATCGTTTTTGCGTCTCCGCTGTAGTGCAGACAGATCTGTCTCCCCAGGGCTTGTCTGACCTTCTCGATGAGGAAGGCTGTATCCTTGCTCACCGTTCCGTAATCGGCCATGGTCTCCAAGATAACCACGATGTTGCGGATGGAAACCTGCTCCCGGAGAAGACCCTGCAGAATCTTCTGGATCTCCCCTACGGAGAAGATCTTGCTGACCTCCTCCACCACGGTGGGATAGTCGTTTTTCAAGGTATCGAGGATCGACTGAACCTCCTGGCGGCCGAGGATCTCACCGGCATGAGCCTTGATGATCTCCGTAAGGTGGGTGGCGATGATCGAGGGCGGGTCCACCACCGTATAGCCCAGGCGCTCGGCCTTTTCCCGCTCCGTCTCCGCTATCCAGGTAGCGGGCAAGCCGAAGGCAGGATCCTTCGTGGACTCTCCAGCCAGCTCCTCCTTGATTCCCCCCGGGTTTATGGCCAGGTAGTTGCCCATCTTGATGACTCCGCGCCCCACCTCAACCCCTTTGATCTTGAAACAGTATTCCGAAGGTTCCAGGCGCATATTATCGATAATTCGAATTCTCGGTACCACCAGGCCCAAATCCAGAGCCGCTTCCCGGCGAATCCGGGTAATCCTGTCGAGCAGCTCCGCTCCCTTGTCCTTGTCCACCAACGGTATCAATCCGTAGCCGATCTCCAGGGAAAGAGGATCCAAAGGCACGACGGGGGAGATCTCCACAGGCGCGACCTTCGCTCTGGCCTCCGCCTCCCTGGCCCTCTCCTGCTCCACAGCTGCCTGCTTCCTCCGCCGCAGGGTCAATCCCAGACCGGCCAGCATTCCGCCAAGGGGGAACAGCACATACCAGGGGAATCCGGGAAGAAAGGCGAGCACACCGAGAAAGCCGGCCGCTATCAGGTAGGGCCGGGACTGGTAGGAGAACTGTTTGGTGATGTCCAAACCGAAGGACTCTTCCGATACCGCCCGGGTCACGATAACCCCGGTGGAGGTGGAGATGAGCAGGGCGGGCAGCTGCGTGACCAGACCGTCACCGATGGTCAGGGACACGTAGGTGTCCAGAGCAACCGAAAAGGGTTCGCCGTGGATCGTCATCCCCACGATCATCCCGCCGATTATGTTGATCAGGGTGATGAGGATCCCGACCTTTACGTTGCCGGCCACAAACTTGGAAGCACCGTCCATGGCTCCGTAGAAATCCGCCTCCCGCTGCAAATCAGCCTTCTTGCGTGTGGCCTCCTCCTCCGTGATCAGCCCGGAGTTGTACTCCGCCTCGATGGCCATCTGCTTGCCGGGAAGGGCATCCAAAGTAAAACGAGCGGCAACCTCGGCAACCCGGGTGGCGCCTTTGGTGATGACGATAAATTGAACGGCTATGATGATCACGAAGATAATCAGGCCGATAACATAGCCTTCCACACCGCGGGCGCCGACCACGAAGGTCCCGAAGGCGCGTATCAGCTTACCCTGGAAGTGACTTCCCTGGGAAAGGATCAGTCGCGTGGAGGAGACATTCAGGGCCAGCCCGAAGACCGTGGCAATGAGCAGCAACGTGGGAAAAACGCTGAACTCGAGGGCGTGCCGGGTATAGAGCACGATCAAGATCGTAAGGAGAGCCAAGACGATATTTATCGACATCAGCGTGTCGAGGATAAAGGCGGGAAGCGGAATGATCAGCATGATCACGACGGCGATGACGCCGATCGCTACGAAGACGTCGCTCCTGCGCCCGCCCGTAATAGCTTGAATTCCTCTTACATCCGCCATCCGCTCACCTCAATTTTACTCGCCCCTCGACTCCTTCGCCCCATCGGTGCCTTTCTCATGCCGATATCCCGGAGGGTGAGGTCTTCGTCACCTCGCGGCCTGCCATCTTGTACACCTCGGCCAGGATGATCGCCATCACTTCGTAGTACTTCTCCGGGATCGCGTCCCCGATCTCCACCTCCTGGTAGAGGGTACGCGCCAGCGGTTTGTTCTCGACAAGAGGAACCTCATTGTCCTTGGCGATCTCCCTGATCTTCAGGGCGATGGCATCCACTCCCTTGGCCGTGACCATGGGCGCTTCCATGACCAACCGGTCGTACTCTATTGCCACGGAGTAGTGCGTGGGGTTGGTAATGACAACATCCGCCTTGGGTACCGCGCGCATCATGTTCCGGGTCAACAGGTCCCGCATTCGTTCCCGCAGACGACTCTTGATCAGGGGATCCCCCTCGTACATACGGCGCTCTTCTTTGAGTTCCTGGCGGGACATTTTCAGTGACTCACGATGTTGCCGCCGTTGAAACAGGTAATCGGGAACCGAAAGCACCAGCATCGCTATGGTCGCTTCCACGATGATCCGAAAGGCGATCGTGGCAACCAGACGGAAGGAGGTCATGTGATGCATATCGACCATGTTGACCAACTTGGGAAGCTGAGCTCGTATGTTGAGAAATGCGATCGCGAAGATCACCGCCACCTTGACCAAGGTTTTTCCCAGATTGAAGGCCGCCTCTCCGGAAAACAGGGCCCGCTTGAAGAACCTGCCGAATCGAGGCACGATCCTGTCCAGATCCGGAGTGATCGGTTTGGCGGAAAAGAGAAAGCCCACCTGGACGACATTGCCGAGGAAGGCTGCCAGAAAGGCCACCACGAGAACCGGCAGGGTGAGCCTGAAGAAGTAGTTGTAGAACGCCGGCATCAGTCCGCCGTCTGAAGTGATGTCCAGCTCGGTGGAGTGCTGGAGGAAGAAACGCAGCATGGACAGAACGTTCTTCAGGAAGTAGGAGGAGATCAGCCCAAGGGTGGCGATGCCGAAGAGAATCACCAGGGAAGAGCTCAGCTCGACGCTCTTGGCGACCTTACCCTCTTCCCGGGCTTTGCGAAGTTTGTGCTCTGTGGGTTCCTCGGTTCGACCCTCATCCTCGGCGGCGAACCATTGAAGGTGAATGTCGAACGGAGTAGATTCCGCAAAATAGGGGGCATTAGCCGTATACTCTGAGCCAAAACGCAACTTCGTGGCGTCTTCGCCTTCACGTTCACGGAGTGTGCCACCCTCGTCGAGTGTGACGACTTCAGGGCTCCAGACCGCAAGCAGCCGTTCCGCCATAGCGCTATCCCCCCGCTCCCTTGAGGCTCGTTATGATGGTGCCCAGCTGCTCGAACCCACCCTCCAGCAGGCGGCTGAAAGCGCCGATGAGAAAGGGCGTGGCGGCGGCAATCACGATCAGAGCGGTTCCGATGGCAATGGGAAAGCCCATCATCAGCAGGTTCATCTGGGGGGCGGCCTTTGCCAGCAGCCCCATGGTCACCGAGACAAGAAGGAGCGTACCCAGGATCGGGAACGAAATGGTGAGGGAGTTGACGAAGAGATCTCCCAGGCTGCGCAAAAACAGGGGGAACAGCTGCGCGCGGCCGGCAACCAGGTCGACGGCCCGGATCGACTTGAAGGATCCGTACACGCCGACCAGCAGCAGTTTCTGGGCGCCCGAAATCACCAGGAAGGTGAACATTCCGGCGATGTTGAGGAACTGTCCCATGAGGGGAATCTCGATTTGGGCAAGAGGGTCGAAGACCTGGGAGGCGCCAAAACCCATCTGCAGAGAGAAAAACTGGCCGGCGACCTGAAACACGGCAAAGATGATATTCAGAAAAAACCCTAAAATGATGCCGATCATGGCTTCACCCACGACAACCAGAAAGTAATCCACGGCGGCCTCCGGAAGCAAATACCCCTGTTCGGCGACCCAGGGGTAAATCGCCACCGACACGAAGAGGGCAAACCCGAGTTTGGCGGTTTGCGGAAAGGCCTGGGAGGAGAACAGCGGTGCGACCTGGATCAGGGCGGTCACCCGCACGAGTATTATGAGAAATACCCGGAAATTCGCCACCAGGGTTCCAATCATCTGTTTACCCGCCCAACTCCGGAATTCTGCCGAACAATCTCAGGGTGAACTGAACCATGGACACGACGATCCACGGTCCAAACAGGATCAGGGCTCCGAGAATGGCCGCGATTTTCGGCACGAAGGTCAGGGTCTGCTCCTGTATAGAGGTGGTCGCCTGGAAGACGGAGATGATCAGCCCGACCAGCAACCCCACCAGCAGCAGCGGAGCGGCGATCATCAACGCCTGAAGCGCCCCACCGCGGATCAGGTTGACGGCAAATCCTACTGACACTTTTCCCCTCCTTCTTCTATTATCGGAAACTCTGCACGACCTGAAGGGTCAACAGGTTCCATCCGTCCACCAGTACGAACAAGATGAGCTTGAAGGGCAGGGAGATCATCACAGGTGGAAGCATGATCATTCCCATCGACATCAAGGTGGAGGCCACCACGATATCGATGATGATGAAGGGTATGAACAGCAATATCCCGATTTTGAAGGCCACGGTCAGTTCGTGCAGAACGAAGGCGGGAATCAGAACTTCCGTGGGCACGTCGGCCAGAGTATTCGGTTTGGGCATGTCCCGCATTCGCATGAACAGGCGGATGTTCTCCGGATCGTTCTGCATCTGTCTGTACATGAACAGGCGCAGCGGGCTTTCCGCATTCCGGAACATCGATTCGATTCCGATCTCTCCCTCTGCAAAGGGCTTGAAGGATTCGTTGTAGATCGTGCTCAAGGTAGGCCACATGATGAACAGAGACAGGAACAACGCCAATCCCATGAGGATCTGCGTCGGAGGCACCTGCTGCAGCGAGAGAGCCCGTTTTACGAAATCGAATACGATCGCTATCCGCAGGAAGGAAGTCATGAGAATCAGTATAGAGGGAGCCAGGGTAAGGACGGCCAGGAGCAGCAGCAGCTGTATCGAAAGAACGACCTCCTGGTTGCTCTGAGCCTCCCGCACGTTGAGGTCGACATAGGGGAAGGGCGCCCCCGGAGCGGCGGGACGCAAACCCGTGTCCTGGGGATAGACGAAGCCGGGCAGAAGCAACAGTGCCAATGTGAACAGCAATAGAGTCTTTTTTATCATGTCCCCTCCCAGTCTTGATATGCTCTCTCGCTAAAGCTTCTCCAAGCGTCGTCTCTGCTGTTTCATGAAGTCGATCGTCGCCCCTACCGAGGATTCCTGCTGTTTTCCTGATTTCAGTAAGGATTGAAAGAATTGAGCGAACCCTTGGGGCGATCGGCTCTGCATCTGCGAACGTTCCAGGATGATGGAATCCAGGGTCTCCTGATCCCTGATTTCGGATATCAGGGAGATGCTCCCTTCGGCGGAACCGACCAGAAACACCTGTTTTCCCATCTCGACCAGATGCAGAGAGCGGTTTCCGGAGAGGTTGCGGGTACCCAAAAGACGGATCAGATCGTTCTGCGGCAGCTGCCGCCGCAGGCCCCGCTTGAGCATCCAGAAGATCAGGTAGATCACCCCGACGACCGCGGCCAGGATCAAAACCATTCGGAGGAAATCCCAGGAAGAAACCAGGGGGCCTCCCTGCACCTCCTCGGTAACGCCGCTTTCAGCCTCTTCCCCGGCGTCCAGGATCAACAGCGATTCTTCCGCAGGACGTCGCGGTCCGGCGTCGGGACTATCCGCTGCCTCCTGAGCCCGCAGGACGGGCAGCGGCAGCAGGAGAAGCACAAAAAGACAGAGGCGGATCCTCCTCCGTCCGGCAAACGGCGTGATTTGTTTGGATTTCACGTTCCCCTCCCAAGAAACTCATAAAGAACACCGCGATCGAAGGATTGCGGTATCTTCACACCTTATTCTATGCTAGATTTACAATTAAGTCAAATCACTCATCCTCTGCATCGGCGAGACGATCTCGGTCACCCGGACACCGAAGTTCTCGTCGATAACCACGACCTCTCCCTTGGCGATCAGTTTGTGATTGACCAGGATATCCACAGGCTCACCGGCAAGCTTGTCCAATTCGATGATCGTACCTTCACCGATGCCCAAGATCTCCCGAATCAGCTTGCGGGTTCGGCCCAGCTCTACAGTCAGCTCCATGTAGACGTCCATGAGCAGGCCGATGTTTCCCTGTTCCCCCGGAGCGCCGGAGCCCTGGAGATTGGCGAACTGCACGGGCTGAACATTCGGCGGTACCTGGCTTGAACCCATTCCCAAGCCCTGAGCAGCCCCGAAGGCTTGCCCGAAGGTCTGAGCAATACCCGCCTGCGCTCCGGTGCCTTTGGGGGCACCACCCCCGGAACCGCCGGCAATCGCACCGAAAGCCGCGGCCGCCGCGGGTGCTCCGGCGCCGGCCTCTGCGGCACCGGCTCCTATAGCGCTAATGATCTCTTTGGCCAGAGACAGCGAGTACAACTCGATCAGTTTCGCCGGGTTTTCCCCTTCGATCATCAGGGGATATTCCAGCTTGACAACCACCTCGCCCTGGGGAAGGCGCACCTTTTCCTTGGTCACGCTCTGAAAGTCCGGCGGGGCGTTCTGCACGGTCTTGCCGCTCTGATTGCCGATCTCCGTGGCCACGGGCCCGCTGATCTGAGAGAGGGCTTCCGCTACGGCTGAGAGAGCCGCGTCGTCCAACTCCACGCCGGTCTGACCCATCATCAGCCCTGCGACCGCCTGAGCCGTGCCCGAATCCACCAGGTAGGAGTGTTCCCCCGGAAGCGCGTCGGTAAAATCGATCTTCACGTCCACCACTTCATCCGGCAGCTGATCGATTATCTCCTCACCCATCACGAGATCCAGGGCGGGCTTCTCCAGATTGACGTTCTTACGCGTCAGAATGGAAAGGTTCGAGGCCTGAGAGTCGATAACTCCCTCCAAGAGAGTGACAAACCGGCTCTTCTCATCCTCCGAGAGCGGCTCGCTTCCACCCCCGAAACCGGTATCGATCTCCAGACTCTCGGTTTCCTGCAGCAATGCGTCAATTTCGTCTTGGGACAGTGATCCGTCGCTCATACCTCTTCCTCCCCACTGGTAGTAAGTTCCTCAAAATCCGCCTGGTCGATATCTTCCAGCTTCCTAATCACCTGTACAGCCATCTTGTTTCCCAAAACACCGGGACGGCAGAGGAACTTCCTACGGTCGCTGATCCGCACGGTCATCGGATCGTTGACTCTGACCGAATCCAGCCGAATAATATCCCCCACGCGCAAGGCGAGTACATCACGAACCTTGATATCCATACAGCCGATTTCGGCCATCAAGGTGACCGTTACCGAAGCCAGGCGATCCCGCAGTATATTCAAATTCTCCGTGGTCGTACCCCGACGCGTCGAGGCATACCAGTACTGAGCCGAGAGCTTCGAGATGATCGGCTCTATCGTAAGATAGGGGATGCAGAGGTTCATCATTCCCTCCACTTCCCCGACTTTGGTTTCCAGGGTGATCAGAATGACCATTTCCGAGGGTGGTACGATCTGGGCGAACTGAGGATTGGTTTCGATCCCTCCCAAGCGGGGACGAAGATCGATCACCGTGCTCCAGCTTTCCCGCAAGTTCCCCAATACCCGAACAATGATACCCTCCATGACCGCCTGCTCGATATCCGTCAGATCCCTGGAGAACTTGGCGCCCTCCCCCTGGCCTCCGAAGAGCCTGTCGATTACCGAAAAGGTGATGGCCGGGTCGATCTCCAGGATCGCCGATCCTTTGAGAGGGTCCATATCAATCACGGCCAGCGTCGTGGGGTTGGGGATCGAACGGATAAACTCCTCATAGGTAAGCTGGTCGACCGAAGCCACATGCACGTGCACCAGGCTGCGCAGTTGGGCCGACATGGAGGTCGTGGTGAGGCGGGCGAAAGTCTCGTGCATGATCGAAACGGTGCGGATCTGATC
>Ga0315548_1001423_pt1 | contig 20223 bp, 13 predicted proteins | sample SalMarSW160110MG_2_FD_202540 | JGI IMG/M metagenome (GOLD analysis project Ga0315548, IMG submission 202540) | Salt marsh sediment microbial communities from the Plum Island Ecosystem LTER, Massachusetts, United States - Salt Marsh Sediment SW1601-110 ...
TTCTATGTAGACAAAGGGACCTATGCTGCAACCCTCACCTATTACTGTTCCATATTCAATGTGAAAAGGTGGGATAAGCTGGCAATTTGATCCGATTCGCAAATAGGACGATTTCGCATAGGCAATATCATTCTTTAGATAGAACTTATTGATTTTTAACAGATCTTCTGGATTGGTCAAGGGTAAACGCTGGTCTATGAATACACTTTTGGTTGGAAGATGGTCGTCGATCAACATTTGGATAGCATCTTGTATCTCGTACTCGCCTCTGGGAGAAAGCGGCACCTCCTTGAGAAAATCTAAAATCCGGGGCGAGAAACAGTAAAGGGGCAGGCTGGAAATATTTGAGTGGGTTTGCCAAGTCGCTGGCTTTTCTATAATACGTCTGATGCTCTCCCCATTCATCTCGACGATACCACTATTCTTGAAGTGTTTATCACTAACTGGCATCAGCGCTAGAACAGCGTCGAGCCGGGGATTCGACCCCCAGGTTGAGATCAATCGGCCGATATCTTGAGCGTTGACCAGGCTGTCGCAAGCAGATAGCATGAAAGCGCCTTTTATTAACGGTGCTGCCTGGCTTAGAGCATCTGCAGTTCCTCGAGGCTGGTGTTGGAAAACCAAACGGACCTGCACATCTATTGTTGAGTGGTAACGAAAATGTCGAATTAATTGACGGTCATTGGGTTGCGCTACGATGATAAAATCGTTCAAACCATTGGAAGCCAGGTTTTCAATAATGCGTTCAATGATGGGTACACCAAGTATGGGCATCATCGCCTTTGAGCGGTGGCGGGTGAGAGGGTAAAGTCGCGACCCTTTCCCGGCTGCCAAAATGACGGCGCTTGTGAGACGGTTTAACACTGACCCAATATCGATCTCGACAGAAATAGCGGAGATATCACCCTCATTTCAGGCAATATCATCCAGGGCTTCATTCTGGATGTTGAGCAATTCACCGATCCCAATGTAAGCGAGATCGAGTAATTCGTTGAAATCTCGCCGGGAGAAAGCTGCGCCTTCCGCAGTTCCTTGAATTTCTACATATTTTCCCTCTGATGACATTACAACATTGATATCAACATCTGCTGCAGCATCTTCCTCGTAGCAAAGATCCAGCATTGCCACCCCACTCACAATTCCAACGCTGATAGCTGCGATCCCAGGTTTCAAGGTATCTGACGGTAAAGTCCCCGCCTTGATCAACTTGTTCAAAGCCATATACAAAGCGACATACCCCCCCGTGATGGCGGCTGTACGGGTCCCGCCGTCAGCTTGCAACACGTCGCAATCTACGATACAGGTACGGGGACCTAAATTCACAAGATCTACTGCAGCTCGCAGACTGCGACCAATCAAGCGCCGGATTTCCTGAGTGCGACTGCCCGGTCGGAATATTTCGCGCGGCGTACGGCGTTGGGTGGCACGGGGTAACATGGCATATTCGGCGGTAACCCAACCTCCAGGAAGGTTTTGATCTCGCTTCCAGGATGGCACGCCATTTTCAATGGTCACATTGCACAACACCTTGGTTTCTCCCATCCCAATTAATATGGAACCCTCTGGGTAAACGATATATCCAGGAGTGATGGTTACTGGTCTGATCTGGTTGAGTTTGCGACCGTCAATTCGCATATCTATCCCCTTGATATTTCCCTGTCTGGCGTTTTAAAATCGATAAACTAAGCGGGTTAATTTCGCGTTCAATTAAAGATTATATCATTCAGGTTGGTGGAGAAATTACGAGACGGGCCCGGTGTTATAGTCGTTTTCCAGGTTTGTTATCCTTTTTGGTGAGACAGGTGATAAAATCGCTGCCATGGAATCGACCGATCGGCGAGCTCAGAAATGGTTGCCCCTCTTTCTTAAGTATTCGTCCTGGACTTTTATTTTCACAGTTGTTTATGCTCAATCACCTCTATTTACATCAAATCAGAATCAATATTTTCTGCATGGTTTGGCAGAAGCCGGGATTGGTTTCCTCAAACAAGATTGGCTTGCCAACACACTTGACCCCACACCGGTTTTCAGCTTTTTAGTATATATAACCTACAGATTCAGCCACACTTATATGTGGTTCTATTTATGGTATGCAATACTGCTAGGGATATACCTTTTTAGCTTGCTGGGCATTGCTAGAACGCTTTTCAAAGCGCAGTCTCAAAAATCGACGATAATTTATTTTGCGCTCATATTAGGACTTCATTCGGCTGCATTGCGGTTCTTGATCTCGCAGGCGATCAATCCAAACTGGGCGTATCTGTTTGAGGGTGGCGTGGCTGGGCAACGCTTGCTCGGTCCTGTATTCCAACCAAGCACGTTTGGGGTGTTCTTGATCGTTTCGATCTATCTATTTCTACAAAAGCGAAGATATGCAGCGTTATTTGCTTCTGCTTTGGCAGTCACCTTTCACCCGACTTACTTGCTCAGCGCAGCCTTACTCACATTGGCGTATATGTGGGTAGTTTTTAAAGAAGAAGGTAGTGCCTCCAAATCAATCCTATTGGGAATCGTCTCCCTTGTTCTGGTATTTCCTGTTCTGGCTTATGTTTACAAATCCTTTGGTGGTACAGCCTCTGAGATTGCCCAACAAGCCAGGGATATTTTGGTAAATTATAGAATCCCGCACCATGCCCTGATTGCTAATTGGCTGGATATCAGCGTTTATATCCAACTCGCGCTGGTGTTCTCGGCGATTGCCTTACTCCGTCGTACGAGTTTATTTCCAATCATGTTGGTCCTCACAGTAATGACGATCTCCTTAACATTCATACAGGCATTCGTCAATAGCAATTACCTTGCCTTGTTATTTCCCTGGCGAATTTCTGTCGTCTTGGTGCCACTTTCTACTTCGATGGTCGTAGCTTATCTCGTCTTTGTACAACTAGATAAATTTCTCATTGGTAAGCCAACCTACCAATCAGGAATTGTTTATTTGAGCTTGATTGGAATGGCCGGCTTGATTATTGTCGGCGCTACTCGCTTTACTTTGGATCTCAATCGACAAAGCAGCTCTAATGATCGCGCCATGATGAATTATGTATATAAAAGCAAGTCTGCGGAAGACAACTATTTAATTCCCCCAAAATTACAGGACTTTCGGCTTGTTACCGAAGCTCCGGTTTATATTGATTTCAAATCGATCCCTTATCAGAATCAGGAAGTGCTGGAATGGTATGCGAGGATACAAGCCGCAGACCGTTTTTACAGGTATCAAGGAGATAGTTGTAGTTTGCTCGATCAAATAATCGAAACAGCCGGAGTTACTCATGTGATCTTGGAAAAAAGTGGAAACATGCCCCACTGCGCGACTTTCGAAAAAGTTTATCAGGATGACAGTTATTTAGTAGAAAAAATACAGGAATAATACTAACCGCAGGGATGCCAGTTGCAGAGGAGGCTATCGTTCATGAGAGATTTTGATAAATTGAACAACACATTATTGTCTTTAGGAGATTAATCATGCATATCGTTCATGTCCACGTCTATGTAAAACCAGAATATCTCGAAGCGTTTCGTGAAGCGACTTTGGATAATGCCCGCAATAGCGTCAAGGAGCCAGGCATTACTCGTTTTGATGTTATCCAAGACCAGGATGATGAGACTCATTTTGTGCTGGTGGAGGTTTATCGGACGATTGAGGATCCGGCCAGGCATAAAGAGACATCCCATTACTCCAGATGGCGCCAGGCGGTGGAGGGTATGATGGCAGAACCTCGCACAAGTGCAAAATACAATAACATCTTTCCTGATGATGCTGGTTGGCAGTAAATCATCTTAGAAAGCCATTACCGGGTACTCGAAATAAAGGCATATTTTGTTTGGAGGTACAGAAGCTGTTCAAGATGTGGCTGAGGAGGTTTTATGGTAGAGCCCTTTGAATTTGCAACTGCTACGCGCCTTATTTTTGGTGCAGGTAAGTTGTCTGAAGCTGGAACGATCGCTACTGCATTGGGAAGAAGTGCTCTTATAGTAACTGGTAGTTCGGAAGATAGAGCCAAACCGCTCCTCCGCCTACTGGCAGCTGGTGATATTAAGACCATGATCTTTCCGGTACTCGCTGAACCAACCGTCACCATAGTCAGTCAAGGGCTAGAAATTGCCCGTCGTAACCAATGCGATATCGTGATTAGTTTTGGTGGTGGTAGCGCCATTGACACCGGGAAAGCCATCGCGATTTTATTCACCAATGAAGGGGATATTTACGATTATATGGAGGTGATCGGTAGGGGCAAGCCTCTTATCAAACCCCCCTTACCTTACATCGCCATCCCAACGACTGCCGGTACTGGTTCTGAGGTGTCACGCAACGCGGTTATCGGTTCGCCTGAAAAACGAGTCAAGGTCAGTTTACGTAGCCTCTTGATGCTGCCACGGGTCGCATTGATCGATCCGGAACTGACGTTGAGCTTACCATCGCACCAGACAGCCTTCTCGGGCATGGATGCTCTCACCCAACTGATCGAACCCTACGTATCTATTAAATCCAATCCCATGACAGATGCATTGTGCCGAGAAGGTTTATCCCGAGCAGGGCGCTCGTTACTGCCTGCCTATCGGGATGGTCACGATATCAACACTCGTGAGGATATGTGTCTGGCGAGTCTTTTCAGTGGACTAGCCTTAGCCAATGCCAAGCTTGGAGCTATTCATGGTTTTGCCGGTCCATTCGGAGGCATGTTCGAAGCGCCTCATGGGGCTATATGCGCCCGGTTATTACCAGCGGTGATGGGGATCAATCTGCGGGCGCTCCAAGCACGAGCTCCCCAAAGCCAGATAGTAGACCGCTATAACGAAATAGCTAAGATTCTGACGGGCGATTTTTCAGCTGTAGCTAAAGAGGGTGTCGAATGGACAGAGAGACTCACACAGCAGCTTGAAATTCCAGCCTTATCGACATATGGACTCACTCGAGCTGATTACCCTGAACTCATTGGAAAAGCCGCTCGATCTAGTAGTATGCAAGGCAACCCGTTGAAATTAACCCAAACAGAAATGGAAGAGATATTAGACCGGGCGCTTGATTGAAATAGCCTTATAGATTTCTGGTTTACGATCCTCGTGTGCCCCTACTTTTTATCCCGCTAGTAGGGGTTACGGTCGATGTATTCACTTAAGAACCAGCTCTGTCTGCGGTGTTGTTAAGAATTCAGCTCCTGATTCAGTGACCAGTACGTCTTCTTCGAGGCCCATATAACCATAAGCGGGGACCATCAATCCGGGTTCGACGGTGAACACATTACCAGCTTCTAAAGGATAATCTGGCGTCTTTCCATAACGTTCCCAACGCGGCCCCAGGATGCCGGCACCATCGTGGGCGTTACGCCCCAGATGATGACCAGTGGCATATTTAAATTCCGGATAACCGGCCTCAGTGACAACCCTACGGGCAATTGCATCGATCTCTACACCAGGAACCCCTGGCTTCATGGCAGAGACAGCTTCCTGGATAGCTCGCACGATCGTGTCAAAACCATGCTGAACGACTTTGGGTGGTGCTGTTTCACCAGTATCCAGAAAATAAACCATGCGTTGGATATCAGAGCAGTAATCGTCTTGTTTGACTCCAAAATCAATATGCAAAAGTTGACCACGCATTACCTTGGTATCCGTTGGTCCAACATGCCCCACGGACGAATGTGAACCAGCGTTGACAATCGGGCAATGTCCAATCTCCCAAGCTTCCTTGACTTTGAATTCCGTAAGTTGAGAATGCATGAACTCGCTGATGTGTACTTCGCTCATTTTCTCTTTTACATAGTCGAAAGTACGCCGATAAATTTCTTCCGTCGTAGCGATAGCCGTTTTAATCCGCTTAACTTCGGTGGGGGTTTTGCGACCACGAAGGGCTGCAATTATCATCTCAGCTGATATGATGCGCTGCTCCCAAGGAGTTTCCCCGAAATGATCGAGTAAAAGTTGATGCATGCCGGAACCAAGCCCATCAGCATAAGGATCATTGAGGGAATAATTAAGGGCGATTTGCCGAGGGTATATACGCTCCAAAGTGTGGAGTAGAGCCGGGCTGACCGACTCGTCATAAGGCAAAACAGTGGTATAAGCCCCGGTACGTCGCGCTGTTTCCGCTTCAAACTGACCAACAATAGCGAAGCGCTCACCTCCTCGGGTAAGAATTAAGGCGCTCTGCCAGGTCAGGTCATGCCCGTAAATTAATGGCAATACAGGGTCGCTTGCTGCTGTGGTCTCGCGTACGAAGGTTAACCACAGATCAATTTTCATTTCCTCCAAGATCTGAATGGCTTGGTCGACTTTTTCCTGAATAATATTAGACATTGGGTATCCTCCTAAAATCTATATCTATGGAATTAAATTCTTTCTATCGATGTTCAAGGTCTTTCCAAAAAGGCTGCTCATCTCGGCATTGTAAATCATAGCCTTTCGGTGGATATCCCGCAAATTGTTATAAATTAAATCTCCAATCAGATTAGCTAGAAATTTGCGTCAGGGTTTAACGCTGTTTGACTAAAAAGAGATATTTCGAGGGAATGTGGTCTGATATCGATTGATTTTTCCAGGGATTTCTAGTACATCGCCAAGTCATGCGAAGATGTGAATGTCTCCCAGGAGCTCTTTCGAAAGGGATAGTCATAGCATATGAATGCTACCTGGATATCAGAGGGACAAAGGATTTATGGAATATATCTGACAGGACCCATTCGGGTCCATTAAAAGTTCCGCCATACTTGCGTATCCCATGACTTGGACCCCCAATATAATTAGAAGAATCGCTGACCAAATTACCTATGCCCTCGTCGAAATGGTAAAGCGCAACGGTATAGGCGTCTGGAATAAAGACATCGAACGGTTTTTGGAAATTCACATGGTACCTGAGAACGTTTGAGAAGCGCATCTCATCTATCCAGCCACGAAAAAATGGATGCAGGTCATGATCGACATCTAACTTCCAGGCAGCCAGACTAATGAAAGGATCGGTCTGGTTGACCGGCAGGGCGTCATCAGGATAACTGATATCGCCATCGGGTCCATCTGCCATCGCTTCTATCTGACCGTCTATAAACAACCACACATACCCGTCAAGACGGCGACGTTGGATGACGACGTGATGCCATTTTCCATCCCGAATATCCCTTTTGCCACAAATGGATAAATTCCCGTTGGTATTTTCACTTACTCCGAAGACCAAATGACCATCGGATAGAGAGACGCCGAAACCGTTACTTGAATCTCCGACATAGCTATCCAGCATGATGTTTCCGTAGATCCAATTTGCGTTCTTACCGCAGATCACGCCTGAGGCTGTATTGTCACCAGGCTTGGTTTTTAACCACCATTCGATGGTGAAATCCTGGCTGCCAACATCAACGGGAGGGCCAGGATCTGTCGTTTCAGGGGTATCGATGGGTATCAGGATACGATTTTCATTTTCGTCACCAGGAGTACCGTTATACCTCAGCGTGAAACCTTCCAATGGATTCGGTTCTACAGCTGAAAGGGCAGTGTCGTGGTAAAAATAAAGTAGAATCTCGTCCCAGGTTGTTCCTTCTAAAGCCATATCTTTTGACTCGACCTGCCCCATACAATCACCTGCGAGACCGGCGTCTTCACATTGGCTATACTTAGCCCGATAAGAAGTCGGCATTAATAATTGAGACCGGCTTAAAACCCAATTCCAGGTGTAATCGACTGCCGTATTGGTGCTGGCATATTCAAAATTGGGATTATAAACCTGGTCACACGTACTATCCCAGACATCGGCATCTTTCCATTTACCGTCGAGAGCGACCCAATACCAAGCGTACATTTTTACTGCCATCGCGCCGGCTTGAAGCGAATCGGCCGGCCAAGTGTAATTCCATTCATTTGGGAGAACGTGTTTGGCGTATTGCCTGAAATCAACCGTTTCAATGGTGTATGTCCTCATCGTATCGCAGTGATAAGGATATCCCGATACTCTCACCCGAATAAAGGGTGGTAAAGGTGAGGCGGCAAAATGGCTGGTTATGGTTTCAGGGATTAAACCTTCAGGTTCTCTGCTCGATAGCGTGTCAGGCTGAGCAGTGCGAGGTGGCGACACCTTATCGTTATAAGGTTTGATGGAGAGTTTCGGGGTTAATATTAAAGTATCAGCGCTGACCAGCTTGACATCTTGCAGCTGCCACTGTCCATATCCCTGAGCTGTGATGGTTACTGTAAGGGGAATGATCGCTTCGGCCATTGTCAGGTTGTGCCAGCTGAAACGCCCTTCAGAATCGCTGATAGTCGAAAGTTTGAAATTGGATAAATTGACTTCGGCACCCTTAAGGGGTAAACCTGTAATACGGTCGGTCACTTGTCCGATGAGGCTGCCATGAAAGCTTCCCGGTTGAGGGTCAAAGTTTGAGGGTATATCCCCAGAGATTGTTTGGGACCGGGCAACTTTGTTAGTAACCAGGATTACGACGGAGATTACCAGGGTTAAAATGAATACTTTTAAGAGAGATTGGTATGATCGCATGGTTTAACGGTGCCGGAAGCGTTAACCTGAAATTCTAATGGTGAGCTAATTTTCTTATTTCAATCTGGCTGACTGATCTGTTGTTGGGGTCCGGGTTGTGCTAAAACTTTAGCTATTGGACGTAGATCCATCCACCACTGAAACTTCGGGCGTTGGAGAACCTCGTCTCCCATACGTGGGAAATCCTCCAGGTTATGAAAAATGATTTCCTTGCCTTGGAGACCCACGAAGGCGCTTTCGTTTGAACCGTTTGTGGTCAAATTAATAAGTCGGTCCATACACTTGGTTGCAAAACGTGTTGCTTGAATGCGATCAAAGGGTGAGGGATTGCCACCTTGCTGAAGATGTCCAAGAATGGCCTGGCGCACATCAAATCCACCATGGGCTTCTTCCTCAAACAAAGCTCGCATAAATTCGGTTGTGTAGACAGGGTTGGCGTGTTCGTTACGGATAATCAATCCAAGCCGTTTACCGCGTTTGAAGCCATTCGATAGGTGGTTTACATCATTTTGTAGATCATTCAGGGTTACGCCTTCTTCGTGCAGATATACCCTTTCAGAACCGGTAGCAAGTCCCCCCATTAAAGCTAGATACCCGCAATTGCGTCCCATCACTTCCACGATAAAGCAGCGACGTTGGGCGACTGCCGATTGTTTGATTTTATCGACTGCCTGGACAATATTATTCAAAGCTGTATCCGCACCCAAGCTTAGCTCGGAACCGGGTAAATTGTTATTGATGGAAGCAGGTAGACAGACAATCGGGATATTAAACGCTGGGAAACTTTTTCTTTCCTGAAGTAGTAAATAGGCAGATTCATACCCGGTCCAGCCTCCGACCATCAAAATTCCTTCGATATGGTTCTGTTCGATGCTCCGGGCGATTGCATAAAAATCGCTGCCACTAGGAACAGTACGATTCGTACCTAATTCTGCCCCGCCACGAGCAGCCCATCCAGATACTGTCATCCAATCCACTTGTTCGATCTCTTCTGCGGCAAATCCCCGGAAGCCGTTTTGAATTGATAGCATAATATGGCCACAATCGAGCCCATATCGTATGGCCGCTCGTGCTGCTGTATTCATGCCAGGGGCAGGTGAACCAGAATGCATAACCGCAAGCCTTAACCTTTTCTGGCCTGGTTCGGGTGGATGAGGTAAAGCACGTACGGTCGTACGATAGGTTTGAAAGGCCTCTTTAAAACTACCTCCGCGCAAATCCATGGCTTTCTCGTAGTCATGGTCAGCGATGGCTTTCGCGATGGATTGTGTCACTTCCATACAATCCACCAGAGGCACATGGGTAATACGATTTCCACGTAACCCGATCAAGTGAGGGTCTTCTTGCTCATCTTTTGAAAGGACCTCGTCAACAGCGGCATGACCAAGTAGGGTCCCTAGATTGCGATCAAAGGCGCTGGGAGAGCCACCCCGTTGCACATGACCCAATATGGTGAGTCGAGTGTCCTCTCCTAATCTTTCCTCCAATACTTTCTTGACATATTCACTGGTTATCGGGTTACCGTGACGGTCACGAGCCCCCTCGGCAACAACCACGATTGTGTCCCGCCGCCCAGCTTGACGCCCGGCTTTTAATAAGGAGCACATTCTCTCTTCCCAATTATCCACATCAGGGGGATACTCAGGGATCAGCACCCAATCGGCTCCGGTAGCCAGGGCACCCATCAAAGCCAAGTAGCCACAGTTCCTGCCCATGACTTCGACGACAAAAGTGCGTTGATGACTGGCTGCTGTACTGTTAATGGCATCTATCGCCTCGGTGATTCGGTGAAGGGCTGTGTCAGCACCGATGGTCATATCGGTTCCGAACATATCGTTATCAATTGATCCAACCAATCCTGCGATGATCATGCTGGGATGGCGTTTGGTGATATCGGAGCTTACCTGATCTCCTTGGACCAGTTCATTTAACAGATCAGGCCATTCCTGGCGAAAAATGTTTGCGCCTGTTAGACTGCCATCCCCACCAACGATGATCAGTGCATCAATTCCGTTCTCGAGTAAATTACGAGCGGCCTTCAATCGGCCTTCATGCGTGCGAAAATCTTTACAGCGAGCTGAACCTATGGTTGTACCTCCTTGATGGAGAATACCACCCACATCCTCCCAACTCAACTTCTTAATCCGATCGCCGCCATCCACCATACCCTGGTAGCCTTCATAAATTGCAAATACCTCATTGCCTTTATCCAGAGCGGTGCGAACGATCGACCGTACCGCCGCGTTCATACCTTGGGCATCACCCCCGCTGGTCAATACACCGATACGCTTTTTTATTGAATTGGCCATTTGAGAGCTCCTAGATCTGATAGATATCTGCATCCTAAATCCATTAGCAAGTAGGATGTTGATTATATATTATATTACTCTAAGACATTTTCAATTTGAATTCAGACCCTGTTTGGAATTTACTGGATGCTTGGTCTTCTTTCCTTCCCCAAAGCGAATAAAATAAAACCAACCAGGCGCAGACTTGCACTGACAAATAACGCACCTGTGATTCCAATGTGGTTAGATAACAAAGTGCCTAACAAAGGGGCTGCCATGGCGGAGATATATTGAGCGCTTTGCGACCATGACACGAAAGTTGGGCTGTCAGCTGGGGGAAAAGTTTTCATTAATTCATCGAAAAAAACCAAATCTATTCCAGCCTGCAACACTCCCGCTAAACCTGCATAAAGAGCGATCAACTCTAATCGGCTTGTGGTGGCGATCACCGCGGGGTAGAGTGCTAATCCAAAAGTTGTCCACAGCAACACAAAACGGGAGCCGCGTTGGCGAGATTCGCGAGTCCATATAAAATATCCAAATAGTAGAATCACTGTTTGGGCGGTAGTGATAATGGCGATCCAGGCGTCTGTTGCATGTACCTGGCGAACATAATAAAGGGGAAATAAAGGAACAGCCAATGTCTGACCGAATAGGAAAACAAATCGTTTCCCAATAAAGGTAAGGAAAGCATGCTGGTGGATTATCGGGGATATCTGATTATTTAAGCGTTGTTTCAGGGGTAGGCCAGTTTGTTTGGGAGGTATGGTCGTGTCTGGCAGGTTGATACGACTAGAAAAGTAATAACTGATGACACCTCCAATAGAGAGTGAAATAAAAACTAACTCATAATTTGAGGGGAAGGGAATCCGATCGAGAATTAGCCCAACAATTACAACGGTAACTGAAGATGTGATCCCCAAGATAGACCAGCGCCTGCTCATTAAATCAAATCGTTTTGTTGGTCCCGCCACTGTATTCATTACCACGGAGAATGCAACACCTACCAATGTTTGTGGCAATGTAGCGATCAACCAAATAACCAGTATGGTTAAGACAGCATATTCTCTTGGCACCAGAATCGTAGCTACGCCCATTAAAGCATAAAACGAAACCGCCATTAACCTAGCGCTGCTGAACCAAGGAACAATGTGGCTACGCCTTTGTAAGAAACTCCCGACTGCAATAGACAAGATCAAGCCTGTAAATGCAGGCATAGCCGTCAATAGACCAACCTGAAAATTCGAAGCCCCTAAACGGGTTAAGAATATAGGTAAAAACGGGGTAGCGACATTGGCTATGCCAATTCCAATGGCATCGAGTTGAACTTTAAGGAAGTTATCCCGTTGCATTGGGGTCGCGTCTAGCGGTGCCACAGACCAATTTAATCGTCTGAGGAGAGTATTTGTGATTTTCATCTTAGGTGATCAAGGCTATTCTTGAATGGTTGAGGGCTTCACCCAGGTTTTAAATAGATATCAAATCCCCGAACATCCGCTATTTTACTCCGAGTTAACATAGTTAGTAGTTACGCAGCTCAGGGGAAAATCGGGGGTGTTTGGGCAACGCCCGCCCAAACACCCCCATCCTCCCACCAACTGCGTAAGTCCTAATAGTTATGAATCTATGGACTGTTACTAGAATACGATTCATCGGTTTTTTGGCTGGCAATCTAATTATTGTTTTTTCCTTTTAGATCAATCCTGTTCATCCAGGCCATTTGATCGAGATAATTTTCTTTCTAATCGATTCAGACGATGATCCAGCTCGGGGAGCCAATGTCGGGTTTCGAATCCGGTGGAACCCGGCGCGGTAACTAGATCTATAGCTTTTTTAGTCCAAACGATGGCTTCCTGGTAAGATTGTTGCCGGTGTTCATAATACTTAGCCAGCTCAATAAAAGCATAAATTTCACCGGCATCAGCCGCGATTTGCCATAACTTGAGGGCAAGGGCGAAATTCTCACGCCTTTTTTCCATAAAGGACCAACGTTGGATCGCTGTTGATGAAATTTCTGGTGGGAGATCTTGGTCAAGTCCATTGGCATACAAATGGGCAGCCTCGTCCAATTGTCCCAGGTCTTCTAGAAGTTTGGCGATGGCGATTTGATCTATGGCATGTTTTTGGGCACCTTCCAAGGGATTTTCCAGCATGGTCGCCATATGGTTCAATAGCGCTGCCAGGGAGATGATATCCATGGCATTATGATAAAAGACATTCTTTAATGGGCGAGCATCGCCACTGCGCAGGTAATCAAAATATAAATTTGGTATCAGCCATCCTGGGACATCCTCTTCAGTTCGTTTTGCGCCCAAGACCGCTTCCTCCAGGAAACTTAATGCCCGGCTGGGGAGCCGGTCCCTCCACAGGCGACGCGCCAGCGGGAGTAAATCTAAATGGGTAGCTCGACCAAAGGGTGATTGCTCTCCATTAGTGATGAAGCGGGTGTTCAATAAGGGTATATCAAAGGATTTCCCATTGAAAGTTACCAATCCACGGTAATCACCTAGAAAGGACAACAAGGCGATGAGCTGGGCAGTTTCCTCGATTGGATCTCGCATAAAGAATTGAGCCAAGTGAAAACCATTCCCATGAAAGCGCCCAACTCCAATTAGAAAGGCATACGTTCCGCTACCACCTGCCAGTCCGGATGTCTCGGTATCCAGAAAGACAAATTCAGTCGGATCCAACTCGAGGAGGCGTGGATCATTAGCCCAGGCTGCGATAGTATCCAGGGATGTGTCTAAGCGTAATAGCCCGACTCCTTGACGGTGTTCGGGCGGGTAGTGTGATTCCACCGCAAAAACCTGCCCATAAGGCGTTTGTAAAAAATCCCCCTCCAATATTTCCTCGATGGGATAACTCCTGCGCGTAGTCGTAGGCGGGAGATCTTTAGCTCCTACTTTTACACCAAGAGATTTGAGCTTATCTGACAAACTAGACATATGAATAAGAGAAAAGAGAAAAATTGATATAACAGGTTGATTCGAGGGATGATAAAGCCAATCATACCTCGGAAGAATTCAGAAAACAACTTTACATTATACTTGTTCGCCGATGAGGATTTTTATTAGTGCCAGAGATTCCGTTTTTCCTCCCCATCCATTTTCCCCTCCAGGTCCCACGCAGGAGGGGCAACCATCCAGACATTCACAATCCCTGACGAGTTCATAGGCGCTGGCGATGATTTCGTCGTGGAGTTCGAATAAACGCTGGCTGAATCCGATTCCTGCGGGGATACGATCGTAAAGAAGCACTGCTGGTGCTCCTTGCGCTAAGGGTGATTTTGGATCAGCGTGAACACCCAAATCACGATCGTCGCACATCAAGAAGATTGGCGCTAAGTTACCCAATGCATATGCCAAACCGGATAAACCGCTGTGTACCCGAACGGCTGCTTCAGCCTGGCTGTGGCAGGTTGAGCAGAGGGTCACCAGGTTGGATAGATGGTTGGCTTCATCGGGAGAACTAAAAGCTCTGAAAGGGACTCTGTGATGGACATGATGAGCACGGTCACCCTCTTGAACCCCGCAAATCTGGCAGCGATATTCATCCCGAGCACGAGTGCGCTTACGCTGAAGAGACCAATTTAACCCATATCGATTGGGATCATTGCTCCAAAGGCCTGATTTGCGCAGGCGGGATACGCATTCTTCTGAAAGGGTTATCCAATAACCCGTAGTCGACAAGTCACTGGGGGGGAGATCAAGTTCACCCTGGCCGAGACTCTCATGTGTGTACCATTTGACTTTACGATAACCTTTAACCTGAGTTGTAACCTGGATATCCCCATAGGATTTAATCGCAGCGATTGCCTCAGATTGGACCATTAAGTTTAGGAGCTGCACGGTTGTTTCGGTTATCGGTGTGGTGTAATAGTCCAAATTCTCAGGACGTAAGTGGGCAAGCCTTCCATCCAAATCCAATTGTTCAACCAGATACGACCGCGCCTCATGAAGATAGACCGCATTTGGATGCACCATCCATGGAGCACTTTCTAGATCAACCTCGCCGAAAGTAACCCATGAGTTCAAATCCGGTTGTTGAAGCAATACGCGTTCCGGTGAGGCGCTCCGCAGAGAAACTTCATCGGCAGGATATTTATCTGACATCCAAAAATATTTCCCTCCTGAATGGTGTAGGTCGCCCACCCCTTCCAGGTATTCGAGGAATTCAGCCAATCTAAAACCATTAACCCGTCCAAAGGAATCTCCATTCTTGAAGGGCATCTCAAAAGCAGCGCAGCGTAGGTGCCACAATAAGATTAACAGGTTATCAGGGTTGACCAATGCTTGTTCGGGAGAACGTTCAAAAAAATATTCTGGATGGTGGGCGAGGAACTGGTCCAAAGGGCTGGCAGTAGCAACCAAGACCGCCAGAGAATCAAGGGTTCCACGACCAGCCCGCCCAGCTTGTTGCCAGGTAGCAGCAATAGAACCCGGGTAGCCCGCTAGAATGGCTGCGCCCATGCCGCCTATGTCGACGCCAAGCTCGAGAGCGTTGGTTGTCACCACAGCCCGCACCTCGCCCTGACGTAATCCACGCTCGATTGAACGGCGTGTGCTCGGCAGGTAACCGCTCCTGTAACCGCGAATTTCATTGTTATTCTGGGGGGTATGCTCAAATTGATCACTTCCTCTAAGGACATCGTCGATATCGCTGCCTTGGTATGGATGATCGTTTCCCTTGAGATAAGTGAGCATTATTTCTATTGTACGTCGCGCCCGTCCGAAGATGATTGTCTGAATGTTGTACTGTAATAAGTCCTCAGCCAGATGTACGCTTTCCAGCAAAGCGCTACGCCGGAGGCCAAGTTCTCGATCAACAATGGGTGGGTTGTAAATCAGAAAATGCTGCAACCCACGGGCGGATCCATTTTGATCGACCAGGGCAACCTTCTCTTCAACCAGGTGTTCAGCCAATTCAAGGGGATTTGCGATGGTGGCCGATGTCATGATAAATTGGGGTCTGGCGGAATAAAAATCAGCGATCCTTTTAATACGCCGGATGACATTGGCTACATGAGAGCCAAATACACCCCTATAGGCATGTATCTCGTCAATAATAATGAAATCAAGATTTTTGAAAAATTCTACCCAGCGGGTATGGTGAGGTAAAATCCCCGCGTGAAGCATGTCAGGATTGGATAATACAATACGGGCGTTTTCCCGAATAACGGGTCGGGCATACGAGGGCGTATCGCCGTCATAAACCGATACGGCTAAATCAGCAGGGAAATTGCCTGACAGCCTTGTTCCAACAGGACTTTTCGGAGGGGACTCGAAATCGCCCTCTTCTTCTACGGAAATTGATTTAAGTAAATCTCTCAGGGTTTCTGCCTGATCTTGTGCGAGCGCTTTTGTGGGGAAAAGGTAGAGAGCACGGCTTTCGGGATGATGGAGAAGCCGGTTCAGCACAGGCAGGTTATAGCATAAGGTCTTGCCACTGGCTGTGCCAGTGACGATTGCCACGTTCTGACCAGCATTTACCAGCCGCCAGGCTACAGATTGGTGGGTATAGAGACCTTTAATCTTATTTACCTGAAGTGCGGCGACCAGCCCCGGATGCAATCCTTCAGGCAAGGATTCGAGTTGGGCTGGATGGGCAGCCAACGTGCGCCATTCAACCACATTCGTAGCGATGGTGGGCTCAGCTCGCCAATGACTCAGGAGAGAAGAAAGTGCCATTTGTGATCTCTGGGTAAGCTTCTTATTGAGAGGTTATTATAAACGCCAATATTTATTCGTTGTGATTTTCTAAAGAATAGCATCTTTTCCAGAGCTCTTGATAGGTCGAAACTTCCTGATCCCACCTGAGGTCGTCCCAGCATAATTCCGGTTGAATTATCGCCCGGATTCTATCGATCCAGGGTATGCCTCCCTTGGGTAGTTGGAGACCAAGACGTACACGACGTAGTAGCAGATCGTCCAAATGAACCACTCCCTCTGCATGGGCGGCCCAGCGTATTTCTCCCCACAAGGTTTGGATTTGATCGACCGGCTCAATTTCTCCTGATTTCATGGTTTCGACCAGACCATCGACATCCTGTCCATAACGACCTAGCAAACGCAATTGGGTAGAGCCATTCAAATCAAGGTCATTAAGCGCTTTCGGCGAGGGTATATCCAGCACCCTCAATTTAGAGTTAAAAGTTGGCCTTCCCGGGAGATGGCGTCTTATTGCTCGTAAGGCGCTGTGCGCCATCAAGCGGAATGTTGTCAGTTTACCGCCGGTTATCGTAAGTAAGCCGCTTTCATTCCACAAGACATATTCCCGCGATTCTTTTGAGGGGTCAGCTTTACCCGTATCTAAAACTGCCCTAATACCTGAGTAAGTAGCCTGAACGTCGTTGAGTATTATTCCTAGGTCAGGGAAAACATGAGAAACTGCAGACATGAGATATTCGACCTCCTCAGGGCTTATGCACGGGTCGATCTGCAGTTGTGATCCCATGTCTACGTCGGTTGTTCCGACAATGGTAACGCCTTCCCAAGGGTATGCAAAAACAGGTCGGCCATCCTGGGGGTGCCAGAAACTCACCGCCCGGCTAATGGGTAGTTTCTTCTCTGGAAAAATCAAATGGCTACCGCGCAGATGTCTCAGACGGGGTTTGGCACCTACTTTGACCCTCAAATTATCTGCCCATGCGCCAGTTGCATTTATCACAACGGGTGTCTTTATTTCAATTATTCTCCCCTTGGTTCCTGGAGCGAGGTCTTTCAGCACGATTCCACAGACCTGTTTGGATCGCAATCGACACAGATCCACAACCTGGGAATAATTGATAGCAGTCCCGCCATCCCTGACCGCCTCTCGAATTAAACGGATTACAAGACGGGCATCATCCGTTTGAGCATCGATATAGCGAAATCCACCCAATAATCTGCTTCCCTGCAGCTGAGGGCATAATTCGTAAATACCTTTTGGATCATAATGCCGGTGTCCCCATTTGAGTGCCATTAGATCGTAAATGGATAGCCCAATTCCCAACAACCACGCGGGTATTGGGTCGTTCTTATAGGTGGGCATGATAAACCCAAGCGGATAAATCAAACCACGACCTTCACGTAGCAAGCGTTGCCGTTCGTGCACAGATTCGAGGGTGAGATTAATCTGAGCGTTTTTCAGGTAGCGAAAACCTCCGTGTACAAGTTTAGACGAGCGGCTGGAGGTCCCCGAAGCAAAATCTTGAGCTTCGACGAGCAAAGCCCGTAAACCAGCACGAGATGCTTCTCGCAGGATACCAGCCCCGGTTATCCCACCTCCAACCACAATTAAATCCCAGGGTATCTCAAGATTATCCCAAATTTGGTCGCGCCAATTATTCTTCCACATAGAATTTATCGCGTAGAAACCATCTTCAGAGGTCGATATCGCTCGTCGATCAGCATCACACCTGGGTTCATGATCCCTTCTGGGTCAAGGGTTTTACTGATAGTTGATAATATCTCATATCCAATTTGACCTTTTTCAGCTTTTAAATAAGGTGCGTGATCTCGACCTACGCCGTGCTGGTGGCTGATGGTACCTTGGTGAGTTAAGATCAGTTGGCTGACAGGCCCTTTAAATGCCTTCCAACGAAGAAGTGTGATTTCTGGATCACTTGAACGTGGGAAGATCACCGTAATGTAAATACTGGCGCCATCCCGATAGAAATGGGACAGGTGACCAAAGACGAGCACAGGTTCATTGCGTTGCTCGAAACTACTTTGAACGGTAGCCTTTATCTCTGCAGCCAAGGATGTGACATATTTCCAAGAAACGGCAGTTTCCAAGGTATCTAAAGCATAGCCTTTTTCCCACAAGGTATTTCTCAAATATGGAGTAAGAAACCGGGATTTACGCCAGGTATCGCCAATGAGCTCAACGACTGGTAATCCGCCGTGAGCACGGCATAACCCGTAAACTAGGTCCCTAATTCTGCCTGAGTTTCGACTGAGCCCGGTAACACCGAACAATAACATGCAGCGCTCGGAACCGAACCCGAACAAACCCATGGCGCGCGTTCCCCAGGCGACTAAATGCCCTTTACCCGATAGCGCGAGAGTAGTTTCGGTTTCCTGGGCGTCATTCAGGCGTAACATAGAGACGGGAATATCGCTTTGGACGATTTCTCGAATTGCTCGGATACCTTCCTCCCACTCGTGGAAGAAGACAGCATAAAACCCTTCTGCTTCTGGGAGCGGCCTGACGCGCATGGTTGCACGCGTTATCACCCCAAATCGACCTTCGGATCCGAGGATAACCTGGCGCAGATCTGGACCGGCCGCGCTGGCAGGGAAAGCTGGCAGTTGCAGGGTGCCAATGGGAGTTTCTATAACACCACCAGCGAAAAGATCCTCGATGCTGCCGTAATAATAGGATTGTTGGCCACTTGAACGGGTGGCAATCCAGCCTCCCAAGGTTGAAAATTCAAAGGACTGAGGAAAATGACCAAGGGTGTAACCACGCGCTCGCAATTGGGTTTCCATTACGAGGCCACGGATGCCAGATTCGAATGTTGCCAGAGCACTGCTGTCATCCAAATCAATTAAGCGGTCCAGATTGGAGAGGTCCATGGTGAGCGTAGGGGCTTGCTCTTGGGTTGTATTGATATGCCCTAGGACGCTGGTACCACCACCATAAGGAATGAGGTGCACGCTGTTATTTTGGGCGAAATCGATTAAAGAATGCACGTCCTGGTCTGAATGGGGGTAGGATACCCCGTCGGGAAATTGGCTGATTCTTCCTGAGTGCATCTCGATCCAGTCTGGTAGGCTTTGACCGCGTGCATGCCTTAAACGTGCTTCCTTTTCTATGGAGATTAATGGATGGGATGGCAGGTTTGAGTCTGGAACAGACCTGAGAACCTCCTCAAATGAGGCCTCAGGGATGGTTTCACTTGTGCCCAAATGAGTTTGCAGGTATTGAATTGCAGATTCCGGTAGGGGATAAAGGGTATCTTGCTCCCCCCAACCATTCCAACGCCTGGTCATTTTTCTCTCCTTGCCAAAAGCTGAATGTGAGATAAGTTGTTAAATTCCGAAAAATCTAAAATCCAGCACGAGACGAGTCCAGTCCGTCCTAAAAATGGTTGAACATAGTAGCGCGATAAAAATGATCAGCAAGATTAAACCACATCCGCATCCGGTACAGGATAGGCCTCGTCCAAAACCGAATCTGTCCTGGAGCCAGTCAAAAAGCCAGGTTAATAAAAAGATCCTTAAAAAGCCCTCTAAACAGCCAGATCGTCTTTGCATAGGGTTCTCCTTGAAATCTGGGTGACAAAATCATTTGTGTTTTGTCTTCTTGGGATCATTAAGCAGCACACCCTCCGAAGGTTCGTAGCGTTCAATGGAGAAGATCATACCGCTTTTACCGGCACCACCCCGGATTTCCTCCTGGGGTATGGCTTTACTTTTGGCCAGTTGCTCCTGCCAGGATCTCAGGTTATTGTATTCAGCAGATTGTAAGTGATAG
>Ga0315548_1001424_pt1 | contig 20216 bp, 21 predicted proteins | sample SalMarSW160110MG_2_FD_202540 | JGI IMG/M metagenome (GOLD analysis project Ga0315548, IMG submission 202540) | Salt marsh sediment microbial communities from the Plum Island Ecosystem LTER, Massachusetts, United States - Salt Marsh Sediment SW1601-110 ...
CGATAGGATTGAAGTAACGCAGTGAGATGGCTTTTAACTTTTTATTTGCACGTATTGTGTCATCAATTATTTCTTCAATAATTTGCTTGGTATTGCCGTATGGTGAACTGGCCTTTTTGACGGGAGAATTTTCTGTTACCGGCAATTTATCAGGTAATCCGTATACAGTTGAAGATGAGGAAAATACCATGAAAGGGATATTATAATCCTGCATTGCCTTTAAAATGTTTATTGATGATACAAGATTATTAAAGTAGTAATCAAGAGGTATTTCGACCGATTCTCCCACTGCTTTCAGAGCGGCAAAGTGCACAACAGCAATAATATCGGGATATTTTTCGCATAGCATCCTGAGTTTATTTTCTTCGCACAGATTAAATTTTTCAAAACGGGGCCTTACGCCTGTAATCTGTTCGATCCCGTCGAGTGTTTCTATATGTGAATTGGACAGGTTATCGACAATAACCACTTCATAACCATTTTCAATAAGCTCAACCGCTGTGTGGGAACCAATATAACCTGTGCCGCCTGTAACTAAAATCATTTTTTTCATACCCGCAAAGATAGTTATGTATTATTAACTAATAATCTTTGAAACGGCACCGTTTTTCAGCCGGTATTTTTCATTACTCTCAGGGCATACAGCAGTATTCTTTTCATCAAAATGGAGCCTGTGCCCGTATTCGCTCATCCATCCCACCTGCCTGGCGGGATGTCCTACTACCAGCGCATAGGGTTTCACATCTTTTGTTACCACTGCTCCGGCACCTATAAATGCATGCCTGCCGATATTGATGCCGCATAAGATAGTTGCATTAGCACCTATTGTTGCTCCTTTTTCTACAACGGTTTTCTTATACTGATCTTTCCTTACAACGGCGCTTCTCGGATTGATAATATTGGTAAAAACCATTGAAGGGCCCAGGAACACGTCATCTTCACAGATAACTCCCGTATATACCGAAACGTTATTCTGCACTTTGACATTTCTGCCAAGCACAACATCAGGTGAGATTACCACATTCTGTCCGATATTGCAATTTTCTCCTATTGTGCAGCCTGACATGATATGTGAGAAATGCCATATTTTTGTTCCCTTGCCGATATGGCATCCCTTGTCAATTACTGCTGTTTCATGTGCAAAATATTCTTTTTCCATATAGTTTATTTGTTGATAAAATCAATTACTGTCCGGCTAATATATTTTGTCTGTTCTTCATCAAGTTCCGTGTGCATAGGTAAAGAGATCACCTTTTCACATATTTCCTCGCTTGCAGGGAAATCTCCTTTTTTATGCCTCAGGAACGCAAATGCCTTTTGCAGGTGCAGCGGCACGGGATAATAAATCATTGAGGGAATACCTTTTGAATGCAGGTATTCTTTGAGTTCATCCCTTTTGCCATTTTGTATTTTAAGAGTGTACTGATGAAAAATATGGTCTGAATATGGGGTCCTGAAAGGTACTTTAATGGATGGGATATCTTTGAATGCATTGTCGTAAAAGCCGGCAGCCTTCTGCCTTGCCATGTTGTAACTGTCAAGATATTTTAATTTAACGCTTAATATTGCTGCCTGTATTGAATCCAGCCTTGAGTTGACACCTATATAATCATAATGGTATTTAACCTGCATGCCATGGTTGGCTATTGTTCTTATTTTTTTTGCCAGTACATCATCCCGGGTAATTACCGCCCCGCCGTCGCCAAAACATGCAAGGTTCTTGGAAGGGAAGAAGGAGGTGCAGCCTATATGCCCTATTGTTCCGGCCTTAAGTGACTTATTGTCCTTCATATAAAAATTACAGCCCATAGCCTGGGCAGCATCTTCAATGATCGGGATATTTGCGGCAGATGCAATTTCCGTTATCCTGTTCATATCTGCGCATTGTCCGAACAGATGAACGGGAATAATGGCTTTTGTTCTGTCCGTTATCAGTGCTTCCAGAGCTTCCGTGTCAATATTAAAAGTATCGGGGTCCACATCTATAAGTACAGGTTTTAAGCCAAGCAGGCATATAACTTCAACAGTTGCGATAAAAGTAAAGACAGGAGTTATGATCTCATCACCGGGACTAAGATCAAGGGCCATCAGGCTGATCTGCAGCGCATCGGTTCCGTTGCCGCAGGCAATAACATGTGGTGCCCCAAGGTAATCAGAAAGGCCGCTTTCAAATTTGGTGACAACCGGACTTTTAACAAAGTATGCTGAATCAATTACATTTTGTATTGCACCGTCAATCTCTTGCTTTATCTTAAGATACTGGCTTTTAAGATCGACCATCCTGATTTCTCTCATACTGAATAATTATTAAAATTATATACTAATATAATATTTGGTAACGAATAATAACTATTTAATAGTATTAAATTAAAACATAACTTTTTACAGTTGATAAATTGCCTAAGTATGTTTATTATTAACCGGTGTTTATTATTTTATTAATTTTGGACAAAATTATTTTAGTATAATTGTCCGGTAGCCACATTGGAATTGGATATAGCAGCATATATAAAGGAATTGATCTTAACAAATGAGTGTGTTATACTGCCTCAGTTCGGAGGTTTTGTAACAAAGTACCGTCCTGCAAAAATTGATCCCCGGAATAAGATACTTGCTCCTCCCTCAAAAGAAATAGAATTTCACGGTGAGCTGACAAAAGATAACGGACTCCTTGTAAACTATATTGCAAGGAAGAATAAGACATTTAACACAAGGGCACGGCGACTTATCGAGGACTTTGTAAACGAAATAAATGCAAGGCTTGACAATGGAGAAAAAGTTGTTTTTGAAGGTATAGGTATCTTTGTCAGGGACAAAGACAGTGGCAGGTTACTGTTTTATTCGTTAAGTGATGAGAATTACCTTATAGATTCTTACGGACTGATGGACCTCGAGCTTGATGAGCTTGCAACTCATGGCGTTGCACAGGAAGAGGAAGTAAAGACACCGGCCGTAAAAATTGTCAGACGCAAGCAAACAGGTATCTGGATTGCTGCAAGTATTATAGTTATAATTCTGCTGCTTATACTGATAATCCCTTTAACGGATTCAGTTCATCTGTACAGGCTGAGAAGAAGTGAAAATGAAAAGATTGTTTTCGGCAAGCGCAGGATGCCTGAGCAGGATACTGTCAAGAATCTGGAGAAGATAATTGACAATGCCACAAAAAAGGAAGTTGCCCTTTTTTACAGTGAACCTGAAAAAAAATATGATGAAGATATCCTAAGCGGGACAGGCAAATATTATATCGTTGCAGGCAGTTTTAAAAAGCTTGGCAATGCGCAGAGGTTAAAAACAGACCTGTTAAATCACGGATACAGCCCGCAAATTTTGCAAACCAAAAACGGTTATTACAGGGTTACACTTTCTTCTTTTGATAACCGCAATATTGCTATACGTGAGCTGGAAAGGATCCGTAAAGATCTGAACCTTACGGTCTGGATACTGAGTATATAATAGCTTCAGGTAATCCTTATTATCCACACATCCTGCCCGGGATTTCGCTTTGATTTCCCGCCTTCAATAAATCCAATTATTTTATTCGGGGAGACTAACTTTTTCATATAGGCCGGAGAATGAAAAGCCGAGTAGGTCCGGTGTCCTTCCCTTGTTTTTCCCCTGACGACAAGTTCGCCGTTATTGAATTTTTTTATCTCCTCTCCGGATAGCTTTTCAAGGAATGCCTCTCCCTGTGTTGATAGCAATATTATTCCATTCTTGCGGATAATTCTCAGCAATTCATTAAACCAGAAATTGTGCATTTCTTCGGAGAGGTGAGTAAAAATGGATAATCCCAGTATAATATCAAATGAATTATCATCATATGTCATGGGCGGAGATAAGCTGTTGCGGTAAAAACTAATTCCTTTAAGGTTTTTCCTGCACCACTCAATTGATTTTGAGTTATAATCGGCACCATATATTTTACATGATTTGTCGAGCAGGGAGGGGAGATGCCTGACTATCCTTCCCGGACCGCATCCCCAGTCAAGAATACTCAGATTTTTAAAACTGACATGTTTTTCCAGCACAGATATAAGCCATCGAGCAGTTTCCAGTCCCCCGAAATAATATTTGTTATAATCCATGCGGAAGGACTCATAGATAAGGTAGTCCGGTGGCAATGATACGCCGGGGTTGGCACGTCTGAATTTTTTGTTGGCCCTGAAATTTTTCAGGTAATGGAGGATGTATCTGATCCTGTCTCCGAAATATATTAATCCCAGGCTTCTTAATACCAATGAAAAAAAAGCTCTGTTCATTGCTATTTTATGTCGGCTCCTTCTTCAGTTTCTTCTTCGGGGGTGACAAATGTCAATTTACCACTGGAATCTTCGGCCATAAGGATCATGCCCTGTGACATTATGCCTTTGATATTCCTTGGTTCAAGGTTAACCAGTATTGCTACCTGTTTTCCTTTTATTTTTTGGGGCTCGAAATCTTCGGCTATTCCTGCCACAACGGTACGCTTATCCATCCCCGTGTCTATCCTGAGTTCGATCAGCTTGTTTGTTTTTGGCACTTTTACAGCTTCCAGGATGCGCCCCACCCTGATATCGAGCTTTGTGAAATCATCAAAATTAATATTCTCCTTTTGCGGTTTAATCATGGCTTTAACGTTTTTATTTTTGGTTTTGACAGCTTCCAGTTTTTTAAGTTGTATTTCAATTTCAGGATCTTCAATTTTTTCGAACAACAATACAGGATTATTTATCTTGTGTCCCGGAGGTAATATATCTATATTACCCGCTTCATTCCATGTCAGTTTCTTGATATTGAGAAATCCGGCAAGCTTATCTGCTGTATACGGGAGGAAGGGATCAATGATAGCTGACAGATTTGCCGTAATCTGCAATGATACATAAAGAATAGTGCTTACCCTGTCCGGTTGAGTCTTAATAATATTCCACGGTTCAGTGTCGGCGAGGTATTTATTCCCCAGCCTGGCATAATCCATGGCATATTTAAGGGCTTCCCTGAAACGGAAGTTTTCAATGCTGTTCCCGACTGAGAGTTTTATTTTGAATATTTCCTCTATTGCCTTCCTGTCATAATCTGTAATTTCTTTTATTTCCGGTACTTTACCTTCATAGTATTTATGTGTAAGCACAAGAGTCCGGTTAACGAAATTCCCGAGAATTGCCACAAGTTCATTATTATTCCTGTTCTGAAAATCTTTCCATGTAAAGTCATTGTCCTTTGTTTCCGGGGCATTGGCACAAAGCACGTAACGAAGGATATCCTGCTTGCCTTTAAAGTCCGTTAAGTATTCGTGCAGCCATACAGCCCAGTTGCGGGAGGTCGAAATTTTATCCCCTTCAAGATTAAGGAATTCATTGGCAGGAACATTGTCAGGAAGCACATAGCTGCCCTCGGTTTTAAGCATTATGGGAAAAATAATGCAATGAAATACGATATTATCTTTTCCGATGAAATGAACCAGCTTAGTATCCTTGTCCTTCCAGTATTTTTCCCACTCGCCTGTCAGCTCTTTTGTTGCCGATATATAACCTATAGGAGCGTCAAACCAGACATACAGCACTTTGCCTTCAGCTCCTTCCAGGGGCACAGGAATACCCCAGTCCAGGTCACGGCTCACTGCACGTGGCTGCAATCCCTGGTCCAGCCATGATTTACACTGTCCGTATACATTGGCTTTCCAATTTTTATGCTCTTCGAGGATCCATTTTTTCAAAAATGCTTCGTGTTTATCCAGCGGCAGAAACCAGTGCCTGGTTTTTTTCATGACAGGTTCCGACCCGCTTATTGTTGATTTCGGATTTATAAGGTCGGTGGGACTGAGAGATGTTCCGCAGTTCTCACATTGATCACCATAGGCGGAGTCGTTTCCGCAATGGGGACAAATTCCCGTTATATACCTGTCAGCAAGGAACTGGCGTGCTTCTGTGTCATAATACTGCTTGGTTGTTTTTTCTATGAATTCACCATTACCGTGCAGCGTCGTAAAGAAGTCAGATGCCAGTTGGTAATGCGTTTTTGATGTTGTCCTGGAATATATATCAAATGAAATTCCAAAATCCGCAAAGGCCTTTTTGTTCATATTATGATACCTGTCGACGATATCCCGGGGTGTCACTCCTTCCTGCCTGGCTTTGATAGTTATGGGCACTCCGTGTTCGTCCGAGCCACAAACAAAAACCACATCTTCATTTTTTAGTCTCAGGTACCTTACATATATGTCAGCAGGTATATAAGCTCCGGCCAGATGCCCGATATGTATCGGTCCGTTTGCATAGGGAAGAGCCGCCGTTACAAGATGTCGCTTATAATTTTTCATCTAAGACTAAAAATTTTTAGTGGCAATTAATTTTCTGTAAAGTACATAAAGATTTATTAAATTGCCAAAGATATTTAAACCTGATGATTTAAGAAAACAGATTGGTTTATGATTACGCCTCCTTTTTTACAGAAAAATGACAAGATTGGCATCGTGGCCCCTGCAGGGGTGATATCACAGAAGAAGGTAGCTCATGCCGTTAAGGTATTTGAAAGCTGGGGGCTGAACGTTGAACTGGGCAGTAACATTTTTAGGAGAAAAAATACCTTTGCCGGCAGTGACAAGCAGCGTAAGGATGACTTCCAGGATATTATTGCCAGGCAGGATATAAGGGCTGTTATTTGTGCAAGGGGCGGATACGGAGCAATAAGGGTGATTAATAAAATCGACTTCAGCAAGTTCATACAAAGTCCGAAGTGGATTGTAGGATTCAGCGATATCACAGTATTTCATACATGCCTGCAGAAAACCATTAAATGTGAAAGCATACATGCTGTCATGCCCGGCAGCTTTTCCGAAAGCGAGCTTGAAAGTAAATCGCTCAGTTCATTAAAAAATGTTCTATTCGGGGGTGATATCAGCTACAAAATACCTTCGCATACCCTGAACAGGAAAGGGGAAGCAGAAGGCACATTAATCGGCGGCAATTTATCGGTTTTATACAGCCTGCAGAGTACAAATCTTGAAATTGATACCGATGACAAGATTCTCTTTATTGAAGATGTCAATGAATACCTTTATCATGTTGACAGGATGATATCAAATTTGAAGCTTAGCGGTAAGCTTACTAATCTAAGGGGGCTGGTAGTGGGACATATGAGCAGGATGAAAGACTCGCCCATTGCTTTCGGAGAGAGTGCTTATGAGATAATACACAGGATTGTAAAGGATTACAGTTACCCGGTTATTTATAATTTTCCCGCCGGGCATATTAAACCAAATATGGCATTAATACTGGGAAGAAGAATAAAGATGAGTGTCGATGCCGGGGCAAGTAAGGTAATTTTCGATAATTCCTGATTGTTAATGTCACGGCGTATAGTTCTTGGCAAGAAAGGTGAAGCACTGGCAGCAGAATATTTAAAATCCAAAGGATACAGGATCCTTGAGATCAACTGGAGGTCCGGTCACAGGGAAGTAGATATTATAGCATGGGATAATAATCAGATAGTGTTCATCGAGGTAAAGACCCGCACCGGCATTTATTCCGGCAATCCTGTTGAGGCCGTTGATTTTCAGAAGCAGAGATTACTAATAGATGCGGCAGAAGATTATATAAATTTAAACAACATAGACCTGGAGACAAGATTTGATATTATCACGGTCATTATTGACGGTAAAAGCCACAGCATTAACCATATTTGTGAAGCTTTTTATTCAGGTCTGAATTGAGAATATATAAACAAGATCATAATTTCATGCATTTTTGAAGTTGTAATTCATTTATACATAAAATAGAGCATTAACCAGCACTATTTAAAATACATAGATTTGTTTTTGAATTTTATACAATTAAAAGTGTATTTTAATGCTCTTTTTGATGGATATTTTTATTTTTTATTTATATTTGCAAGAAAAAGAGCCATATAATGCACCTTAAAGAATTAATTGAAACCCTGAAAAAAAGACGTAAATTACTAGGAGTAACGCAAGAGCATCTTGCTGAGCTGTCCGGGGTAGGGCTTAGAACACTTAAAGCGCTCGAAAGCGGTAAAAGTAACCCGACATATGAAACACTAATCAAACTGGCAGAAGTATTGGGTATGGAATTGAAATTGGAAGTTAAAAAACCAAAATTATAACAAATGCGCATATCAAAAGTATATCACAATGGCCGGTTAGTCGGTAGTTTGATACAGAATAACCCTAAAAGCTATGAATTTCGTTATGATGACGCATGGTTTTCAAATGACACTTTGCCTGCTATAAGCCTCACATTGCCAAAGACACAACAAGTCTACAAAGCCGATCATTTGTTTCCTTTTTTTTTCAATATGCTCTCTGAAGGTATGAACAAAAAGCTGCAATGCCAGCAATTGAGAATAGACGAAAAGGATTACTTTGGACTTTTGTTGGCTACTGCATCAAATGATACTATTGGTGCTATAACAGTTGTACCTGTAAAGGCCGAAAAAGAATGAGTATTTCAGAGATTAAAAATTGTCCGGGAACGCTGGCGGAAGGCTTTACTACTTACAGCAACACTTGCCTTAGAAGGGTTTTTTATAATAAGAAAGTGAGTCATGTACTTCCTTACAATCCACCACAACTCAGTGAAGAAGACGCTGAGAAATTCATGGAAAACCGGAAACGAATCTCTATTTCGGGTGTTCAAGAAAAGCTATCTTTTATTCTGGATAAGAATAAGCTGCGATTAACTAATAAGGGAGAACAAGGAAATTACATACTTAAACCTATTCCAAAAGATCTTAAAAAAGCGGAACAGGTACCGGCCAATGAGCATTTAACAATGCAAATAGCTCGTCAGGTTTATAAAATTTATACTGCTGAAAACGCACTGATATTTTTTAAAAACGGAGAACCGGCCTATATTACAAAAAGATTCGATGTAAAAGATAACGGCACAAAATGGGGAAACGAAGATTTTGCTACCCTTGGGGGAAAAACATCAGAAAATGCAGGGCCGGATTTCAAATATGAATACAGCTATGAAAAACTCACAGAATTAGTTAGAAAATTTGTTCCTGCATATATCGTTGAAATGGAAAGGATTTTCTCACTAGTAGTCTTTAATTACTTGTTTTCCAATGGAGATGCACATCTAAAAAACTTTTCTATACTGGAGACACTCAATGGTGATTATACTTTAAGCCCTGCTTATGACTTGATTAATACACGGATACATATTAATGATACAGATTTTGCATTGAATCGTGGATTATTCAAAGATAATTTTGAATCGGAAAAAATGAAAAAGAATGGACATGCAGGTTTGGAAGATTTTCATGTGTTTGCAAATAGATTGGGGATTAAACAAAAAAGGAGAGATAAGTTGCTTGCACCGTTTTTGGAAAAACAGCTAATGGTTGAACAATTAATTCAACGATCTTTTTTGAATGATCAAACAAAAAGAGAATATTTATTACATTATCAAACCAAACTAAACCAGTTGAACGCATAATAATGATTTACTAATATTCAGACATTGCAACATTACGCCTTATGGAAAAAGATATATCTTTAGGTCTATGGTTTAGCAATACATGCATGCTTAAGAAAAACTAGGAATCTTTTATATTTGCATTATACAAAAAACGTCAGATGAACTTTGAAGAGATCCGCATATATTGCCTGTCTAAACTAGGAGTAACAGAAAGTTTCCCGTTCAACGATACAGCTCTTGTATTTAAAGTAGCCGGTAAAATGTTTGCGTTGCTCGACTTATCTGAAGATAGCAGGGGAATAACCCTGAAGTGTGATCCGGAGCTGGCCATTGAACTTCGCGAACAATATCCGGAAATTACTCCTGCTTATCATTTTAACAAGAGACACTGGAATACAATATTTCTCGACGGAACAATAAGAGATAGCCTTATTTACGGGTGGATAGATCATTCATACAATCTCGTTGTTCATAAGCTGTCAGAGAAAAAATCGAAGGAACTTAATTTTTTATAAATTCACGACAATAAAAATCCAAACATATGAAAAAGCTAGTCAGGTATTTTTTACAGGGGTTGCTTTATCTGGCTCCCACTGTTATAACAATATATATTGTCTATTTGGTTTTCAGGTTTATTGACGGACCCATAAGGCACTATATTGTAAAGATTGTTAATATTGATATTCCGGGCTCCGGACTGCTGGTTATAGTTGCTGGCATTACAATACTGGGATTTGTAGGGCAGACCATCCTTTTCAGGCCTTTACGGAGGTTAATTGATAAAGTAATGACTAGAGCACCGCTAATAAAGGTTATTTATTCGTCGTTAAAGGACCTGTTGTCGGCATTTGTCGGCAAGGAGAAGAAGTTTAAACAACCAGTGCTGGTGAAGGTTAACATGGTTTCAAATCTTGAAAAGATGGGATTCATAACCCAGGAGGATCTTTCAGATATAGGCATTAAGGACAAGGTATCGGTATACTTTCCGCACTCATATAATTTTTCAGGGGAAATGTTTATAGTTCCAAGGGAACATATAAGAATACTTGATGTGCCTGCGTCTGATGCCATGAAGTTTATTGTCTCCGGCGGGGTAACGAAATTCTGATTTTAGAATGCGATTATTTAATCTTTCTTGTTTTATCCTTTATTACTGAAATAATCCTTCAACTGAAAGGTATCTTTCACCCGTGTCATAGTTAAATGCCAGTATTACTGATTTTTCGGGTATCTCGGGCAGTTTTTTCGCCACAGCAGCCAGTGTTGCTCCTGATGAGATTCCCCCGAATATACCTTCTTCCCTGGCTGCCCTTTTGGCATATTCAAAGGCTTCATCTTTAGATACCGTTATGACGCCATCAAGAATTTCAGTATCGAGGTTTTTTGGGATAAATCCCGCTCCTATGCCCTGGATGGGGTGGGATCCGGGTTCTCCTCCGCCGATGACAGGCGACAGTTCGGGTTCAACTGCAAAAACCTTCAGTTTAGGGAATGATTTCTTTAATTCCCGGGCGACACCCGTAATATGTCCACCCGTGCCGACACCTGTAATCAGGAAATCTATTCCCCCGGGGAAATCATTTAATATTTCCCTGGCGGTAGCTGTCCTGTGTATTTCAACATTAGCTTTATTATCAAATTGGGAGGGTATCCACACTTTCGGATTTTCTGCAGCAATCTGGCGGGCTTTTTCAATAGCTCCTTTCATCCCTTTATCTCTTGGAGTAAGTTCAAAATCAGCTCCATAGGCAGACATGATCTTTCTTCTTTCAACTGACATTGATTCGGGCATCACCAGTATCAGCTTATATTTTTTTACCGCAGCCACCATTGCCAGTCCGATTCCCGTATTTCCCGAAGTAGGCTCAACAATCACCGAGTCCCTGCCAAGTATCCCTTTTTTTTCGGCATCTTCGACCATAGCCAGTGCTATGCGGTCTTTTATGCTGCCTCCCGGATTTGCACGTTCGAGTTTAAGCCAGATCTCATAATCTCCGTTATATAAGTTTTTTATTCTGATATGGGGGGTATTTCCAATTGTCTCGAGAATATTGAGGGCTTTCATAATTGACAAGTTTTAGGTACAGTAGTATAACAATATTATAAGCACGATTGTTTCTTGACTCTATCAGATAACAAAATCGTCGGCTTTGGGGCGCTTTTTGTTGTCGCGGACTATGGTCTTGCTTTCATGATATACAACCGACCATGAAGGAACGCTTTTTGTCAGCCAGACATTACCACCGATAATCGTATCATGTCCCACAACTGTTTCACCTCCCAGTATTGTGCTTCCTGAATATATGATAACATTGTCTTCTATTGTGGGATGCCGCTTTTTACCCTTCATGCTTTTTTTAACGTACATTGCTCCTAGTGTAACGCCCTGGTAAATCTTTACGTTATTGCCGATGGTTGTTGTTTCGCCGATGACCACGCCCGTACCATGGTCAATAAAGAAATTCCCGCCTATTTGTGCCCCGGGATGTATATCTATACCTGTTTTGCTATGCGCATGTTCCGAAATTATCCTTGGAAGGAAGGGTATTTTAAGCTTATAAAGCGCATGTGAAAGCCTGTATACCGATATACTGTAAAATCCGGGATAATACAGTATGACACTCTCAATAGAACGGGCTGCCGGGTCGGAATTAAGGAAAGCATGAGCATCCTTGATAAGGCTCTCATATATGGCAGGAAGCTCTTTGAAGAACTTGTCAGTAATCGAAGCCACCGTACCTTCAAGAATCTTTTCCATGGGAGTCAGCAGATCCTTAAAATCGAGCTGGAGCTGGGCCATGGTAAGGTCTATCTGGGGGAGGGTGCATTTTCTTTCCTTTTTTATAGGGAAGAGGAAACATATAAGGTTGTCGACAAAAGCATGCGCTTTGCTCATCGAAGGCACCTCCTTGCGGAATTTGTTGTACTCGTTAAACAGATATTCCGGAAATTTATTAAGAGAGGCCATTTTTTATTGTTAGATTAGTTATTCTCCATCTTTAGTTTTTCCAGCTTGTTATAGGATGTAATCAATCCTTTAATCAGTGCCGAGCTGAATCCCTGGTGTTCCATTTCATTGAGTCCCGATATTGTTATGCCCTGGGGCGTTGTCACTTTATCAATCTCCTTTTCAGGGTGGTTGCCGCTCTCAAGAATAAGCATGGCCGCTCCTTTAAGTGTCTGGGCTGTAATGAGCTGCGACACCTCGGCACTAAATCCGATCTCTATGCCACCCTGGCTTGCGGCGCGCATATATCTTAATGCATAAGCTATGCCGCATGCACCTAGGACAGTAGCTGCTCCCATCAATTCTTCGCTGATGACAATAGTTTTTCCAAGTTTTTCAAAAAGGGCTACTATGGACTTTGCCGTATTTTTATCAGCATTCTTATATGATATGCAGGTCATTGATTCCCTGATTTCTATAGCAGTATTGGGCATCAGCCTGAATAAAGGCAGAGGACCCAGTTTTTTTTCAACTTCGCTTATTGGCAATCCTGATACGGTGTAAGCCAAAATATGCTTATCCTTGTTTACGGTATTGGCTATTTCTTCAAGAAGGGTATTTACCTGCTGCGGTTTTACGGCAATTATTATTAGTTCGCTTTCAGATACAGCCTGCTTGTTGTTATTTGTAACCTGGAAACCGGCATTGCTCAGAAAATCTCTTCTCCTCTCCCTGATTTCCGAGACAATGATATTCTCCTTTTTGTAATCGCCGGTCTCCAGCAGGCCCCTGGTCAGGGAAAAACCCAGGTTGCCCCCTCCTATAATAGCGATTTTTTTGAATTTCATGATTAAATAGTTACATATATTCAATATAAATTAATCTCTAATTGCTTTAATTCCCGGCAGTTCTTTCCCTTCCATATATTCAAGCATTGCTCCTCCGCCAGTCGAGACATAACTGACCTTATCGCTGAGTTTGTTTTTGTTTACTGCTGCAACGGAATCTCCTCCGCCGATAAGGCTGTAAGCTCCTTTTGACGTAGCTTCTGCAATTGCCTTTGCGATGGCCGAGGTACCCCTTGCAAATTTTTCAAATTCAAAAACTCCCATCGGTCCGTTCCAAAGGATTGTTTTGGAGCTGTTTATAATTTCAGTGTATTTCCTGATTGTTTCCTCTCCTATGTCGAGGCCCATCCATCCGTCAGGGGTCTCATCAACCTTAGAGTATGATGTTTTGGCATCGGCTTCAAATTTGTCTGCATTGATAGCATCAACAGGCAGATATACGTTGACGTTGTGTTGTTTTGCTTTTTCAAGAACGTTTAATGCCAGGTCAAGTTTGTCTTCTTCGCATAGTGATTTGCCGATTTTTCCTCCCTGTGCTTTTATGAATGTATAGGTCATGCCACCTCCTATGAGCAAGTTGTCTATTTTAGGCAGCATATTTTCTATTACCAGTATTTTATCCGATACTTTGGCCCCTCCCATTATTGCTGTAAAGGGCTTCTCAGCTTCATGAATGATCTTGTCCATACTTCTAAGTTCACTATTGATAAGGTACCCAAACATTTTATGTTCTGCAGTAAAGTAGTTGGCGATGATTGTTGTTGAAGCATGGGCACGGTGTGCGGTACCAAAGGCATCGTTTACATATACGTCCATCCCTTCTGCGAGCTGCTTTGAAAAGCTTTCGTCTCCTTTTGTTTCGCCGGCATGGAAACGCAGGTTTTCCAGCAGAAGGACTTCACCCGGTTTCAGGTCTTTTTTTAGCTGTAATGTTCTGTCACCTATGCAATCATCTGCGAACTTTACAGTGGTTCCGGACAGATGCTCCTGCAGCTTGGGGATTACATGCTTGAGTGAGTATTTTTCCTCGGGACCTTCTTTGGGCCTGCCAAGGTGAGACATTAAGACGGCCGAGCCCCCGTCGTTAAGTATTTTTTTAATTGTTGGCAGTGCTCCTCTTATTCTTGTATCATCTGTAACTTTAAAAGTTGCCTTATCCAGAGGGACATTAAAATCCACCCTAACTATTGCCTTCTTGCCTGCAAAGTTGTAATTATCAATTGTCTGCATGTTGATTTAGTTTGTAGATTAATAATTCGGCAAATTTAAAAAATAATTCTGTCATTATGACATGCATTATACAAAAACAGGATTGGTAAGGAATTTGTATTGGAATTGCGTAATTTTGCAATTGATAAAAATTAAAAGATATGTTAGGTTATGCTTATATGATAGATCCGGGGTATCTTATGATATTTATAGTATTTCTGCTGATAAGTTCTATAATAGGCGGACAGTTAAAATCAAGATTCAGAAGATACTCAAAGCTTCCTATAAATTACGGGATGACAGGCAGGGAGGTGGCTGAAAAGATGCTGCATGAAAATGGCATACATGATGTAACTGTTACTTCTGTGCCCGGACAGCTGACAGATCATTATAATCCGGCAACAAAGACAGTAAATCTGAGTCCGGATGTTTATCAAGGCAGCAGTGTTGCCTCTGCTGCTATAGCTGCCCATGAGTGCGGACATGCAGTGCAGCATGCAAGGGCATATGCTTTTTTACAGTTCCGCACTGCCCTGGTACCCCTTCAAAATATAAGTGCAAAGATTATGAACATCATTTTTGCAGTGATGTTTTTCGGATTTATATTTTTGCCCGGTGTTATTTCTTTTGAATCGGCTCTTTATATAATTATTGCCTGTTATGCAATATTTTCATTGTTTGCGCTTGTTACCCTGCCCGTAGAGATTGATGCAAGCAAGAGGGCGCTGGCGTGGCTCAACCGCAGCGGCATAACCAACTATGAGACACATGACAAGGCAAAGGATGCATTAAAATGGGCCAGCTACACTTACCTTATTGCTGCAATATCATCACTGGCGATGCTCTTTTATTTTATAATGCTGCTGGGAGGAAGGAGAAACTGATTGCCTATCAATATTTATTAAAGGTTCGTGTTCAGGCCGGTACTGTAAAATAAAAAGTGCTGCCCTGTCCGGTTTCGCTTTCTGCAAATATTTTTCCACCGTTAATTTCTATTAGTTCCTTACACAGTATGAGTCCGAGTCCGGAACCTTTTGCATCACTATCTTTTGGGCTGATTGTGTTATCGATCCGAAAAAGCTTCTCTATATCTTCACGGTTAATTCCAATGCCTGTATCTGTTACGCTTATTTTTATGAATTTATTTTCCCTGTAACTGTTAATAATTATCTTTCCCTTTGGAGGTGTAAATTTTATAGCATTTGTAATAAGGTTGCGAATAATTGTCTTTATCATATTTTTATCGGCATACACATTATAATCTATTTCTTCATTAATTAATAATGTGATGCCTTTTTTACCGGCCATTTCGTTCAACAATAAGGTATTTTCCCTGATAATATCAAGAATATGAAATTTTTCCGGCTTTGCTTCAAGCCTGCCGGTTTGAATTTTAGCCCATTCCAGCAAATTCTCCAGCAGTTCAAAGGTTTTTATTGAAGATTGCCTTATATAATCGGTATATTCTGCAATATTTTCATAATCTTTGTTTTGTAACTCGGATAAAATCAGCTCGGATAATCCCCGGATATTATTAAACGGATTGCGCAGGTCATGGGCAATAAGTGAAAAGAATTTGTCTTTGGTAGCATTTAACTGGGATAATTCCGATGCCTGCTTTTTGACTTCAATTTCCGCTTGCTCTCTTTTTTTCATGTGTATTATAAGGCTATAAAGAGTAGATAGAAGCAATAATATTGCGACGGAATAACCTGCAATCAATGCAACAACTATTTCTTTTGCCCTGGTTTCAGTCCTTTTCCTGAAGTCTCCCAGCCTGTTTTCAAGTAATGCTTCCATATCTGAAGCGACATCCCTGATTTTAAAATAAGTAATAGTTGCCTGTGTATATATTCTTTTTCTTTTCTGTTGTGGTATCTTAAATGAAGAAGTGATTATGGTGGTATCGAGCAGGCTTATGTCCCTTCTGATAAGTTGATTGAGTGTATCAATATTTTTTTTCAGTATGTAACTCTCATAGTCTAATTTGTAAATAGCTTCAATGTTTTTAAAGAGGGAATTCTTATAATTATTATAGAGGTTGTAGTGCAGGCTGTCGCCTGTGTGTACAAAGTCTCTTTGTGCGAGGTTTGCAGATCGAAGTTTTAGTCTTATCTCTTCCACTGACTCATACAGCCTGGTAATCTCAGATATCTCGATATTGTCTTTAATTAGACTTGAAGTAACCTTGATTACGAAAGCAGCAGTTGCGATAAAAATGATTATAGCTGAAACAAAATATACCAGTGCTCTTCCTTTCATAGACAATTTCAAATATTATTACCTTTCTGTATATTATTATTACCGACCAGTTAATATTAAGACTGATTTATCACAAAAAGTAACCGGCTGTTTTTAATTCAGAGCATGTTAAAATATAATACAGGTTATTGCAACATAATATTATGATCAGAATATTAGGGGAATGTTAAAATGAAATTAAAAAGTGATTAAAAATCAAAAAGATTTTTTTTCACGGCCAGGTATATTTGCCGGAAAATCGTTTCTGCGGTATCCCGGATTAATTTATCTGCGTTTTTTATTGCGTCTTCTATGTCAGAGGGATTCCGGGCAAGAGGTATGATTAGGTCAAATATCTTTTCATAAAGTTCATCTGCTTTATCGCCAAGGGAGCCTGCTATTGCTATTACAGGTTTTTTATGCCTGGCGGCAATGCGGGCAACGCCGAACGGGACCTTGCCAAATTGTGTCTGGGAATCGATTTTTCCTTCGCCTGTTACAACTATATCAGCCTTACGGATTTCATTTTCAAGGTTAATTATATCCTTTATCACCTCGAATCCAGGCTTGAGTTCAGCTTTCAGGAAGGCCATAAGTCCGCCTGCCAGTCCCCCTGCTGCTCCGGCACCCTTTATATTTTGAATGCTTATACCAAGTATTTCAGATATCTTATCTGCAAAGTGCCGCATATTATCGTCCAGTTTTTTTGCCATTTCTTTGTCAGCGCCTTTCTGTAGGGCATATGTCAGTGCCGCACCCCGGGGCCCATAGAAAGGATTATCGACATCGCAGGCAACAAGGATTTTACATCTGCTCAGTCGTTTGTCCAGTCCGCTCATATCTATAACTGCAATCTGGCCCAAGTTGCCTCCTCCTGCTGCCACCTCCCCTCCTGTATTATCAAGAAACCTCACACCAAGGGCCTGCGCCATACCTGTGCCTGCATCGTTAGTTGAACTTCCGCCGACACCGATGACAAGTTTTTCACAGTTCATGTCCAGGGCATGATTTATAAGCTCGCCCGTACCGTATGTTGATGTGAGCCACGGATTACGATCATTCTCTTTCAGCAGCTCTATTCCTGATGCTGCAGCCATCTCTATTATTGCTGTTTTTATGTCTCCCAGCACTCCGAAGAATGAATTTATGCTGCGCATAAGAGGATCATGAACAACGACATTAATAATTTCACCCCCTGTAGCCTCAACAAGTGCTTCAACTGTACCTTCCCCGCCGTCTGCCAAAGGCAACATTTTAATATTGGCAGCGGGCATTGCCCTTCTTATGCCTGCTTCAATGTTCAGTGCAACCTCTCTGGCGCTTAGACAGTCCTTAAAGGAATCAGGGGCTATTAAAATGTTCATTATGCCTGATAATTTACCGGAAATGGTTATAAACGAATTGTCCAATTTATCTATATTTAACCAAATAATAAAAAAATGACTGCTGAAAAATTTAAATGGGACGCAAAGCTTTACCAGGATAATTCTTCCTTCCAGTATGAGCTAGCCATGATGGCCATTAACAGGCTGAAGCCGGCGAAAAAGGAACGGATACTTGATATTGGCTGTGGCAATGCTATGGTAACAATTGAGCTGGCAAAGCATGTGCCGGAAGGAGAAATTGTTGCTATTGAAATATCCACGGATATGTATGGAAAGGCTTTGGATAATATAAAGGGAAGCGGTGCCGGCAATATCAGTATAATAAACAAAAATGCATTTGATATCGATTACCAGGATGAGTTTGATGCTGTTTTTTCCAATTCGGTAATACACTGGATTTATGAACTTGAAAAGATGTACGGCAAAATATTCAGTGCACTGAAAAAAGGGGGGAGGATAATGATACAGACAGGTTCAAACGAAAGGAATCCGCTGATTGATAGCATCGACAGGTTATTGCACCTGAGTGTTTTTAAAAACTATCTTAAGGATTTCAGGTATCCCTGGAGGTTTCTTTCTGCAACTGAAACATTAAAAATACTGGGAGACAACAATTTTAAAAAAATAAATGTGGAGCCCTATAATTATAAAATGGAGTTCAGCAACCTTAAAAACTTAATTGGTTTTTTCAAGTCCGCAGCCCTGATACCCTTGTTATCTGCACTTCCTGAGGAGGTTCACGGACAAATGATCAGTGAATTTCTTAACCTGTATTTTGATATTAACAAATCGCGGAAGCTGACAGTTGAGATGCACAGGCTTTTTATCGGTGCAGAAAAATAGAATATTCAGCGAAATAAGTATTATGAAATATTTGTAAAACTTTATACTTTTGCATCACATTTTGCCCCGTGGTGTAATTGGCAACACGTCTGACTCTGGATCAGAAAAGTCTAGGTTCGAGTCCTAGCGGGGCAGCTTTTTATTAAGATTCAATAATAAATGATTTTCGTTACCGGCGGCACCGGCCTTATAGGGTCCCACCTCATTTTTCAGCTGGCACAAAAAGGATACCAGGTAAGAGCACTCAGAAGAAAAACAAGCAATATAAAAATACTGGATAAGATTTTCGGGTATTACTCTGATAATCCGCGGGAGCTTCTTAAGCAAATAAGCTGGTGTGAGGCAGATATCCTTAATAAGGAATCCTTGAGAAAAGCCTTTGAAGGGATTGATCAGGTTTACCACTGTGCCGCACTTGTGTCATTCAATCCGGCCGATGACCAGTATATCCTCGAATCAAATGTAAAATGTACGAGGAACATTGTTGAACTATGCATGGAAAGGGGAACGGGCAAGTTATGTCATCTCAGCTCTGTCGCCGCTTTGGGCCGTAATCCGGATGCACGTGAGGTACATATTGATGAAGATTCGCCATGGGAGGAATCCGGCAATTTGTCCGCCTATGCAAGGAGCAAGTATCTTTCTGAACAGGAGGTATGGAAGGGTATTGGGGAGGGGTTAAATGCCGTGATAGTAAATCCTTCGATTGTATTCGGACCGGGCGAATGGAGCAGAAGCAGCTCGAAGATGTTCGATACAATATGGAAGGGGCTTAAGTTTTATACTGATGGATCAAACTCATTTGTCGATGTGCGGGATGTAGGCAGGGCCATGATTACTCTTATGGAAAGCGATATCTCCGGGGAACGCTTTGCAGTGACATCTGAAAACATGCATTTCCGTGAAGTTTTTAACTTTATGGCCGATAATTTAAATAAGAAGAGGCCCCGGATAAAAGTTACCAGGTTTATGGGAGAGATAGCATGGCGCATAAGTGTACTTTACAGTATTATTACAGGGAGTCCGCCCCTGATATCAAAAGATACTGCCAGGTCAGGACAAAAAAGAATTTTCATCTCCAGTGAAAAAATCAGGAAAAGGTTGAATTTTGAATTTATTCCCGTGGAACAGTCTATAAAAGATACTTGCAGGTTGTTTCTTATAGATCACAGATGAAAAACCGGATCACAAATTTTTAGTTCCTCTTCCCATAATTGGCATGGTTCTTTTCTTGTATTTTGCGTGTCAGGCTTGTTACAGTATTCCTTGGCAGTAAACGTATCAGGTTGGCAGTAAGATAATTTACAAAGCGGTGTATGGC
>Ga0315548_1001425_pt1 | contig 20201 bp, 20 predicted proteins | sample SalMarSW160110MG_2_FD_202540 | JGI IMG/M metagenome (GOLD analysis project Ga0315548, IMG submission 202540) | Salt marsh sediment microbial communities from the Plum Island Ecosystem LTER, Massachusetts, United States - Salt Marsh Sediment SW1601-110 ...
TTTGCCCATCAGGCGGCGGTGGTCGGCGACACTGTGGGCGACCCGCTTAAAGACACCGCCGGGCCTTCACTGCACGTGCTGGTAAAGCTGCTGGCCACGGTTACCCTGGTGATGTGCCCGCTGTTTATCATCGTATAATTAAGCTAGAGGTAAAGCTAATCCCCCTCTTCTCAATACGGGAGGAGGGGGATTTTTATTTGGGGGCAAGTCACGGGTAAACGGGCAGAGCCTCCAGCCCCATAGTCTCCGGCAGGCCGAGCATCAGGTTCATGTTCTGGATGGCCTGCCCGGCGGCGCCCTTGACCAGGTTATCAATAGCGCTGATAACCACCAGCCTGCCTGTCCTCTGGTCAACGGTGGGATAGACCAGGCAGAAGTTACTGCCTAGAGCGTGTTTGGTGTGGGGTGGGGCGTCGGCTACCCGGACGAAGGGGGCATCTTTATAGAAGTCCCGGTATAGCTCCTTGAGCTCCTTCTCCTTTTTGCCGGAAGCCAGCGGAGCGTAGGCGGTGGTCAGGATTCCCCGGGTCATCGGTATAAGATGGGGGACGAAGGTTACTGCCAGCGCTTGCTGGGGGTTGAGCAATTTTAGCTCCTGGGTAATCTCGGGCAGGTGGCGGTGCCCCTCCAGGGCGTAGGCGGCGGCGTCTTCGTTGGCTTCCGAGTAGTGCGTGGGCAGGTTCAAGGTCCGGCCGGCGCCGGAGACACCCGATTTGCTGTCAATGACGACATCGGTTTCAATCAATTTTGCCTTGACCGCCGGCGCCAGCGCCAGTATAGCCCCGGTGGGGTAGCAGCCGGGGTTGGCTACCAGCTTGGCTGAGGTAATTTCAGCCCGGTGCAGCTCGGGCAGCCCGTAGGCGGCCTCTTTGAGCAGCTGGGGGGCGGGGTGGCTAAAGCCGTACCAGCGCTGGTATTCCGGGGCGTCTTTTAGTCTGAAATCGGCGCTGATATCGACCACCTTGACGCCTTTCTCCAGCAGGGGGATGACCTCCCTGGCGCTCTCCTTGTGGGGCATGGCTGAAAAGACCAGCTCCACGTCACCCAGTTCGGCTTTAATGGTCAGGTTGATGCCGGCCAGGTGGGGGAAGACCTTGGCCAAGCTTTGCCCGGCGGCGCTGCGGCCGGTGACTGAAGCCAGCTCTACCTGGGGGTGCTGGTGCAGCAGTCTGGCCAGCTCGACGCCGGTGTAACCGGTAACATTTATAATTCCGATTTTCATTCTTCTTTTCCCTCGAATAAGCTTTCTAGAGCCGCCAGCCGTTTCTTGGTGCCGATGACAATCAGGCGGTCACCGTCTTCGATAATTTCTTCTCCCGGCGGGTTAGCCAGCAGTTTACCGCTTTTCTTCCTCATTGCCAAGACGGTGATGCCATCCTTGCTCCGGGCCTGTTCCATGGTTCGACCAACCAGGGAAGAGCCAACAGCTACATCCACATTTTCCAGCTCCAGCTCGCGGCCGCGGCCATAGGTGACTGTGTCAATAAAATCGACCACCGCCGGGCGCAGAGCCAGCATAGCCATGCGGCGGCCGCCGATGGCATGGGGCGATATGACCCGGTCGGCGCCGGCCCGGCGCAGCTTGCCTTCTGATTCGGGGTTGGAGCTGCGGGCTTCGATAAACAGGTCGGGGTGCATCTCCCGCGCGGAGAGGGTGATAAAGGTATTATCGGTATCGGTGCCCACCGCCGATACCAGGCCGTGAGCCCGCTCAATACCGGCTTCCTTGAGCACCTCGTCGCTGGTGGCATCGCCGAATAGGCAGAGATAGCCATCCTTCTCTGCCCTGGCGACGTGCTGCTCGTCATTGGTGATGACAATGAACGGCACCCCTTCCTCGCTGAACGCCTGAGCTATCTCCTCCCCCACTCTCCCGTAGCCACAGAGAATGAAGTGGTCCTTTAACCTGGCAATTCTGTTTTTCATGCGTCGCCTCCCCACGGTTATACCAAACTGCCCCTCCAGTATATACCCCATAACGGTGGTTAGAACATATAATGCCCCGCCAACCCCGCCTATAATTATAATTATGCTGAAAATCCGCCCGGCGTCGCTTAAGGGGTGGACCTCCCTGAAGCCCACCGTGGTTATGGTGGTTATGGTCATGTAAATAGAGTCGAGGAGCCCCCAGCCCTCGATGACCTCGTAGCCGATAGTCCCGATGACGACAATGGCGACTAAGGCGCCTACGCTCAATACCAGTCTTCGTAACGAGTCCATTATCTACCCGAAGCTATATCACGTTTGATATATTTTAGCACATATTAGCATATAATCGATTCTTCTGCCTCATAAGTACGGGATTTCTTCCTTGCCAAAGTTATTGACATGTGCTATTATCAGTCCTGCCGATTTACCAGACCGAGGTGGAGGAGATGGCTAAGAAGGAACAGACACCAAAGATTTATTTTCTGGATGTCACCAACCGTGACGGTGTGCAGACGGCCAAGCTTGGCCTGTCCAAGCTGGAAAAGACTATGATAAATATTTACCTCAATGAGATGGGGGTCTTCCAGTCCGAGTTCGGCTTCCCGACTACCCGGCACGAGGCCCGCTACCTGGAGGCTAACCTGGAGCTGGTGGAGACGGGGGTGCTTAAACCTATCCGTCTGGAGGGGTGGATAAGGGCTATCGTTGGGGATGTGAAGACGGCCTTTAAGTTTGTGCCCAATATCAAGCATCTTAACCTGTCTATTTCAACCTCAGAACAGATGCTCAAGGGTAAGTTCCGGGGGAAGAAGACTGAGGATGACATCATCAAGGAGATGACCGACGCCGTTGATGCGGCCAAGGCTATGGGTGCTGAGAGCATCGGGGTTAACGCCGAGGACGCTTCGAGGACCGACCTGAGTTTTCTGGTCAAGTTCGGGCTGGCGGCCAGGGAGCATGGGGCGGCCAGACTACGCTACTGTGATACGCTGGGCTATGATAACCCCTTCACCATCTATGACACGATGAAAGCACTGGCGGAGAATGTGGACATACCTCTTGAGGTGCATTGCCACGGCGATTTGGGGATGGCGGTGGCTAATTCTCTGGCCGGGGCCAAAGGGGCGGTTGACGGCGGGCAAGATGCCTATATCAATACCACCGTCAACGGCATCGGGGAAAGGGCCGGCAATGCCGACCTGGTGGCCACCGTGCTGGCGCTGACTAAATCAAAGGGCTTCGCCAAGAAGTATCAGCTGGGTAATCCAATAAAGTTGGCGGTGGCGGCCAAGATAGCCGAGTTCGCCAGCTATGCCTTTGACGTACCCATACCCCTGAACCAGCCCGGCGTGGGGGCCAACGCCTTTGCCCATGCCTCCGGTATTCACGCTGACGGGGTACTGAAAGACCCGGAAAACTATGAGCTTTACAGCTATAAGGAGCTGGGGCGGGGTACGCCCAAGTTCGTGGAGACAGGCCGGGAGATTATCTCCGGGCAGTATAGCGGGGTAGCCGGTTTTAAGCACCTGATGGGTAAGATGAACGTTTCTTTTGCCTCTAGAGATGAGGCCGGTGATATTCTGGAGCTGGTGAGATATGCCAATGTTCAGTCGCATAAACCCCTGGTTGAAGACGAACTGCTCTTTATCGCCAAGCATCCCCTGATTGCCCAGAAGCTGTTAACCCTCACCCCGCTGGTGCTGGAAACGATGTAGCCAGGCGTATAAACGCAGCCAGGCTTATCAACGCTTTAAGGGGCTGTTTGTAACCTTTATCCTCTTCTGGTCAATAGGTAAAGCGCAGGTCAGGTAAATGGCTGAGCAACCACCCGACATGAAGCTGAAAGCCATCGGTATCGTCAGGAACGACGTCAAGGAGCCGGTAAGGCATGGCTGGAGTGAAGTCGTTTCCGATATCGTCATTGACAGCCGTCTGGCTGAAGCCCTGGACGGCCTGGACCAGTTCTCCCATCTCATCGTCCTTTACTGGATGCACCAGCTTACCCCCGGCCGGAAACTGCCGCTTAAAGTCCACCCTATGGGCAAGCCGGAGTTGCCCCTGGTGGGCCGCTTTGCCACCCGCTCGCCCAGCCGCCCCAATCCGGTGGGGCAGGCTACCGTCCGGCTCCTGGAGCGGCGGGGTAATATCCTTAAAGTTAAGGGGCTGGACGCTATTGACAGCACGCCGGTAATCGATATCAAGCCCTATATACCGGGCTACGATTCAGCCGATGATGCTAGAGCACCCCGATGGACGACCAATCACTAGGACGAGCCTTAACCGATATCTACCACCGCCTTTTTGACCGCTTCGGTACCCAGCACTGGTGGCCGGCCGAGGAGCCTTTTGAGGTAATCGTCGGGGCTATCCTTACCCAGTCCGCCGCCTGGGGCAATGTGGAAAAGGCTATTGCCAATCTTAAAGCGGCCGGGGCGCTGTCGCCAACCAAGCTGCGCCGGCTCCAACTCCCCCGGCTGGCCAGGCTGGTTCACCCCTGCGGTTACTATAACGCCAAGGCGCTGAAGCTTAAGTCCTTTGCCTTCTGGCTGGGTAACCACTATAGTGATGACCTTGATAGTTTATTTGCCTCTAATACCGACGACCTGCGCCAGCAGCTGCTTTCCGTCCACGGCATCGGGCAGGAGACCGCCGATTCCATATTGCTTTATGCCGCCGGTAAGCCCGTCTTTGTTATTGATGCCTACACCCGCCGCATTTCCGGCCGTATCGGCTTAACCCCGGAAAAAGATAGCTATGCTGGCTATCAGGCGTTTTTCATGGAGCACCTGCCGCCTGATGCTGAGCTGTTCAACGAGTATCACGCCCTGCTGGTCCGCCTGGGCAAGGACATCTGCCGCCGCCGCCCCCTCTGCCCCCAGTGCTGCCTTAGTGATATTTGCCAGTTTTATGCGGCTAACCTGTCCCCATGACCCCCGCCCATTTTTAACCGTTGTTTTGCGTCCCACCCACCCGCCCTCATAAGCTGCGCTTCTAAAACTTTCTGCTCCACCCCGTTGGATTAAACCCCCTCCATTTCCCCCCAAAGTGTGAGAGAGGTGAAACCTCTATTGGGTGGGAGGATAAGGGGGACTCAATCTCTCTATTCTGGGGGGGGTAAAAAGGGCTTTAGCCCTTCCATAAGGGCGGCGGGTGGGAAAAGATATAAAATGGGGGTGGGGCAGGAAGCGAGGCGCTAACCTTGACGCCAGTCCAAGCGTTGGGTAATATTGAGGGGCGTGAAAACTATGTCTTATTCCACCATTATTTACACCACTAAAGACCATGTCGCCTCTATAACCATAAACCGCCCTGAGGCCGGCAACAGCATTAACCTGGAGATGGCTCAGGAGCTGGAGGAGGTCTGCCGCCTGATAAACCAGGACGAGGCGGTTTACGTCGTTATTCTTGGCGGGGCCGGGGATAAAGACTTCTGCAGGGGCGGCCAACCGGAGAAATCGGGCGCGGTCTATAAAGTTGCTACTGCCGTCGCCGCTATCGAAAAGCCGGTTATCGCCGCCATAAACGGGGACGCCCTGGGGCTGGGGCTGGAGCTGGCCTTGAGCTGTGATATCAGGCTGGCCTCGGATAAGGCTAAATTCGGCTTTCCCGGGGTGGCTAGGGGGTTTATCCCGGCTGGCGGGGGCACCCAGCGGCTGCCACGCATCGTGGGGCGGGGTAAAGCTCTGGAGATGATTCTTACCGCCGAGACTATCACCGCTGGAGAAGCCCTTGAAATCGGGCTGGTGAGCAGGATAGTGCCCCGAAAAGAGCTTGTTACCGAAGCCGGGGCCTTAGCCGAAACTATAGCTGCCAAGGGGCCGATTGCCCTCAGGTTTATCAAGGAGGCGGTAAATAAGGGGCTGGATTTAACCCTGGAGCAGGGGCTGCGCCTTGAAGCCGACCTCTACTTCCTGCTCCATACCACCGCCGACCGTACAGAGGGCATCACCTCTTTCTTGGGGAAGAGAAAGCCGAAGTTCAAGGGGAAGTAGGTGTGAGGGGGTTTTAGGGTGCGTTTTACTTCCCACCCTCCCGCCCTACAGAAGTGATACTTCTATAAGTTTCTTCTTTGGGGGTGGGGTAAAAAGGGCTTTAGCCCGCTTCCATAAGGGCGGCGGGCGGGAAAAGATATAAAAAGGGGTGGGGAAGAAAACCCCCCTAATTTAAAGCAAATGAGCGATTTTGAAACGATAATCTACCAGAAGCAGGATAGCATCGCCTATGTCACCCTCAACCGCCCTCAGGCCTTAAACGCCTATAACATAAGGATGAGGGACGAGCTCTACCAGGTGCTGGGGGCCATCAAGGACGATGCTGATGTCAGGGTGGCTGTATTCCGGGGTGCCGGGGAAAGGGCCTTCTGCGCTGGCGCCGACCTTACCGAATTCCTCACCGCCCCCTCCCCCCTCATCGCCCGGCAGGCGCGCTGGGAGAGGGATGTCTGGGGGCTTTTCCTGAGCCTGCCCCAGCCGCTCATTGCCGCCCTTCACGGCTTTGTGCTGGGTTCGGGGATAGAGATAGCCCTCTGCTGTGACATCAGGCTGGCCTCCGAAGATGTCCAGTTCGGCCTGCCTGAGCCGCAGCTGGGTATTATCCCGGCCGCCGGCGGCAGCCAGACCCTGCCCAGAGTTATCGGCGGGGCTAAAGCCCTGGAGATACTGCTCTCCGGCCGCTGGATTAAAGCTGACGAGGCTAAGCGTTTAAAGCTGGTCAACCGGGTGGTGCCCCGTAAAGAGCTTTTTAACCAAGCCGGGCGGCTGGCTAAAAAAATTGCCGGCTTTGACCCCGTGGCTATAGCTAGTGCCAAGCAGGCCATCACCAGGGGGCTTGATTTGCCCTTAAAACAGGGGTTGGAGCTTGAGGCCAGGCTGGCCGGAGCTATCACTGGTTGAAACCGGGAGGCGTTTTGGAAGAAGCCAAGCTGGATGCCCTGGCGGAAAAGGTAGCCGAGCTGATTATCGGCTCTAAGAAGCTGGTGGTCTTTAGCGGCGCCGGTATCAGCACTGAATCGGGGATTCCCGATTTCCGCAGCCCCGGCGGCATCTGGGAACGCTTTGACCCCGACGACTTTACCTACCAGAAGTTCGTTTCCGACCCCGAAGCCAGGCGAAAGCAGTGGCAGCTGCTGGGGGAGGGGCACCTGACCACCGAGGCTCAGCCTAACCTGGCCCACTACGCTATCGCCGAGCTGGACGAACTGGGCCGGCTGGACTGTGTCATCACCCAGAACGTGGATAACCTTCACCAGAAAGCGGGGGTGCCCGCCGAAAAAGTATTCGAACTCCACGGTAATATGCAGCGGGCGGTATGCCTGAACTGCGGCCGGCTCTATTCCTTTGAGCAGATTAAGCTCCGGCTGGATGGGGGTGAGGAAATACCGGACTGCGAGGTCTGCCACGGCATGTTAAAGCCTAACGCCGTCCTTTTCGGCGAGCAGCTGCCCTATGAAGTGCTCACCGAGGCCAGCAACCGCTCCTCGGGTTGCGACCTGTTTATCGTGGTCGGCTCTACCCTGGTCGTTTACCCCGCCGCCTATATGCCCATCTACGCCGTCCAGGCCGGGGCCAAGCTGGTTATCGTCAACCTCAGCTCCACTCCTATGGATGGAGAGGCGGACGTCCTGATTAATGCTAAAGCCGGGGAGGCCATGTCTCGGATAGTCGATAAGGTAAGAGAGAAAACCAGCTAATACGCGGAGGTGAAAGATGATTATAACCGAGTTTCTCGACCTGTCAGCCATGCTGGTTCCGGAGAGAACCGCCATCGCCTTTGAGGGTAAGCGCTACAGTTACGCCCAGCTCAAGGAGAGGGTAAGCCGCCTGGCCGATTCGCTGAATAGAGCCGGCCTGGAAAAAGGAGACCGCGCCGCCATCCTTGAGGTCAACTGCAACCAGTACGTGGAGGCCTGTTTCGGGGTGGTGAAGGCGGGGGGTATCTTCGTGCCCCTGAACTTCCGCATCAGGGAGGACGAACTGGTCTACCTGGTCAATAAAGCCGAGCCCAAAGTTCTTTTTATTGGCAGCCGCTACGCCGATATGGTAGCCAGCATCCGCTCCCAGCTGCCTTCGGTGAAGCAGTTTATTATCATCGGGGGCAAGGCTGAGGGGATGACCAGCTACGATGAGCTTATCGCCTCCGGTTCGCCGGAGGACAAGAGCTTTGCCGAGCTAAAAGATGAAGATATCGCCGTGCTTATCTTTACCGCCGGCACCACCGGCTTTCCCAAGGGAGTCCCGCAGGACCACAACGCCTACAGCTCCTACGTGCTGAGCAATGTCGATCCCCCCGATATGGAAGCGCCCCCGGAAACCAATGTCCTGGTCATGCCCCTCTATCACGTGGCCGGGGTGCAGGCGCTGATGGCGGCTATCTACGGGGGCAGGACTATTGCTTTAATGAGGCAGTTTGACGAGAAGGAGTGGTTCGAGACGGTGCAGAGGGAGAAAGCCAACCGGGTGATGGTGGTGCCGACCATGCTCAAGCGCATAGTGGAGTACCCCGACTTTGCTAAATACGACCTTTCCAGCGTGCGGGTGATAACCTACGGCGCCGCCGCCTGTCCCTATGAGGTATTAAAGAAAACTATTGAGCGCTTTCCGGGGCGGGCGCTGATAAATGCCTTCGGCGGCACCGAGACCTCTTCAACTATTGCTGCTCTTCGGGCCGAAGACCAGATAATCACCGGCAAAGAAACCGAGGCGGAGAGGGAAAAGAAGTTAAAGCGGCTGGCGACTTCTATCGGCCTGCCCATGGAAGATGTGGAAATCCAGGTGCGGGACGAAAAAGGAAAAGAGCTGCCCGCCGGCAAGTTGGGCGAAATCGTGGTGCGGGGGCCGAGAATAATGAAGGGCTACTGGAAGGACGAGGAGAAGACGGAGAAGGCCTTTACCGCCGACGGCTGGTACCGCACCGGCGACGTGGGCTATAAGGACGAGGAGGGCTATATCTATCTTGCCGGGAGAGGTGACGATGTCATCGTCCGGGGTGGGGAGAACATCGGCCCCGACGAGGTGGAGAGCGTCCTTTCCACTCACCCCAAAATCGAAGAGACGGCGGTTATCGGGGTTAAGGATGAGGAGTGGGGCCAGCAGGTGAGGGCGATAGTCAGGCTCAAAAAAGGGGAAACTGCCAGCGAACAGGAAATAATTGATTTTTGCCGCCCCCATTTGGCCGGTTTCAAACGGCCGACCTCGGTAGTTCTGGTTACCAAAGAATTGCCCAAGACCTCCACCGGCAAAACCCTGCGGCGTAAGCTCCGAGAGAAATACGGGAAGGCTTAAACTTACTCGGGCAGGCGGCGAAGCTCAAAGACCGTCGGGTTATCGGGATCGGGGCAGGCCACCGTGGTCATATCCGGGTCTTCTTCCCAGGGGTACGAGCCGCCGAACATCAGCGTTGTTATGCAGGGAAGCAGGGAACCGAAGGCGAAAATGCATAGGTTTTCCGGTGTTTTTTCGCCGATAACCCAGCGGTCGCCGACCTTGTGCCCGGCCTCGCAGGTGCCCTGCTGGCTTATTACCTCAATGCTTACTTTATAGCTTTCGGCCATTTTTTTGCTCCGGGCTTTTATTCTTCTATCCGGGCGGCCAGCAGTTCGGCGATATCCATCACCTTAAGCTGTTCCTCGGCGGCTTTAGCCTTGATGCCGTCTTCGAACATCTGCAGGCAGAGGGGGCAGGCGGTAATTACGGTTTGAGCTCCTGTGTCCATCGCCTGCTCGGTGCGCATCTCGTTGATGCGGTTGCCCTCTTGCTCCTCCAGCCACATATGCCCGCCCCCGCCACCACAGCAGAACCCCCGCCGCCGGTTCCTCTCCATCTCCGCCAGCCTGATACCGGGGACGGCTTTTATAATCTGCCGCGGCGGCTGGTAGATATTATTGTATCTGCCCAGGTAACAGGCGTCGTGGTAGGTCACCACCTCGTTTAAGCCCTTCTTAATCTTAAGCTTGCCCTCTTTGATTAGCTGGGCGATGAGCTCGGTGTGGTGGATGACCTCGTAGTTGCCGCCGAACTGGGGGTACTCGTTCTTGAGGATGTTATAGCCGTGGGGGCAGGCGGTGACTATCCGCTTAACCCCGTAGTTCTTCAGTATCTCGATGTTTTTGGCCGCCTGCATCTGGAATAGATATTCGTTGCCCAGGCGCCGGGCCGGCTCGCCGCAGCAGCTTTCTTCCGTCCCCAGTATGCCGAAGTTGACCCCGGCCGCTTTGAGCAGCTTGGCCACTGCCTGAGCTACTTTAGTGCTCCTTTCCTCCAGGGCCCCGGTGCAGCCCACCCAGAACAGGATGTCTACATCCTGGTCATCGGCCATGACCTTGATATCAAGCCCCTCCGCCCAGTCCGTCCGCGACAGCGTAGTTCCCCGCCAGGGGTGGCCTCTGTCCTCAATGCTGCGCAGCGCTCCCTCGGCCGTTTCCGGCATGGAAGACTGCTCCATCACCAGGTTTCGCCTCAGGTCTACTATTTTGTCAATGTGGTCTACCCACACCGGGCAGACTTCATCACAGGCACCGCAGGTAGTGCACGCCCAGATTTCATCCAGCAGGATGACATTTTCCGCCAGAGGAACATTGGGGTTGGCCGGGGCTGGTTCACCCCTGGCTTTAGCCGCCACCAGTTCGGGGCCTACTTTGAGGAGATGATTCTTCAGGTCCTGTATCAACTTCTTGGGGTTAAGTTTTTTGCCGCTGATGGTAGCCGGGCAGAGCTCCTGGCAGTTACCGCAGACCACGCAGGCGTACAGGTCCAGGTTCTGTTTCCAGGTAAGCTGGTCAATGGTAGTGACACCGAAGGATTCCGCCTCCTCCAGGTCAATAGGCTTTAAGACAGTGCGAGGCTGGTTGCGCAGGATGCCGTTGAATATGGAGGCGATGATGTGCAGGTACCGGGTGTAAGGGATGATGGCCAGAACGAAGACCACGGTAAGCCAGTGTGCCCAGAGGAAGCCGAGGTACCAGCCCTCGGTGCCCGCACCGGCGGTGAACAGGTTGCTGAGCCAGGCGCTCACCGGGGGCAGAAGGGTATGCCCCAGCCCCGCCGGCGGGTGCCCCAGCGTAATCTTGGCGGCTATTTCAAATACGTAGGTCACCGGGTGGGCAAGCACGGACAGGAGGATAATCATGGCCTCGGTGGTCTGTTCCCCCTTGAGCCGGTCGGGCCTGATGACATAGCGCCGGATAATAGCCCAGAAGGCACCGATGAAAATGAAGACGGCAAAGAAGTCCATTACCCAGACCGAATAGAAGTAGAACTGGGTCTCTTCCAGCCCCACCAGGCCCAGGCCTTCCGTTAGGATGATGAAGAAGAAATAGAAAATGACGGAGACAAAGAAACCCCATACCATCAGGGCGTGGCCTAACGGCGCCCGGTCCTTAATCCGGAAGTTCTTGAGCTGGCAGAGCTGGCTGAAAACATAGTACAGCGTATCCAGTATCTGCCGGCTCCAGCTTTTAGAGCCGGTCTCCTTCTGTCCTAGGAACATGTACTGCCAGAGCTGCCTGAGACGGTAGGCGAACAGCCCGAGGGTGATAAATAACACTCCCCAGAACAGTGTGTAAAAGAGAGGCGTTCCTGGTATAAAGATATCCGCTGACATAATATATCCTGTCTAGGTCCAGGCGGGTTTAAAAAATTTCTAGCGCAGCCGGGTTACGGCGATAAAGATGCCCACCCCCACTGCTATTATATGATAAATTATACTAAATATTCCAATAGGAAGCCCGCCGGGAAAGAGAAAGGTAAAGGCGTAGCTTATGGCGACGGCGGTACCACCGAGCACGGCCAGTCCCGTGCCCCGCTTGCGGTTGACCGCCAGGCTGGTCACCTCCCCGATAGCGTAGCCCGCTGCCGCCGCCAGCAGCAGATTAAGGAAGAACATGGGCACCAGCCACTCTATTACTCCCCAGACGGCCCCGCAGGCGATAGCCATACCCAGCGCCGTCCCGGCGGCTATCAGGTAGTACCTGGTGGAAACGCGGAAGGTGGGTAGTTTATCCAGCCCGGCGCAGTCGCGGCAGCGGGCGCCCACCGGTGTCTGCACCATGCATTTGGGGCATATCGGCTTATCGCACTTGCCGCACCTTAAATTGGTTTCGACATCAGGATGATAGGCGCATTTCATCCGGGGGTCACCCCTTATCCTTTTTGGGGGCTTGAGCCGGTTTGCGGTATATCCAGGCCTCCTTGTCCCTGATGTCCCGGTCGAAAAGCAGGCGATTGATTAATAGCTCTCCGGTGGATACCGAGGCGGTAAGCGAGGATTTGGGCGCCGTCAGCCGCCGGATAACCATTACTAAAAACATGGCTAAAAATCCCAAAATAAACGGCAGCGGCTCATTAGTGAGCCAGCTGACCAGGGGCAGGGCGGCCATGCCGGCTACGGTGCCTACCGGCAGGTTGTGGAGGATGAAAATGAAGATTGCCACCAGGGCGAGAGAGACGATTAACGCCCAGGGCACCAGCGGGCCGTTGGCCAGGGGCAGGAAAAAGGCGACCCCCAGGGTAGTTAACACCCCCCGGCCGCCGCTGAAGCGTAGAAATACCGGCCAGTTATGGCCGATAATGGCCGCCAGCCCCACCGCTACCTGCTGGGCGATAGACAGGCCGGCGGCCTGAGCCGCCCAAATCATTAATATCCCCTTGCCGATATCAACTATAGTTACCAAGATGGCCAAAAATTTACCCGATGACCTGAGCAGGTTGGAGGCGCCGACATTGCCGCTGCCGTATTGCCTGACGTCTATACCCCGCCACCAGCGGCCGGCGATATAGGCGGTGGGTATCGAGCCCACCAGATAGGCGCTCACCAGCAGTAAGATAAAGGCGATAGCCATAAGCTCCCCTTAAAAATTTAGCTCCGGGTTTATCTTTTTGGCTTTAGCGATGAGTTGTTCCACCGATGCCAGCGGCAAATCGGTGCCGCCGATGACAGATTCATTTGAGTCCAGGCCGTGAAAATCGCTGCCGCCGGTGGCAATAAGATTATGTTTTTGGGCCAGCTTCACCAGCTGGTCTATTTCCCCGGCGGTATAGTTATCATAATAGGTTTCGATGCCGGCCAGTCCGGCTGCCTTTAATTCTTTAGTCAGTACCTCCGGGTCACCGGCGGTGAAGGGGTGAGCCAGCACCGCCAGCCCCCGGGCCTTGATGATAAGCGCCACCGCTTCGGCGGGGGTTATCTTTTCCCGCTCCACATAGGCGGGGCCGTCGCGGCCGATATAATCGGAGAAGGCCTGTTTGAAAGAGCCTATATAGCCCTTTTCCAGCATGGCCTGGGCGATATGGGGGCGCCCCATGACGCTTGAGCCGGCTATCTGCTCGATGCGCTGCCAGTCCAGGTGGACGCCTAGTTTACCCAGTTTGGCCACCATCCCCTGGGCCCGCTTGAGCCGGGAGTTGCGGAACCGTTCCAGAGTTTCTAACAGTTCCCGGTCGGTATAGTCTATGAAATAGCCGAGGACGTGAACCTCGCCCGCCGCTATATCGGTGCTGATTTCGACGCCGGGTATCAGCTTTAAGCCCGGGAAGCTTTTAGCGGCGGCTTTAGCCGGGGCAATCCCGTCTATGGTGTCGTGGTCAGCCAGGGCGATAAATTTTAAGCCTCGCCTGGCCGCCTCCTGTACCACCTCGGCCGGGGTGAGCCGACCATCGGAGGCGGTGGAGTGGATGTGGAGGTCGGCCTGGCCCACCGCTACTCTATCTCCTGGTAGATTCGCTCTATGCTCAACGCCTTGCCGGTGTCATCATCCACCCTGACCAGTATGCCGTTTAGGGCGGTTTTGCCCCTGCCCACCGACAGGCGGTGGGGCATGCTGGTCAGGAAGCGCTGGATGGCCGCTTCGGCATCGTCACCGATGACTGAATCCAGGGGGCCGGTCATGCCGATATCGCTGATGTAGGCGGTGCCCTTGGGCAGAATCTGGGCGTCGGTGGTGCCGACGTGGGTGTGGGTGCCGAGCACGGCGCTGACCCGCCCGTCCAGATAGCGGCCCATAGCCACCTTTTCCGAGGTGGCCTCGGCGTGGAAGTCAACGATGATAATTTTTGCCTCTAACTCAGCCAGCAGCGTGTCCATAGCCCGGAATGGGTTATCAAAGTCGCCGATAAAGACCCGGCCGATGATATTTACCACGGCTACCTGGCCGATTACTAGATAGCCCCGCCCCGGCACGCCGGGAGGGTAGTTTAGCGGGCGCAGGATGGGCATGTCACTATCCAGGTAGGGGAAAATTTCACGGTGCATCCAGATGTGGTTACCCGAGGTCAGCACGTCGGCACCGGCGTCGAGCATCTCCCTGGCCGTGGCTATGGTCAACCCGATGCCGCCGGCGGCGTTTTCGCCGTTGGCTATAATCAGGTCTATGCCGTATTGCCGGCGGAAACCGGGCAAGAGCTGGCTTAACGCTTTCCTGCCCGGCTTACCGATTACATCGCCTATGGCCAGTATCAGCACTGGAACGTCCTATTTAGCATAATCTACCGCCCTGGTCTCCCTGAGCACGGTGACCTTTATCTGCCCCGGGTACTGCAGGCTATCTTCTATCTTCTTGACGATGTCCCGGGCCAGCCTCATTGCCCCCAGGTCGTCTATTTCTTCGGGCTTGACTAGGATGCGGACTTCGCGGCCGGCCTGAATGGCGTAGGACTTCTCCACTCCCTTGAAGCTGTTGGAGATGTCTTCCAGCGCCTTCAGCCGTTTGAGGTAATGCTCCAGAGACTCGCGCCGGGCGCCGGGGCGGGCGCCGCTGATGGCGTCGGCGGCGGCCACAATGAAGCCCCAGATGCTGGTAGAGTCGGTCTCAAAGTGGTGCTCGGCCACGCCCTGGACAACCTCCGGGGATTTATCCCATTGCTTGACCAGCTCGGCGCCGATGGGGGCGTGGGAGCCTTCTACCTCCCGGTCCACCGCTTTGCCGATGTCATGGAGCAGCCCCGCTTTCTTGGCCAGGGCCACGTTGGCCCCCAGTTCCCCGGCAATCATGCCGGCCAGGTGGGCGGTTTCAATGGAGTGGTTTAATACGTTCTGCCCGTAGCTGGTGCGGTATTTGAGGCGGCCCAGCAGCTTGATAAGCTCGGGGCGCAGTGCCTGCACCCCTACCTGGTAGGCGGCCTGCTCGCCGGCAGTGAAGATGGCCGCATCTACCTCCTCCTTGGTCTTGTTGACCACCTCCTCGATGCGGGCGGGGTGGATGCGACCGTCTAGGATAAGCTTGGTTAAAGCCAGGCGGGCTATCTCCCGCCGCACCGGGTCGAAGCTGGAGAGGGTTACCGCTTCCGGGGTATCGTCAACTATCAGGTCAACGCCGGTAGCCTGCTCCAGAGCCCGGATATTGCGCCCCTCCCGGCCGATAAGCCGGCCCTTCATTTCGTCACTGGGGAGGGGGACGGTGGCTACCGTGGTTTCCGAGACCACCTCGGAGGCGCTGCGCTGGATAGCCATCGCCAGAATCTCCTGCGATTTCTTATCGGCTTCTTCTTTCAGCTTGATTTCCCATTCCCGGAGACGCCGCGAGGTATCTTCCTGCAGTTCACTCTCGACGGCATCGAGCAGGGTCTGCTTGGCCTCGTCGGTGGACATGCCCGAAATCAGCTCCAGCTGCTTTATCTGCTTGTCTCTGACCTCCTCCAGGCCGCTGCGGATGGATTCCGCCTCCTTTTCCTTGTTGGTCAGATTGCGCTCGCGCTGCTCCACGCCTTCAATCTTGTGTTCCAGTGTCTCCAGCTTTTGCGAAACGCGGTTTTCTTGGCGCTGTAGTTCCCCCCGCCGTTCCTTGTATTCGGCCTCGACGCCTGTCTTGAGTTTGTTGGCTTCCTCTTTGGCTTCGTCAATGGTGTTTTTGTACTCCAGTTTGGCCTCAGCTATGACCTTGGCCGCTTTGCGCTGGGCAATGCGAAGCTGGCGGTTGACCATCATCCTCCGGAAGAGGAAGGTGGCCATGCCACCGAAGACGACACCTATGACGAAGCTAAAGAAAACGGCTAATATTGGTCCTACTCCCGTTAAATCCATTTTTCACCCCTTTTCAGTTATTCCCTTCCACCACCACACTCCTGCCACACCCGTTCCACCGTTGTCTTGATTAACCCGTAGCCAAAACCGCGACGCTTGAGGTGTTCGCCTAACCGGCGGCGGAAGCCGTCATAGTCAGCCGTGGGGAGGCGGCGAGTCTTGGCTATGGCTGCCCGGTAGGCGCTGTCTTCGTCGTCAACCTGAGCGGCCACCTGGTTAATAATATCTTCGGCAACACCTTTTTGCCTGAGTTCCAGCCGGGTCAGCCACTGGCTGCGGGGACGGAATGACTGGCGGTTGTCCTTCCAGAATTCGGCAAAAGCCAGGTCATCCACCAGGCCCTGCGCTTTTAGCCTGATCAGCGCCGCCGCCACGTTATCGTCGTCAAAGCCTCGCTTATTGAGGCGCTGTCTTAGCTCGGCCTCGCTGCGCGGCCGGTAGCTGAGGAAGTGGAAGGCGGCGTCGAGGCAGCGCTGGAAGAGGTCGGCTTTTTTTAGCGCCTCAATATCGTCTTCAGAGAGCGCCTGTTCTGTCCTTACGCCCTCTTTGACGGCTACCTCGGCTTCCAGACTGAAGGCAAACTTTTCGTTTAAGTATACATTGACCCGTTTGCCCCGCTTGCCGTTACGGATGGCGGTGACTTTTTTCATCCTATCCCTTTCCAAAATAAAAGGCTGAGGTCTAAGCCTCAGCCTTAATTATCCGCTTATTAACCTGTTCTATTTAGAATAGTGTTAAGCTGAATTATTATGGTCGGTGTTGGCTGAGGCTCTAACCTGCTGCTCAATTTCTTGAGCAGACTCGGGATTTTGGCTCAGGTAGTGTTTAGAATTTTCCCTACCTTGCCCCAGACGAATGTCACCATAGGAGAAGAAAGCGCCGCTCTTTTTTACCAGCCCCAGCTCTACACCAAGGTCTAAAATATTGCCCTCTTTGCTTATGCCGTGGTCAAACATGATGTCAAACTGAGCAATTCGGAAGGGGGGGGCAGTTTTATTTTTAACCACCTTGGCCCTGACAAGATTGCCTATAGTTTTGTCTCCCTGTTTGATAGCCTCAACCCGCCTCAGGTCTATCCTTACCGAGCTGTAGAATTTGAGAGCCCTGCCCCCCGGTGTCACCTCGGGATTACCGAAGATAATACCAACCTTTTCTCTTAGCTGGTTGATGAATATTACCGCTGTGCCCGACTTGCCGATAGCGGCCGCCAGCTTCCTCAGGGCCTGGGACATCAGGCGGGCCTGCAGGCCGACATGGGCATCGCCCATCTCGCCTTCAATCTCAGCCTGGGGTACCAGTGCCGCTACGCTGTCAATTACGATAACATCAACCGCCCCGCTCCTGACCAGGGCTTCGGTGATTTCAAGAGCCTGCTCACCGGTATCGGGTTGGGAGATGAGCAGGTCATCAACATTGACCCCGCAGTTGGCGGCATAGAGGGGGTCCAGAGCATGCTCGGCGTCTATATAGGCAACCGTGCCTCCCAGTTTTTGCGCTTCGGCGATGATGTGTTGGGCCAGGGTGGTCTTCCCCGACGATTCGGGGCCGAATATTTCGGTAATCCGTCCTCTGGGGATGCCACCTATACCTAGGGCAAGATCCAGTGCCAGTGAGCCGCTGGGAATAGCCTGTATCTTGGTGGGTGGGGTTTCCCCCAACTTCATCACTGAGCCTTTGCCAAAGCGCTTCTCAATCTGGCTGATAGCTAACTCCAGCGCCTTAACTTTCTCCGTGGTCATATTCGCCTCACCAAAATCATAGCACAGATACCCCCTTAAAACAAGGAGTTATCTTCGTCCTGGTACCTTGGGCTAGGCTTAAAGTTCGGCTATTGGCGGCGGCTGGCGCTTATGCCGGCTGGCGGCTATTATCGACTCAACCCTTTTGTTAATTGCCGCTGAGGCTTCACCAGAAGCCAGATAAAGGTCAAGTTCGTCGTAACCCACCCCAAGCTCATCTTCATCGGTGTGCCCCTCCCATAAGCCAGCTGAGGGGGGCTTATTGATGATGGGTGGGGGAGTGCCCAAAGATTAGGCCGGTATGCCGCTGGCCGGTTGTTGCTTTGAGGTTGCCGGTAGTATACTACCCTGTAGCTAGCCGGTTAAAAGGGGGAATCAGCCGGTTTTTAGAGTGTGTTTTATTTCCCACCCTCCCGCCCTATAGCAGTGATACTTCTATCAATTGCTTCTTGGGGGGGGGTGGGGTTATAGAGTCCCAAGAGGGTGTAACCCTTTTGGGTGGGTGGGTATGGGAAGAAAGAGAACCGTTAAAGGGGGGGGCAGAAAAAGAAGTGCCGTCAGCCGACCTTATTCTGACCAACGCCAACGTAATAACCATGAATCCGGCCCAGCCCGCCGCCGGGCTGGTGGCCGTCAGGGGTAACAAGATAATGCTGATTGGCGATAACGACCAGCTGGGGGAGGTGAGGGGGGCTAAAACTAAAGTAATCGACTGCCGGGGAAAGACGGTGGTTCCCGGTTTCAACGATGCCCACTGCCATATCTTCGCCTTAATCAGAAAGCTGGCTAGCATTGACCTCAGCCCGCCGGCGGTGAGGTCTATTGCCGACATCAAGGCGGCTGTCCGTAAGCGCGCTCAGAGTATTCCACCAGGCAACTGGGTCACCGGTACCGACTACAACGAGTTCTACCTGGCCGAGAAGCGGCACCCCAGCCGCCGGGATTTAGACGAGGCGGCGCCGGAGCACCCGGTGGTGCTGGCCCACCGCTCGCTGCACGCCTGTGTGCTTAACAGCCTGGCACTGGCGATGGCGGGTATTACCAGAGAGACGCCGGAGCCGCCGGGGGCGGTTATCGAGCGAGAGCTTGACAGCGGGGAGCCCAGCGGCCTCCTCTTTGAAATGGTGGGCTATATCCGGGGGCAGGTGCTGCCGCCGCTATCCGATGAGGAGCTGGCGGAGGGTATAGCTTTAGCCAGCAAGCATTACCTGTCTATGGGCATCACCTCGCTGCAGGAGGCTTCGGCTAATAACGATTATGCCCGCTGGCAGGCATTACAGGGGTTTAAAGATAGCGGCGAACTAAAAAGCCGGGTATCGATGATGTCTGGTTTTGACGCTTTACCCCAGTTTCAGGAGAGAGGCCTGGCGTTTGGCTCGGGCGACGAGCGGCTGCGGCTGGGTGGGGTAAAGATAGTGCTTAACGAGACTGCGGGAAAGCTGCAGCCGCCGCAGGAGAAGTTAAACAGGCAGGCGTTAGATGCTCACCGGGCCGGTTTTCAGCTAGCTATCCACTGCGTTGAGCCGGGCACGGTGGCGGCGGCTATCACTGCCTTAGAATATATCGCCGGCGAGTCTTCTGTGGTTGGGCGGCGGCACCGCCTGGAGCACGTTTCCGAGTGCCCGCCTGAGCTACTGGAGCGGCTAAAGCATATTAAAGCTATGGTGGTCACCCAGCCGCCGTTTATTTACTACAGCGGGGAGAGATACCTGGCTACCCTCCCTCCCGAACGGCAGCGGTGGCTTTACCGGATAAAATCTTTCCTTGACGCTGGCCTGGTGGTTGCCGCCAGCTCGGATGCGCCGGTGGTCCCGGATAATCCATTGGTAGGAATATACGCCGCCGTCACCCGGCGGGCGGAATCGGGGCAGGAGGTGTTACCGCAGGAAGCCGTCTCACCGCAGCAGGCGCTGGCGATGTATACCACCGGTGCCGCCTACACATCGTTTGAGGAGGATATAAAGGGCGCTATATCTCCGGGTAAGCTGGCGGACATGGTGATTTTAAGCGCCGACCCCTTAAAATCGCCGCCGGAGCTGATTAAAGATATCCGGGTGGAGATGACTATTATCGGTGGTGAGGTGGCCTGGCAGGATTGACTTATTGGTTGAAGAACGGGATACTTCTACTAAAATAATTAGTTAGGGGGTTTCTATGAAGCGTGGCATCGGCATTGCTATGGTTATCTTCGGTTTAGCCATGTTGGTAAGCGGCATACAGAAGCTCTTCCCTCCCGCCAATACGTTTTTTTATCCCCCTCACGTCATCAATGCCTGTATTTTCGGTGTTCTTGTTTTTGTCCATGTAGGACTCAATTGGAAGTCGATTGCTCGGCATTTCAGAGGGCTGGGCCGGTGGTGGATTCTGGTTGGACTGGGGTTTGCCGCAGTTATTGTGGTAGCTATGATACCCTTATTCATTTCTTAACAGGGGAAAAGATAAAAAAATGTGGAGAAAGGGAAGTCCAGCCCGATTTTTAGAGTACGTATTACTTTGGCCCCCCCCCCCCCCCAAAAAGTGAAA
>Ga0315548_1001432_pt1 | contig 20162 bp, 20 predicted proteins | sample SalMarSW160110MG_2_FD_202540 | JGI IMG/M metagenome (GOLD analysis project Ga0315548, IMG submission 202540) | Salt marsh sediment microbial communities from the Plum Island Ecosystem LTER, Massachusetts, United States - Salt Marsh Sediment SW1601-110 ...
CGGCTGCTCAAGTGGATTTTCCGTGAGATATTTTGCGAAATCTACAAAGCTTTGTGTGAATCTGCTCGGATTGGCGACAGCGAATTTCACATCTTCTTTTTTTGCAAGATGCGTGAGCTGCGCAGCCTCTTCGAAGTTCCTGGCTGGCGGTGCCAGTTTCATAACATTAAACTTTTTTTTCATTGCCGCACGAACATACTCATCGCAACTGTAAATCGGTGCTGCAACAAGTAAGGCATCGAACTGATTTTGTATTATGAGCTGGCGGTAATCGTCGAAGCCTGCGCAGTTGTACTGCGCCGAGATTTTCTCGGTCAGCGGCGTATCCTTGTCCGCCACAGCATCAATGTTGAAACAATCAATTTTCGAGGCTGCCTCGAGCAGCAATCTGCCGTTCTCATCCAACCCCAGTACCGCAATCTTAAGTTTATCCTTGTTCATAGGATGCTACATATTCAAATCAGGTTTGCAATTCATACAGGTTGATTCAGTTTTTAAGAGATGTCGTCATCCCTGCTGTAGTATTTCTACTCGATACCTTTATTATCATCCTCGGTTTTTGTTGCCATAGAGTAGCCGTTATCCTGGCGTTCGTGATTTACCTTTAGCTTCTGCTCGTAAAGCCGAACCACATCGTCAGCGTCGAGTCCAACACACTGCGCGAGGCTTATCCAGAAAAAAAGCATATCTATAACTTCTACCCTTGCATTCTGCAAATCGTGCAGCATAAACCGCCTGCCTGCTTTTGCTTCCTTGCACCAGTGTTTCCAGTAAGTGCAGTCCCGCAGTTCCTCAAGCTCATTGCTCATTGCTGCAATGTAGTTGTTGAGCCACTCTCCTGCCTTCTGCGGGTCGAAATTGGCCCGCAGCGCTTTGGCGTCAAAACCGGTACGTTTGTTTAATTCCGCCTGCTTTTCAAATAGCTCTCTTAGCATCTTAAAGCTCCTGTGGTTTAGGTTTTCATACAAAATTGTCAGGCACGGGGAACTGTTCGCAAAGCTGTTCGACTTGCCTTTTTATCTTTTCGAAAACCGGTTCATTTTCTATATTTTCGGCGACTTCGTTTATCCAGGAGGCGATTTGCTGTGCCTGCTGCTCTTTGAAGCCGCGGGTGGTAATTGCCGGTGTCCCTATGCGAAGCCCGCTCGGATTGAACGGCGGGGCTGTATCCTGTGGTACCGAATTACAGTTTGTATAGATTCCCGCCTTCGACAGTGCCTGCGACAGTTTTTTGCCGGGAATGTTTTTATTACGCAGGTCTATCAAAATTAAATGGTTGTCCGTACCGCCTGAGACGAGATTGAATCCATACTCGAGCAGCTTCTCAGCCATAGCTCTTGCGTTTTTTATTATCTGTTTCGCATATTCGGCAAATGCAGGCGTCGATGCCTCTTTTAATGCGACCGCAATAGCACTTATCGAGTGCATATGCGGGCCGCCCTGCAGACCGGGGAAGACCGTCTTGTCCATCTTTTTTGCGTGCTCTTCTTTGCAGAGCATCATCCCGCCTCGCGGGCCACGTAAGGTTTTGTGCGTTGTGCTTGTAACTATGTCGGCGTAAGGAACGGGATTCATATGAACGCCGCCGGCAACGAGCCCTGAGATGTGTGCCATATCGGCAACCAGAGATGCGCCGACGCTTTTGGCAATTTCCGCAAATTTATCGAACTCGATCTCGCGGGAATAAGCTGTCGCTCCGCAGATAATGATTTTTGGTTTGTGCTCTTTTGCCATCTCGGCAATCCGGTCATAATCGAATCTTCCAGTTTCAGGATGGACACCGTATTGCACTGAATTGAAGAGTTTGCCGGTTATGCTCACCTTCCAGCCGTGCGTTAAGTGTCCGCCGTCAGGCAGTGCCAATCCCATAATTGTATCGCCGGGCTCAGCCAGTGTGAGATATGCAGCCAGGTTTGCAGGCGAGCCCGAATGCGGCTGGACGTTGGCGTGGTCTGCGCCAAATAATTTTTTTGCACGCTGTCTCGCCAAATCCTCAACTACGTCTGTGTTCTGCTGACCTTCATAATAACGTTTGCCGGGATAGCCCTCGGAATATTTATTTGTAAACCAGCTCCCTGTCGCTTCTCTTACCGCCTTTGAGGTATAATTTTCCGAAGGAATCAGCCGAATAGAGTTTCTTTGCCGCTGCTCTTCGAGCTGGACGAGCCTGTAGATTTCGGGGTCATTCTGTTCGAGAATTGAGGCCATTTTGCTGCTCCTTAAAGATATTTTCATTGAAAATCTGTTGCGAATCCTAAACTAAAAGAGACTAATAATCAAGCCTGTAATCTTTACTTTTATGCAGGAAGGTTTGTTTTTTCGAGTTTAAGTAGTTTTTGTTTTAGTTTTTTCCCGCCGGCAGCGGAGAAGTTGCCGCAGCTTCCATCCGAGCGGATGACTCGATGACAGGGGATAATCAGCGGCAGGGGATTTTTGGCGAGTGCGTTTCCAACCGCTCTTGCTGCTTTGGGGCAGTATATTTTTTGAGCTATTTTTGAGTAGCTCATCGTTTGACTGTAGGGGATGTTTCTGCAGGCGGTAAGCACTGAAATCGTGAATGGCCTTAAGCCGTCCAGCAGTATAGGGGTCGTGTTAAAATCGGTCCTGATGCCTTCGAAATAGGCTGTTATTTTCTCCTGAAGAGATTTGAGAAGATATTTTTGGTATTCGGCGTTTGGGTATTTTTTCAAAATCAGGGATTCGACTTTTCTGGGATTTGGCAGGGGCAGAATGGCTCCAAGCAGTGTTTTTCCCTGGGCTGCCAGGCCGAAATAACCCAATTTTGTCTTAAAAATTGTGTATTTTACTTTTTTCTCCATTTCCAGCCGGCTTTACCTATGGGACACCTTCGAGAAAATCAGTATGTAAGTATGCCAAATTTATTGACTTAATAAAGAATTTTTGTTAAAAGTTACGGTTCTATACGTAAATCGGAAAGAGAATGGACAATAAAGGATTGAAGAACCATTACTTGAGAGTTTTTTATGTCTCTTGAAGAGTTGCGAAAAAAAATTGATGAGCTGGATGCCGAGCTTGTAAAACTTCTGAATGAGCGGGCTCGGGTTGTTATCGAGGTTGGCAAGCTCAAGAATAAGAGCGGCGGTCAGATTTATGCGCCCGACAGGGAGCGGGAGGTTTTTGATAAGATTACCGAGGCTAACAAGGGGCCTTTGTTTGATAAGACAATCAAGGCGATATGGCGGGAATTGATGAGCGGCTCCCTTGCGCTAGAAAGGCCTCTGCGGATAGGCTACCTCGGTCCCCAGGGCAGTTTCAGCCATACCGCAGCGATGCTGAAGTTTGGTCAGAGTGTCGAGTGTGAGCCGCTGACTGATATTATGAGTATTTTTGATGAGGTGAGCAAGGGCCATTGCGACCTCGGAGTTGTGCCGGTGGAGAATACGACCGGCGGCGGCGTGATAGAGACGCTGGATGCATTTGTTGAATCAGATGTTAAAGTATGTGCGGAAGTTTTAATGGCGATTCATCACAACCTGCTTGCAAACTGTTCGATCGAGCAGATAGAGAAGATATATTCCAAGCCGGAGGTTTTTGCCCAGTGTCGTAAATGGCTGAGTTCGACTTTCAAGGAGGCCAAGACGATTGCAGTTGCTTCAACAGCGAAAGCAGCTCAGATGGCGGCAGAGGAAAAGGGTGCTGCTGCTATAGGTTCCAGGATTGCGGCTGAGCTGTATGGTCTGGGTGTTATATACGAAAATATCGAAGATACAACTAATAACGTGACCCGTTTTCTGGTGATTGGTAAGGAAGATGCCAGACCTACAGGTGATGACAAGACGGCTGTACTGTTCAGCACCGCTCATAAGGCAGGTGCGCTTGCTGATGTGCTTGATGTTATGAAAAGCTATGAGATAAATCTTACGAATATTGAGTCCCGGCCGAGCAAGAAGCGTCAGTGGGAGTATTATTTCTTTATGGATTTTATCGGCCACCGCGTGGATAAGCACGTTAAAGAGGCGCTCGAAGAGTCACGCAAGCATTGTCTTCAGCTTTCTATACTTGGCAGTTTTCCTCGTGCTAACCAGCTTCTTTAGCGTGGTTGTTTGCAGATTGTAGAGTGTGTATCAGGATATTGGGAGTGTATTTATGAGAAAACCGTTTGTGGCTGGCAACTGGAAAATGAATACAGATAGTTTGTCGAGTGTTAGTCTCGCCAAGGCTGTGGCCGATGGAGTAATGGAGTTGGCAGGTGAGCGTCTTGATGTGGCTGTGATACCCCCTTTTGTTTATATTTCGGCGGTTGTCGGAACGCTCAGCACTACGCATATCGCTGTCGGTGCACAGGACGTTTATTTTGAGCGGCAGGGGGCTTTTACCGGTGAGATAAGCTCGTCAATGCTCAAGGATATCGGCTGTGCATACGTATTGTGCGGCCACTCGGAGCGCAGGCACATTATTAAGGAAGATGACGAGCTGATAAACAGGAAAGTTTCGGCTGCTATATCCGGCGGGCTTTTGCCGATACTTTGTGTTGGTGAGTTGATAGAGCAGCGCAAGGCCGACGAGACCGAACAGGTGGTGAGCAATCAGCTTGAAAAAGGCCTTGAGGGACTGAGCGAAGAGAAGCTTTCGGCGGTGACGTTGGCATATGAGCCTGTATGGGCGATAGGGACGGGATTGACGGCGACACCGGAACAGGCGCAGCAGGTGCAGTCAATGATGAGAGAGCTGCTTAGTGATATGTATGACGGTCAGCTTGCAGATGAGATTCGGATATTATACGGCGGGTCTGTGAAGCCGGATAATGCCGCTGTGTTGATGAGTCAGCCTGATGTAGATGGCTTATTGGTGGGAGGGGCGAGTTTGAAGTCAGAAGATTTTATTGCGATAATCAAAGCTGCGTGTTAGTTATAGTTTACGGTAATTTATTAGGGGAACTTAATATGGCTTTTTGTTCGGTTTTGGCTGCAAGTTTAATTATGAAATTTGTTGCCGTTATCTGGTTTCTCATTGCGGTGATACTGGTTTTTGTTGTCCTGATTCAGAAAGGCAAAGGAGGCGGGCTGAGTGGAGTCTTTGGCGGTGGAATGGCTGGCAGCTTACTTGGTGCGGATACGAAAAAGCCTATGACGTGGTTTACTATAGGGCTTGTGAGCGTGTTTTTGCTTCTTGCAGTGTTAATGGCTAAGTTTTATAAGCCATCGGCGAGCAGCGTTGTTGACGAGACGCCGGTACAGCAGAGTACGGTCCCGGATATTGTCGGTGATATGGATAATGTAATCCCCGACGATATAATTGATGAGAGCGTGGACGTCAATTCGATTTGATTTTAACCGGCATAGCGATAATCGGGTGACATTGTTTTTCGAATTAGTGTGAGTGAAATTTTTATGATAAACAGTATGACAGGATACGGTATTACAGCAGGGGAATGCGACGGTGTAACTTATGTCGTTGAAATCAGGACAGTGAACAACCGTTTTTTCAAGACAAGGATTAAGTTACCGGAACCAGTTGTTTTTCTTGAAGAGGATATTGAACGTGTCTTGCGAAAGCAGTTATCACGTGGGATGGTCAATTACATTCTTCATATTAAGAATGTATCGTCGGATGTTTTTTTTGATATAGATGAGAGGGCTTTACAGAGCTATGTTGAACGTTTGAGCGGGATAGGCCGCAGTGCCGATGTGAACTGTTCAATTGACATAGGGAATTTGCTGAGTTTACCTGAGGTTTTGTCGCCGAGAGTGCCTGATGAGGCTCAGGCTGGGCGTGTTCGAGATACTGTTTTAAGAATAACGACTGAAGCTTTGGCAGCGCTTAAACAGATGAGAGCGGCGGAAGGCGTTGTTCTGGCGAAAGATTTGGCCCAGCATTGCAACCAGATAGAGGATAAGCTGGCATTAGTTCAGCAGCAAAGCAAATCGTATTTGACAGAATATGCAAAACGATTGAAAAAGAGAATAGAGGAGCTGCTTGGTGGAGGTGATGTAGTACTTGATGATGAAATTGTTGCTCGTGAAGTTGCAGTTTTTGCGGAGCGTTCTGACATATCTGAAGAAATAGTCAGGTTGCAGTCTCATATAGAGCAATTTAGAAACGCCTGTGAGGGCAAAGGTGAGTCTGAACAGGCTGGTAATCAATTAGGGCGCCGGCTGGATTTTATAAGTCAGGAGATGCTTCGTGAGGCCAATACTATCGCAAGCAAGGCCTGCGATGCCAAGACTATACATCTCGTGGTGGATATAAAGTGCCTGATAGACAGAATTAAAGAGCAGGTTCAGAATGTGGAGTAGTATTCTGCGGTCTCTATTTAGCTGGGTAATGGTATGGTCAGACCGGACATAGCAAGAGGTAAACTCGTGGTAATCAGCGGGCCGAGCGGAGTGGGTAAAGGCACTATATGTGCTGAGGTCGCTAAACGGCTTGGAAATGTGCATATAAGTGTTTCTGTTACGACACGGCCTCAGGGGAAAGATGAGGTGAACGGCAGAGAATACTGGTTTGTGTCACCTCAGGAGTTTCAGCGTCGAATTGAGGAGGACTTGTTTTTAGAATATGCCGAGGTGTTTAGCTATCTTTATGGCACTTCCAAAGATGAAGTGGAGAATGCACTTTCATCGGGTAAGACCGTTATCCTTGAGATAGATGTGCAGGGCGGTAAAAAGGTAAAGGTGATATATCCGCAGGCGTTGATGATATTTATTTTGCCGCCGGACCAAAAAGAGCTTGCGAGGCGATTGAGTGGTCGGGGCAGAGATGAAGTTGAGGTTGCCGAAAAGAGACTCGACGGGGCCGGGACCGAGATCGCGTCTGCTTTTCAATATTATGAGCATATGGTGATTAATGACGACCTTAAACAGGCGGTAAGTGAGGTTATAAAGATAATTGAACAGACCATTGGAGAAAAAGTATGATAGAGGACCTTAAGGACACGAAGATAATTGATAAGGCAGGAGGCAGATTTAAGTTGACGGCCCTGATTCAGAAGCGTTTGACGGAGCTGCTGGAGGGAGCCAGGCCGTTGATAGAGGATACTGAGGGAATGACCCAGATGGAGATAGTTATCCGGGAGATAATGGAAGACAAGATAACGATTGATTTAGGTGACAGCGATATCGGTGAACCGACAGAGGCGAAGGACTGAGAGGGATTTAGATGTCTGACGAGAAACTGAAATTTGAGACCTTGAAGGTTTTATTGTGCGTCAGCGGTGGAATCGCTGCTTACAAGGCGGTCGATTTGGCAAGCAAGCTTGTTTCAGAGGGGGCGTCTGTCAAGACGGCTATGACAAAAGCGGCCGAGCGCCTTGTTGGGGCAAAGAGTTTTGAGGCAGTTACGAATTCGGCGGTTTTTACAAGCCTTTGGGATAGCGTCGAGAGATTCAGGATTGAACATATAAGTCTGGTGGAGTGGGCCGATATTGTGGTTGTAGCTCCGGCGACTGCCAACATTATAGGCAAAATAGCGAATGGTATTTGTGATGATTTGGTCAGCACGATTCTTTGTGTCTGCTGGTCGAAGCGAGTGCTATTGGCGCCTGCGATGAATGTAGATATGTGGAATAATCCTGCTGTACAGCGAAATGTCAAGGCAGTTAGAGAGATGGGTTTTGAGATTGTAGGCCCAATGAAAGGTAAACTTGCCTGCGGGACAATTGCAGAAGGCAGGATGTCCGAGCCGGCAGAGATATTACAGGCTATTAAACAGCTTGTCTCGAAGGTTGATAAGAAATAAAAAACGGGTTCGAAATTAGCGAGGCCCGAATCTAATTTGTCAAATCGGAAAGCTTTAGAATGCACTTTTTGATAACAGCCGGCGGTACACGCGAATATATTGACCCGGTTCGATTTATTTCCAATGCGAGCAGCGGCCGGATGGGTTATGCTCTTGCAGAAGCTGCTCTGAAGACCGGTCATACCGTGACATTGATAAGCGCATCGGATGCGCAGCCGCCAATCGGTGTGGACTTTGTGGGCGTTGAGACTGCTGCTGAGATGTTTGAAGCTGTAAAGAAATTTTTTCATAAATGCGATTGTCTTATTATGGCTGCTGCTGTTTCTGACTACACACCTGTTAAAAAATCAAAGACAAAAATTAAAAAATCAGAACAGGATTTGGTAATAAGATTAAAGCCGACTGTTGACATTCTCGCTTGGGCAGGAAAACAGAAGGTCAGAAGACAGAAAACGGAGGGCAGAAAAATTATTGTTGGTTTTGCTTTGGAAGATAAGGATATTCGTAGAAACGCCGAAAAGAAGCTTAAAGACAAGAATCTTGATATGATTATTGCCAATAAACCTGAGGCCATTGGAGCTGACAAATCAACTGTTTTTTTTAAAGCAGCAAATGGCAGATGGGGAAAAGCTGCGTATGCTGCCAAGGCAAATATTGCAAAAAAAATAATTAAGGTGTTTGTAAAGCTTCCATATTAACCTTTTTTCCGTAAGCCAGTTAATTGACGATACCTAAATCATTTTTTGTGAGGATTGATTCGAATTTATAGCCTGCCTTTGTGATGTTTTCTTCGGCTCCCTGTCTGCGGTCGATTGTGCAGACGATTTTTTTTACCGTTGCTCCTGCTTCAGTTATGATTTTCGCAGCTTCGAGAACCTGGCCGCCCGTGGTAGCGATATCTTCGACGAGCAGGACAATGTCACCGGCTTTTATTGTTCCTTCAACCATTTTTCCCGTACCGTAATTTTTTTTGCTGTTGCGGATGATTACCCAGTTTTTGCCGGTTTCCATAGCGGTGACGGCTGCGAGGGCCACACCGCCGAGCTCCGCGCCAGCTATCAGGGTGACATCGTCGGTGACATACTTGGCAAATTCCTTACCCAGCTGTTTCAGGATGTCCGGGCAGGTCTCGAACAGGTATTTATCAAGATAGTACTTGCTTTTTTTGCCGCTTCGCAGTGTAAAATCGCCTTCAAGATAGGCGGTTTCTTTAATGCGTTTTATAAGTTCCTCTCTCGTCATCTTTCAGACCTTTAATTCCACAGTTTTGTCGAGTTGATTTTTGTATTTTCTTCTGATGGGTATGACGTATTGAACTATGAATTCATCAACCTGCTGTGGAGCTCTGCCGATGTAGTCTTTCGGGTTTAGTATCTTTTTGAAATCGATTTTGCTAAAGGCGGGGTCGGCTTTTAGTCTTTCTATAAGGTCGTTTGTTTTTCCGAACTGTTTTACCTGCGCAGCGGCAGCTTGTGAGTGACGCCTGATTTTTTCATGAAGCACCTGGCGATTTCCGCCGGCTTTTACTGCTGCTACAAGGATATTTTCAGTGGCCATGAAGGCAAGCTCAGCATTGATATGCGAGGCTATTACCTTCGGATATACTACGAGTCCGGCGGTGACATTGATAAGTATTTCGAGAATACCGTCTACGGCCATAAAGGCCTCGGGAATGACTATTCTTCTGTTGGCAGAATCGTCGAGTGTCCTTTCGAGCCACTGCTCGGAGGCGGTCATTTGTGGGCTGGTTGCCAGGCTTATGACGAATCGGCTCAAAGCTGTTGCCCTTTCGCATCTCATCGGATTTCTTTTATAGGGCATCGAGGAAGAGCCGACCTGGGATTTCTGGAAAGGCTCTTCTATTTCTTTTAGGTTGGCGAGCAGACGGATGTCGTTGCACATTTTATGTGCCGACTGAGCTATAAGAGCTAAGGAGCTTACAATCATAGAATCGATTTTTCTTGGATAAGTCTGGCCGGTAACAGGGCAGAGTTTTTTAAAACCGAATGCTTCGGCGACTATCCTGTCGAGCTGTTTGACTTTGTTGTGATTGCCGTCGAACAGTGCAAGAAAGGATGCCTGCGTGCCGGTTGTTCCTTTTGCGCCTCTGAACGGAAGGTTTTGCACTCTGTATTTGATTTCGTTCAGGTCGGTTACAAAATCGTTACACCAGAGTATTGCTCTTTTTCCAACGGTTGTAAGCTGAGCCGGCTGGTAATGAGTGAAACCGAGCGTCGGTAGTGCGCGGTATTTTTTCGCGAACTTGCCGAGTTGATTAATGAGAATTGCGAGTTTGCCGGCGATTATCTGCATCCCGTTTTTCATAATGATAAGGTCGGTATTGTCGGCTACATAACAGCTTGCTGCGCCGAGATGGATGATTGGAGCGGCCTTTGGGGCAGCCTGGGCGAAAGTCTGGATGTGGGCGACGACGTCGTGGCGAAGCTTTTTTTCCAGCAGTGCAGCTTTTTTAAAGTCTATGTCTTCGATATGTTTGGCCATCTCGTTAATCTGGTTTTGTTTTATGTTCAGGCCGAGCTTTTTCTGTGCCTTTGCGAGCTGCAGCCACAGCCTTCGCCAGGTTGTAAATTTTGTCCGGGCGCTGAATAGCTGTACCATTTGTTCGGAGGCGTTCCTTTCTGCGAGGGGGCTTGTGTAGATTTGTGTTTTGTCCGACATTTTCTTTCCCTTTAATAAATTGCGGAAGCTGTTATGTTTTCGCCTGCTGGTTAGGATATATGATTTTGTTTATTTATCAATAGTTTATATTTTTGTTTAGTACTGTTTTCGTCTCGAACTTGGTTATCGGGCGTTAATTTTTTAACGGTTTATAGGTTTGATATTTTGTTAGTAACCAAAACTTTTGTATATTTTTAATAAGAGGGTAATCGTGCATGGATTGGTGATTTAGGTTTTCAGCCCATATAGGGGGTTTGGAAGTGAAAGAAGTAGTGTTGCTTCGAGGTCCTGAGCCGCATAAGGTTTTACAGCGTGTTATTGAGGAAAAAAAGCCAGCTTTGATGTGCTATTTGTCTCGCGGCAAATGGCATAAGACTCATGTTTTGTTGGTGAATCTTGACTCTGAGAAGCTTGATGTCAGAGTTGTGCCGACAGGCTATGAGCCTGTAGTTCTTGAGCAGTTTCGTGGGCATCCCCGAAAGCTGCATCCCGTTAATGTTAAGCTTGGTCAGTCGGTAGGTTTGTCTGTTAAGTGTGAAGGCGGCAAGTTTATATTCGAGGCTGAGGTTATGGATTTTGGTATGTCTTCGGCGACAGGCAGCGGCATTATAACTCTTGAGACTCCCGACCAGATGGAGATGATTTCTCGCAGAAGTTATTTTCGTGTGAGGGTGCCGGAGAGTATTTTAATAGATGTTCAAATGTGGCACCGTCGTTGTCGCAGATTAAAGGCGGAGCTGGAGCGCAGTTGGCAAGGCAGGCTGATAGATATCTCGGCGGGCGGGCTTCAGGTGGTTGTTGGGTCTTCAAAAAGGCCGGATTTTCGGCAGGGTCAGTTTGTTAAAGTAAGGTTTTGTCCCCTGCCGTCAGAGGCAGCAATCGAGTTCAGCGCTCAAATTAGGAACATTTTGCCGACAGCAGACGGCGAGAGTTTTTGCTTCGGTTTACAGGTGGTAGGATTGGAGGCAAGCAGAGAAGGTAGAGCAATATTAGCGCGGCTCGCAGCTGTTACGGAGCTTTATTATGAACTGAATCGCGGCAGGGATGTAGGTCAGAGAAGCTCGCAGGCTGCTCTTAATGCGCACGCATACCTTAAGCGTTATCGTTCCGGATGGGGGGATTTGCTCCATCAATAGCCATTTCATTGGTCTGGCTGGTGGGCCCGCCTCGCGGCGAGGCCGCGGGCAGCGGTGCCAGGTTATCTGTTTTATGAATGGCTTTATAGAAAATCCATTTTACAAATCCACTTGCGGCAAAGCCGCAAAAAATCGCTACTAAGGCAATTTGCAGGTTCCAGATTATTATTCCAATTCCGAGCAGAAGCCATATAAGGTGGGCGAATGGTTTTTTGCCTTTTATATACTGGTTCAGGACGTGCTGATATCTGATTCTGCTTACCATTAGTACCGATAGCACCAGAGCCAACATTGGCAGAGAGTAAATAATGATGTTTGTGGCGATAGCGAAAGCTGCAGTATTTGTGCTAAAGATTTTGGGCAGAGTTTCTTCGTGGAAGATAATCAGGCTGATGATGACGCCGGCAGCAGCCGGCGTGGGCAGTCCGATGTAGCTCATATGAACAGATTCCGGGTCTTCATTTTCTACGTTGAATCTTGCCAGGCGGATAGCGGCGCAGCTTGTATATGCAGCGGCAGTTAGCCAGATGAATCTTTCGAGAAGCTCGAGTTCGGCAAGTCTGAATTTGTGTTCTATAATTTTGAGCATCAAAAAAGCGGGAGCAATGCCGAAGCTGATGATGTCACAGAGGCTGTCGAGCTGGCCGCCGAAACTTGAGGTGCTTTTACTCATTCTTGCAAGCCGGCCGTCAAGCATATCGGCGATCATTGCCAGAAGAAGTATGTAGCCGGCTTTTGCAAATTCATCGTGGGCCGCAAGGACGATCGAGGCAAAGCCGCATACACCATTGAGGATAGTTATCAGTGACGGCAGAACGGTTATGTATTTTAGCCTTTGTCTACGGACCTTGCGCAGCAGGTTCTGTTTTGCAGCTTGTGTCTTGAGTCTTGGCATAGTTATTGGTTTTACAATATATATTTTGCAAGCGGAGTAACTCCAGCTTTTACCTTGTCACCTACCTTTACGAGAGTTTTAATGTTACTTTGTGTCGGCAACAATATCTCGGTTCTTGAACCGAATTTTATCATACCGAACTTTTGTCCACCAGTTAAACTATTGCCTGCGGCAGTTTTGCAGACGATTCTTCGTGCAATGGCGCCGCTTATTTGCCTGACGACGATTTTGTCTTTTGGCTCGTCTGTCCTTACCAGCAAGAGGTCGTTCGACTCATTTATTCGGCCTGAAACCGGATTTGCTGCGTTTTTGAAAGAGCCTTTTTTATATTGGGTATTTAGCACCTCTACGTTGCAGGGTGCACGATTGATGTGTACGTCGAATATATTGAGGAAAATGCCGATTTTGATGGCAGTTGAGCCGATGTAATCGTTTTCGAGAAGTTCAATATCCGTAATCCTTCCATCTGCTGGAGAAAGTAGTATGTTTTTATCCGGCGGGATTCTTCTGGCTGGGTCGCGGAAGAAGCATAAGACGCCTATAAACATTATCGCCAGAATCAGCTCGATGGTCAGAATGGCCCATTGTGGCAGAATGAAAACTGCTGCATACGGGCATAATAGCATTATCGTGAGGATGACAGCGGGATATATCAATACCTGTGGCCAGCCGTATTTTGTCAGTTTCATAGTAACCGTATATTGTAACTTTTTTGGGGCCTGAAGTCAATGAAAAAGGGCTGGCGTTGGTAGCCAGCCCTTCGGAGGAAGATGGCACGGACTTCTGAGAGCAATCTGTTTGCATAAACGGAGCAATATTAAATTTCTCCACCTAAGCAAAATAGCAGTCCGTGTTTTCGTATTTTCTTTTCTCTATATATTTAAGACGCAGAAAAAAGCCGGATGTTTCACTATTTTCAGGGAATTTTCGAAAAATTATTTAAGAATTTCACTATTTTTTCGCATTTTTGTGAAAAGTAACGGGAATTGGCTAAAAGTTGATACTCTTTGTATAAGATAGCTGCGAAAAAGGATATTTTACATTCGGGTATGTGCCTTGTTTTCCGGCTTGTTACTTTTTTTCTTCTTTCTTTTCTTCAAAGTCCAGGGCTGCTGAATTGATGCAATATCTAAGACTGGTAGGAGTTTGAGGTGCATCTTTGAACAGGTGGCCGAGATGAGCCCCGCACCGGCTGCATATAACCTCGGTTCGTACCATTCCGTGGCTTCTGTCAGTTTTTTTCTCAATTTTTTCGTCGGAGGCTGCCTCGTAAAAGCTTGGCCAGCCACAGCCTGAGTCGAATTTCGTTTCAGAAGTGAACAGTACGTTACCGCAGACTACGCATCTGTATATGCCCTTTTCGAAAAAGTTGTCATATTTGCCGGAGAAGGGCGGCTCGGTGGCCTTTTTTCTTGTGACCTCGTACTGCATCTTTGTAAGCTGCTTTTTCCATTCTTCTTCGGTTTTCACAACCTTTTGAGGTTTAAGAGTAAATTCAGGTATATGGCAGGTTACATTTTGATTTTTCTGAAAGTATTGCTGATGATAATCTTCAGCCTTATAAAAGGCCGATGCAGGGACTATTTCGGTGACTATCGGATTTTCGAATTTACCTGATTTTTGCAGATTTTGTTTTGAGATTTCTGCTGCTTTTTTCTGTTCTTCGTTATGGTAAAAGATTGCAGAGCGATATTGAGTGCCGAAATCCGGTCCCTGTCGATTTAATGTAGTTGGATCGTGAATCTGCCAGAATACGTCCACCAATTGTTTGTAACTTATCTCGTTGGGGTCGTATTCAATGAGCACGGCTTCCGCATGGCCTGTTTTGTCGGAGCAGACCTGCATATAAGTTGGATTTTCGGTTTTTCCGCCGGTATAGCCTACCATCGTCGATTTTACGCCCGGGACCTTATCGAAAGCGGCCTGAATGCCCCAAAAACAGCCTGCAGCAAAGGTGGCTTGTTCATAATCCTGATTTCCAGGTTTATCCTGCGATTTTTTTGCCTCTATTGCAGATTCCTGCGAGTTATCCATACTTTTAGCCTTTTCCTCTTCAGGGCAGCCGGCAATGAAAAATGCCACCAGAAAGACAGCTAATGGCAATTTTATCAAGTTCCGGTTATGTATTAAAGTTTTTGGCATTATACTATTTTATACGCGAGCGGTAGAATTAGTGTTCCAGGCTTTTTAGAGTGACTTGTTCGTTCTGATGTTGATTTGGGCAATTTAATACTATCGGGTAGGTGTCTTATTTAGGGTGAAAGGACAGGCAAATTCTTGTACAAAATCTTCTTGCAGAGAGGGCGCATATGTGTAAAATGGTGCAAACAAAATTGTCAGACAACTGAAGCGTATGGATTGGTCCAGGATAAAGGAATTTTATCAGCATTTATTAGGAGACTTTAAGATGAGAAAGGGTTTGATTTTAATTTTAATGGCTGTTATTTTAATCTCTTTCTGCAGCTGCAAAAAAACCGAAGTTGAGGAGAAAAAAATGAGTATCGAAAAGGAGCCTTATGGCCAGGTTGACGGCAAGGGCGTGATGCTGTACACGCTGACCAATTCCAATGGTCTTGTAGCAAAGATTACCAATTACGGCGGGATAATGACCGAGCTCTGGGTGCCGGACAAAAACGGCAAGCTCGGTGACATTCTACTGGGTTATGATACGCTTGATGAATATGTCGAGAACAATCCTTATTTTGGGGCGCTGATAGGCAGATACGGCAACCGTATTGGAAAAGGCAAGTTCACTCTCGACGGTGTAGAATATACACTTGCGCAGAACAATAACGGTAATCATCTGCATGGCGGTTTAAAAGGATTTGATAAGGTGGTATGGGATGCAAAGGAAGTTAAGACGAGCGATGGTGTCGGCCTTGAGCTTAGTTATCTAAGCAAAGATGGCGAGGAAGGCTATCCCGGCAATCTTAATGTCAAGGTTATATATATGCTGACAAATGACGACGAATTGACAATCGAATATGAGGCTACAACCGACAAAACTACTGTCTGTAATCTTACGCAGCACAACTATTATAATCTTGGCGGGCATAGTTCGGGTACTATTCTCGACCACGAGCTGATGCTGAATGCAGATTCATTCACACCTACCGATGAAGGTCTGATACCAACCGGTGAAGTCAGGTCAGTGGAGGGCACGCCGATGGACTTCAGAAAAGCAACCGCGATAGGTGCTCGTGTTAATGAAGATTATGAGCCGCTTAAATTTGGTCTTGGTTACGACCATAACTGGGTGCTGAACAAAGATAAGCAGGGCGAGATGACACTGGCGGCAAAGGTTTATGAGCCAAAGACAGGCAGAACTATGGAGATATGGACGGACCAGCCTGCAATACAGTTTTATTGCGGTAACTTCCTCGATGGCAGCAATATCGGCAAAGGCGGTGTTGCGTATCAGCACAGGACGGGCTTCTGCCTGGAAACGCAGCATTACCCGGATTCACCGAACCATAGTAATTTCCCGTCAACAGTATTAAAGCCAGGCGAGAAGTACTACACAAAGACGATTCATAAATTTTCCGTTCAATAATTCTGAGTACGGTTTGAATAGAAATAGAAACAGGGTATGAGCGATCTTTCAAAGGAGATCAATACGGAAACACTTATGTTAGCGGCTTCAGTCTGGAGCACGCTGGACACAATAATTATGATCGCTTAGGAGATATCATTTTTCTAAACTCTATGGAAAGGAGTAAGCATGACGGCGTTACATTTAGTTGACTGGCTTGTTATAGCGGGTTACTTTTTTATCGTGTTTGGTATCGCGTGGTGGGCCTACCTTAAAGAAAAGCGCTCACAAACTACTACCGAGTATTTCCTTGCTGGACGTAATTTGGGATGGTGGATCATCGGTGCGGCGGTTTTTTCGTCAAACATCGGCTCCGAACATCTGGTCGGTCTGGCAGGGTCAGGCGCTACCGATGGTGTCGCAATGGCCCATTATGAATTGCACGCATGGTGTCTGCTGGTTTTGGCCTGGGTCATGGTACCCTTCTACATGCGTTCAAAGGTCTTCACTATGCCGGAATTCCTCGAGAGACGGTTCTCACCTATTAACCGCACCGTCCTCTCGCTCATTTCGCTGGTCGCGTATGTTCTCACGAAGCTCGCGGTTGGTATCTTCGCAGGCGGTGTGGTCTTTGCCGTGATGATGCCTGATGTGACCTTCATGGGACTCGACAGTTTCTGGATAGGATCCGTGCTGGTGATTGTTCTTACGGGTATCTATACGATCATGGGCGGCATGCGAGCGGTTGCCTATACCTCGGCGATCCAAACGGTGATATTGGTTATCGGCTCGGCGTGCGTAATGATATACGGTTTGTTAGCTCTAAGCGGCGACAGCCATTCGATAGCTGAAGGATGGAGCCAACTGCGTCACTGGGCTGGTTCGGAGATGTTCAATCTTTGGAAGCCGATAGTACCCGAGGGAGTCAGCGCGACTTGGGCACCGGTCAGGGAACCAACTCGCATGGCCTGGTATTTTAATAACAATTATCCCTGGATTGGCATGCTCTTCTGTGCACCGATTATCGGCTTGTGGTATTGGTGCACAGACCAGTATATTGTTCAGCGTGTACTTGGAGCAAAAAATGAACAAGTCGCCCGTCGTGGCTCCATTTGCTCGGCGGCGCTGAAGCTGCTGCCGGTCTTTATCTTTATCATTCCCGGCATGATAGCCTTTGCCCTGGCCAAGAGCGGACAGAATGCCGCCCTGCAGCAAACGTTCTTTGACGCGAACGGCCAAATCATTCGCGATAACGCACAACAAGCCTTCCCCATGCTTGTTGCCGAGGTGTTACCTATCGGCATACGCGGGATTGTCGTGGCCGGATTGCTTGCGGCACTGATGAGTTCGCTCGCGGGCGCTTTCAATGCGTCAGCGGCGCTCTTTACAATCGATTTCTATTCGAAATTGCGTCCCCTGGCGTCCCAGAAACATGTCGTTTGGGTCGGCCGCGTAGCTACTGCTGTCATGGTGGCTATCGGATTAGCCTGGATACCCGTGATTAAGGGCGGCAAAGGGCTGTACGACTATCTGCAGGGTATTCAATCCTACCTGGCGCCGCCAATCTTCGTTGTTTTCTTTCTGGGTGTTTTCAGCAAACGGCTCAATGCCAAAGGCTGCTTATGGGCGCTGATTGTCGGTTTCGCTTTGGGCCTCTTCAGATTGGCCGTCGATACTCCTGTCAAAATGATTAAAGGCTTCTCGTATGCGGAAGGTTCATTCTTCTGGATTGTGAACAATATGTACTTCCAATACTACAGCTTGCTTATCTTTCTCGTCTGTATTGGTGTCATGGTTCTTGTCAGCCGCCTGACAAATGAACCTGCCTACGACAAGATCAACGGTCTGACCTATGGGACACTTACCGACGAAGACCGCAGGGCGTCGCGCGCGACCTGGAATAGATGGGATGTGATTGCTTCCGGCGCTGTTCTCGCTGCGATCATTGCTGCTTATTTATATTTCCGCGGTTAAACATTTTGAATCAATATATTCAAAGGTAAGTTTTTGTTTATAAAGTGAGGTTAAGTAAATGGCTTATGCGATAGGTTTGGATTACGGCACTAACTCCGTGCGCTGTGTTATTGTTGACGTAAGAAACGGTAATGAAATCGGCACAAATGTTTATAATTACCCGACGGGCCAGGCGGGGATTATAATTGATAAGAAAGACCACAATGTTGCCAGGCAGAATCCCGCTGATTATCTGGATGGCACCGTGGTAACAATTAAAAAATCACTTGCCCAGGCAAAAAAGAATCGAAAGGGTTTTAAGCCCGAGCAGGTTGTTGGTATTGGCGTTGATACTACCGGTTCGACGCCGCTGCCTGTTAATGATAAAGGCGTTCCTCTGGCATTAACCAAAGAATTCAAGAAAAATCCCAACGCCCATGCCTGGCTGTGGAAAGACCATACCGGCCACGCCGAAGCGGCGGAAATTACAGCTCTCGCAAAAATAGAGCACCCGGAATATCTTGCCAAGTGCGGCGGGACGTATTCTTCGGAGTGGTTTTTCAGCAAGATTTTACACTGTTTGCGAGTGGCTCCGAAAGTCTATGACGCCGCTTTCACCTGGATTGAGCATGCCGACTGGATACCTGCAGTGCTTACGGGGACAGAGCATCCGGATAAGCTGAAGCGCTGCAGATGTGCTGCGGGGCATAAGGCTATGTTCAATGATAACTGGGGCGGTTATCCCGCGAAGGATTTTCTGGTCAAGCTTGATCCGAAGCTCGGCAGGCTTCGCGACTCTTTATCAGACAAAACCTATACCGTCGAAACAAAGGCAGGCGACCTTACGGAAGAATGGGCCAAAAAGCTTGGTCTGAAAGCGGGGGTACCGGTTGCTATCGGGGCCTTTGACGCCCATCTCGGCGGCGTCGGCTCGGGGATAAAACAGGGCGTGCTGGTCAAGATTATCGGCACCAGTACCTGTGATATGGTGGTAGCGCCAAATGATGCGAAGCTGCCCGACGTACCCGGGATTTGCGGAATAGTCGATGGTTCTATTCTGCCTGGTTACTTCGGTCTTGAGGCGGGCCAATCTGCTGTTGGTGACATCTTCAACTGGTTTGTAAACTACATCAAGCCGGGCGGAGAAAAGAAGGGGACACATCAGGCTTTGACTCAAGAAGCGCTGAAGCTGAAGCCCGGCCAGTCCGGTCTTTTAGCACTTGACTGGAATAACGGCAACAGAACGATTCTCGTTGACCAGAGATTGACCGGCCTGTTATTGGGCCAGACGCTTCATACCACGCCCGGTGAGATTTATCGGGCGCTGGTTGAAGCAACTGCGTATGGTGCATTGACTATTATTAACCGCTTTGAAGAATACGGTGTTAAAATAAATGAGGTTGTCAACTGCGGCGGGATTTCAGAAAAGAACGCGCTTGTGATGCAGATTTACGCCGATGTCACTGGCAGGGAGATGAAAATCTCACGTTCTGCCCAGACCTGTGCATTGGGTTCGGCAATAGCCGGAGCTGTGGTTGCAGGAAGGGCAAACGGCGGTTACGATAATTACGCAGATGCACAGGCAGCTATGTGCGGCGTTAAGAAGAAAACATTCAAACCCATTGCTGCAAATCACGAAGTTTACAAACAGCTTTATGCCCTTTATAAGCAGCTTCACGATGGTTTCGGCGTTCCGGGCTGGAACGGCAATATGATAAATGTTATGAAGGAGCTGCTGAACATAAAGGATAGAGCTAACGCATAAAAGAGTCCCTTGATGCACGAAGAGTTGAAAGAAATTGTCTGTCAGGCCAATATTGAGCTGCAGAAGCAAAAACTGGTTATATTTACCTGGGGAAATATAAGCGGAATCGACCGTAAGGAGGGCGTTGTTGCGATAAAGCCCTCAGGCGTCTCTTATGAGGATTTGACTGCTGAAAAAATAGTCCTGCTTGATTTAGATGGTAATATAATCGAAGGTGACCTGAGAGCATCCTCCGATACGCCGACCCATCTTGAGCTTTATCGCCATTTTAAAGAGGTGGGGGGTATATGTCACACGCACAGCACCTTTGCGACGATGTGGGCACAGGCCTGCCGAGAAATCCCCTGCCTTGGTACAACCCATGCGGACCATTTTTATGGCCCGGTTCCTGTCACCGACATTATGACTGCTGAAGAGATTCAGAACGATTATGAATTGAATACGGGCAAAGTTATTGTCAGATGTTTTGCCGACACTGACCCGATGCACAGACCAGCGGTACTG
>Ga0315548_1001434_pt1 | contig 20156 bp, 18 predicted proteins | sample SalMarSW160110MG_2_FD_202540 | JGI IMG/M metagenome (GOLD analysis project Ga0315548, IMG submission 202540) | Salt marsh sediment microbial communities from the Plum Island Ecosystem LTER, Massachusetts, United States - Salt Marsh Sediment SW1601-110 ...
TAGATGGTGTTTTTTATGACGGTCTTTGATGAAAGTTTGTCCAATGCTTTAGCGATTTTGGGTTTAAGCAAGTTTGTTCTTTCCGCCTACATTTAACTTCTGCGATCTCAATGTAGCTTTCTCTTTTTTCACTTATGTTTTTTGTTCATAAGTTTTCCGATAGAAGTTGTCAGTTCGCCCGTCGAGTAATATCACAGCCATAAGCTCTATTAACTCTTTACTTCATCATCCTAAAGAACATGAAGCATAACAAGACTTAAGGCTTTTGCACTGTGAACTCTATTCTTTCAATACCCTTGCCCTTAGAACTTCTGGAAAGCAGTTTAACCTCACGTATTTCACTGGCGCCCTTAACATGTGTTCCTCCACACGCGCACACATGCCAACCTTCAATTTCTACTATGCGAACTTCGCTAACTTGTGGTGGAAGCGTTTTCAAAGACTCGTGAAATTTTTCGATATATTCTTCTGCTTCATTTCTCAGCATTAACCTAACTTTTACTGTTCTGTTTTCCATAACAACATTGTTTGCTATACTTTCGATTTCTGGGAATAACTCACGGGTCGAGCCTTCATGCGTGAAGTCAAGTCTCGCCTTCTGCAGGTCCATACTTGAACTCACGATTTCCACTGGTTTGTCTAGAGCTTTGCGTATTGCCTGCCCCATTAAGTGGGCACACGTGTGAACTCGCATAAGCCTGTAACGCCGATTCCAATCAATAACTCCTCTAACGTTGTCTCCTTCCCTTATTTCCCCAGAAAATTCGTCAACAAAATGAATTATCCTTTCTCCCTGTCTCCTCAACCTAGCAACCCTAGCCCGTACATTATCGTTTTCTATTAAACCCGTATCTGGTGGTTGACCACCCCCGCCGGGATAGAATGCCGTCTCGTCTAAAACCACACCTGTTTCACCATTTTCCATTTTTAAAATCTCAATCACTCTTGCTTCAAACTCTTTCACGTAAGCATCTTCATAACAAAGTAAACGTGTAAGTATTCCACTCAATTCTGGCATTTCAACATCACGCTAATTTCCTATACGTCTTAAGATGTTTAAAACTATTTAACTGAAAAATTGAAAGATATAATATTACTTGTTAGAACCTAATAGGCTGGGAGTTGAGTGAAATTGGATGTTTTAGAGGCAGTCAAGGATAGGAGAAGCATAAGAGCCTTTAAAAACCAAGGTGTTCCAGCGGAAATTGTGCAAAAGCTTATTGATGCGGCGCAGTGGGCTCCTTCAGCTGGAAACATTCAACCATGGGAATTCATTATTGTGCGAAAGCCAGAAATCAAAAGGAAACTTGTTGAGGCCGCTCTCGGTCAAATGTTCATTGAGGAAGCTCCTGTTGTGATCGTTGTTTGTGCAGATGAAGAACGTTCGTCACAAGGTTATGGTGTGCGAGGCAAAACATTATATTGTATACAAGATACAGCTGCCGCCATGCAAAATATTCATTTAACTGCTTACTCGCTTGGGTTAGGCACCTGTTGGGTTGGCGCATTCAGAGAGGAAGAAACAAGAGAAATATTGAAGATTCCCCGTGGCATGAGGCCAGTGGCTATAATTCCTGTTGGTTATCCTGCTGAGGTTCCTACAGCACGGAGTAGAAAACCCATAAGTCAAATGGTTCATTATGAAACTTTTTAGGCTGACGTTAACAAACGAATTTTAATATCCTTACACGTATACTTCTAATGAAGAGGCTTAATTATTGAGATACGCCGTGATTGCTGAAGCCTACGAAAAAATCGAAGCTACAACAAAAAGGCTGGAAATGACAGACCTCCTTGTTGACTTTCTTAAGAACACGCCAAAGGAAATCATAAACAAAGTTGTATACTTGACTCAGGGCAAAATATATCCAGACTTTGTTAACCTTGAAATAGGCGTAGCTGAAAAACTCGCAATAAAAGCCCTCGCCCGTGTCTCCGGAAGGAAGGAAAGCGAAATTGAAGAAGACATAAAAAAGACAGGTGACATTGGAGAGACGACTCAGAAATTTGTAGGCAATAAAAGACAAGTAACGTTTTTCCAGCAGCCCCTAACAGTTCAAAGAGTCTATGAGATCCTCGATAAGATGGCTAGGGCTTCAGGCTCCGGTGCAGTTGACCTTAAAATGGCGCTTCTAGCCGGGCTTTTGGCTGATGCCACTCCTAAAGAAGCCAAATACATTATGCGGACAGTTACTGGAAACCTTCGCTTGGGTATCGCTGATATGACTGTTCTAGACGCTTTAGCAATAGCCTATGGCGGCGGAAAGGAAAACCGCGGATATTTAGAACGTGCATACAACGTTTCCTCGGACCTCGGAAGAGTCGCAAAAATAGTTGCTGAAAAAGGGTTAGAAGATGTAAAAAAATTCAGAATATCTGTCGGCAAACCCATTAGAGCAATGTTGTGTGAAAGGCTTTCTTCACCAGAGGAGATCCTCGAAAAGCTCGGAGGAAAATGCATAGCTGAATACAAGTATGACGGTGAAAGAATACAAGCCCACAAGAAAGGCGACGAAGTTACCCTATTTTCTAGACGCTTAGAAAACATTTCAAGCCAGTACCCAGACGCTGCTAAACTTCTTAAGAAATATGTGAAAGCAAAAGACGCCATTTTAGAAGGTGAATGTGTCGCAATAGATCCTGACACTGGCGAGATGCGACCTTTTCAAGAGCTGATGCACCGCAGACGCAAGTATGAAATTGAAAAGGCTATGGAAGAATATCCTATGTGTCTTTTCATGTTTGATGCACTTTACATTGATGGTAAAGACCTAACTTTAAAGCCGTATCCACTTAGGCGTCGAGCACTTGAAGAAGTGATAGAACAAAGCGACAGAGTGAAAATTGCCAAATATACAATGACGGGCAGTGTGAAAGAAGTGGAAAAATTCTTTCTAGAAGCCATCGAAAACGGTTGTGAGGGCCTAGTGTGCAAATCTGTTGCAGAAAATTCAGTTTATCAAGCTGGAGCCAGAGGATGGCTCTGGATAAAGTGTAAACGAGACTATAAAAGCGAAATGACAGATACGGTGGACTTAGTGGTTGTTGGCGCCTTTCATGGCAGAGGAAAAAGGGCTGGAACCTATGGAGCATTGCTTTTAGCAGCATATAACCCAGAGAAAGATGTTTTTGAGACCGTAACAAAATGCGGGACGGGCTTCACTGACAAAGATTTGGAGAAACTTCCAAAAATGTTGCGGAAACATAAGATTACTCGCAAGCATCCAAGAGTCCAGTCAACAATTGAGGCAGATGTGTGGTTTGAGCCGGTTGTTGTAATGGAGATTCTTGGCGCCGAAATAACATTAAGCCCGATTCATGTATGTGCAGTGGATGTTATTCGAAAAGGAAGCGGATTAGCTATTCGTTTTCCACGTTTTACAGGCAACTATCGTCTGGATAAATCCGCTGAAGACGCCACAACCTCAAGGGAAATAGTCAAAATGTATCACAATCAGCTGAAAAAAAATCGGTGAAAGCTAACTTTTCTTTTTTATCTAAATTTGACTATAATGCACCATAGTGTAGACCGCGCGTTGTTCAGATAGCCATTCAACGTCTCCATTGTACTCGAAGTTCACTTTCAATGTTCTCTAGATATCTTAGGCCTTTTGTGGACAGTCTATACTTGTATCCATCAATAATTACAAATCCATTTCTGAGTAAAATGTCCATATACCTGTTTATTTGCACAGAGTTGAGATTTCCCCTTTGCATTATATGGGATTTCTTGCTTCCTTTGGAAGATTTTGCAACAGCCTTTAACATGTCAGCAATTATGGAATGTCGGTCACGATATTTAAAAGCGTATAATAGCATTTGTAATGATAAATAAGATGTCAAGAGCATGAATCCTTCCCCTTTAAATGTATGGAGTATGACAAGTAAAAACTTTTCGGAAAGAGCACAGCACAAACGTACCTTTTTGCGACGCAACATGAATCCTAAAATCGCATTTAAAGCCGTGGTCAGCATGGACTTTAAGGGGCTAACAAACTAGCTGCTCTCCTTTCTACCGTAGTTCGCAAGCACATCTATTTTGAGAAAATGATAGTTACTGTCTGAGAAAAGGTGATATATGAATATTCCGATTGTGTGATATACTTGAGTAGTGTCTGCGGTATTGAATAATGATCATAAAGTAAATAACTGATACCTGTATCGTTTAAGGAAGAAAACGTCTGTGAGTCAAAAGGATTAAAGAATCATGAAGCTAGAAAAAACAGAATTATTCAGTTTCGTTTACTTGCATTTAGATACCATATTTATGAGTTTGGGCTTTGTTCTTTTTGTGGTAGGTTTGTTTAATCTTGTTCCGTTTCCAATATACAAGTATAGTGAATATTCTTATATCACCTTTTACGAAAAATTCTATTCATTATGCTTTACGTTTTCTGCTATCTTCCTTGTTGTTGGTTTTGCGCTGCGTTTTGAATTGTTTGCAGACATCAAGTTTGAGGGAAAATTTAGTTCGATGATGCTTTGTTCCTCGTTGCCTCTTTTAACAGTTGCTGCCCTTCTTTTCTTTTATAGGGAGGTGGTTGCAGAAATACCTGTATACGTTGTAGTGGAGGTGCACCCGCACATATTTGAAGAAATACTAATGATTCAACTTGTTTATAATCACCCGTACCTGTGGCTTTCACCTGTTTTAGGGTCAATTGGTATTGGTTGTTTGCTCTTTGGTTTATTTTTAAAATTGCGACGTATTATCTAGTTGGGTTTAGCAAAACTAATAAGTTTTTGAATATCTTTATTAGTTCATTGAGGAGTTTGACGTGCGAAAAAATTGGAGAAACAGAAATATCAATTTAGAGTTACTTGCTACGTGTATAGGTGATTTTTTTAAGGAAAAAGATTTTGAAGCTGTAAAAGGGAAAATATCAAATGGTTATCAAATTCTTGCAGGCGACTCTCCATATTTCAAGTTGGATGGACACGTTAATGTAATAATTGAAGGACAGCCGGGTAGTTTTGATATAGAGTTAGACTTGTGTGAAGGAAAAGGGAGAAGTTTCGGAGTTTCGCCTTTTCTCATGTCTATGTTTGGGGGTGGATACTTTTTTCTGCGAAAATTAAAATCGGAAGAAAGTTGGGTGAAGTTGGAAAAAGAATTTTGGAGGTATGTTGAAAATAATTTACCAAACCTAACTAATTCAGCAAAATCTTCCTCATCTACGTCCTGATGATGATTATATATTACATGTTCAGTCTTAGACGGTTTTAAGACTAAGCACTCTTTCCCATAACCCTTTTTTTCGTAGATAATTTTCAAAGAATTTTCGCACTTCTTTTTCGTTTACGTTTCTTCCTATAATTATGCCGCTTAGTTCATGTTTTGGTTTAGTTCTAAATTTTGGCGTTATTTCGTGTGGTGTTATGTTGAAACGTTTTATCACCTTAACTGTATAGCGTTCTAATCCATGGCTTGGGCATATAAATTCTACGAGTAAACCGTACATGACTTCCCCTTTCTCTGCCCTTGCGGTTCTCTATATTTCTTAGAGTAAGTGTGACATTAAAAGGTTTTGTCACATTCCTACTCTTAAGCGATTCAACTATATTAGAATCGGCTCTTCTATGTAAATTGTAACTTTTTGGTCGTCTGGTAAGGCGCTTGTTTCTGCGCATGTTATACGAATAGTCATGACATATCCGTTTTCTGTTTTTGTAGCCTGAATGGGTGTTGTTCCGTATGTTATTTCCTTTCCAGCTTCAGCTAGTTCTATTGTTTCATTACATTTTATTTCCTCGAACCATGGCCAATCGTCGTACTTCACATTGCCTCCCGGGTTGATTGATACATCGTGTGCATCCTCTTTAATTGGTGTTATTTTGAAGCTTAGCATTTTTACTCTTATTTTTTGATTTTGGGGAGGATCAACAGGTTCAGCTAATGCGGTTGCGTCTTCGATTTTAAAGTATTCTCTTGCTGGTGGTTTAGTTTGAGTCTTCTGGTTGTTGAGTGTTGAAATTACTATCATTATTGTTATGAATATGAGAAATGCTATAACAACTAATGTGCTTTTTTTTATTTTCGTTTTTTTCCTTTTTTGCATTTCTTTTCCTTCAATTATACTTAACTTGTGTAGTTGGATAACTGCTAGAGATATTTTTTCTGTTTTAGATAAAGGTTTTCTTGGTGGCGGCATTAAACATAAATATTGCAATGTTGAATTTTATAACAGAGGGAGTGGTTTGCTTCTTAAAAAACGATGGTTTTGGAAGCTTGTGGTCATTTATATGACTATATTGATTGTTCCGGTGTTGGTTGCTTGGATTATTTTTAGTCTTCCCTCCTTTATTATGTGGTCGTCTATTGTTGCTTTGGTTGTGGCGTGGTATTTGTTTAGGAATTATAGGAATTGGCTGGCGAAGAATCGTCAGACTCGCAATACTGGGGAGGAATAATCTACCTTTTGCGGTTTTAAATATCATTAATAAGTACGTAGATATAGAGAAATCGACTGAAACAATCTTCCATAAGAATTAAATACTCCTAAAGTTCTATTTTTAACTTGTAGAAATCGTTTATAGGAGAGAAAGGAAATGAAAAAACTTGTTTCATTAGCTTTGATAGCGACATTTCTAATGCTTGGATCTTTGCTATTGAATCCTGCTTTCGCTGCTCCACCACCGATTAATAGGCCTATGGAGATTTATGTTGCAACAATTGACGGTGGTAACCCTGATACTGTTGATCCTGCATGGTCATACGACACTGCAAGCGGTGAACTGCTCTTCAACGTTTTAGAAACGTTGATTGTCTTTGATGGAGAACATGCGGACATGTACCTTCCATGTCTTGCAACGGACTGGATTCTTGAAAACATCACTGGAACCACAAGTCCTGAAGGATTATCGTGGTACTTCAGATACACGTTCACAATAAGAACGGGTGTTCCATTCCAATGTGGTCCACCTTACATACTTACACCTGCAGACGTTGAATACAGCATCGAACGTGGAATGGTTCAAGACAGAGACGGCGGCCCACAATGGATGTTCTACGAACCATTACTGGACAGCTGGGGCGCTCAAGCTTGGGACATCGGCAACTGCACAAACCCTGGACCAGACGCTGCAACTGTAGGCAAGATGATTGATCATGCTGTAGAATCAAACGCTACACACGTCTGGTTTAACCTTGCTTTTCCAGGCGCATATGAACCATTCTATCAAATTCTAAGTCAGTGTTGGGCAGGTATCATCAGCAAACAATGGGTAAACGACTATGTTATTGGCACGCTTGGTCGTCCAGACTGGAACGGCACGTGGGGCACCGCCTACACAGATTGGCTATGCGTCAACAACCCAGAAATATCACCATTAGACGATCCAACGCCGATAATGTGTGGAACAGGCCCATTCAGTCTAGTAACCCTAGACTACGTAGACATGTACTGGCAAATTGGACGGTTCGTTGACTATTGGAGAGGTTGGCCTGCAGACTATCCAGCACCACCATACCCATCTGACCCAACTAACGTAATGCCAGCCGGATACATTGACACAGCCAAAGTAACATGGGCTTATGTGTGGTCAACGAGGAGCGCTATGTTCCTCGCTGGTGATGTTGACTTCTGTGCAGTTCCAAGAGAATACATCGGCGATATGCTTGGGCAAGATAATATTCGCTGCACCTACCCGCTTCCAGGGCTAGCAGTCGGCAACTTGTTCTTCACATTTGACATTGACCCTTCAACTTCATACGGAACAATAAATGATTATGGAGTTTACAGTGCAGACGGTATTCCAAGGGACTTCTTCGCAAACATACACACAAGAAAGGCGTTTGCATATTTGTTTGACTACGACACTTACTTGGCTACTGCGTTCTTAGGCGAAGCAATTGCACCCGCAACAGCAGTCATACCAGGCCTCGCATACTACGACCCATCAGTACTAGGATACACCTACAACTTGATGACAGCAGCAGCAGAATTCGCGCAAGTTTCAACACTGTGGAGCACAGGATTCACCATAACAATATGCTACAACACAGGTAACATTGCAAGACAAAGAGCTGCAGAACTGATTCAAGACGGCATCAACGCAATTAACACCATGAACGGCACCAGCTTTGTGGCAAATATTGTGTCAATAGACTGGAATCCATACCTTGGAGCAATGGTATCACAGCAACTATCATGCTTCATAATAGGCTGGTTAGCTGACTATCCAGACCCACACAACTTCGCATTCCCATTCTACCACACCTATGGTACATTTGCACACTGGCAAAGCTACAGCAACTCAGCAATGGACGCACTGATTGACTCAGGCATCCGCGAAGGCGACCCAAATGCAAGAGCTGTGATTTACCACGATGTCCAACAGTTAGCAGTAGACGATTGCCCAAGCGTACCACTATATGACGCTATTGGAAGACACTTCGAACAAACATGGATAGTAGGATGGTACTATAACCTAATCTACCCAGGAACCTACTTCTACAACCTGTGGAAGTGGTACTACTGTCCACACAGCACATACGACGTATGCCCAGGACACCCAGTCGCCAACCACTTATCATATGACGGGAACTACGACGGCAAGGTTGACATGAAAGACATAGGATTCTGCGCCCAAGCCTACGGAGCAACATACGGTCCACCACAACACCCAAGATGGCACTTCAGATTCGACGTCAACAGCGACAGAAAATGTGACATGAAAGACATAGGCTTTATAGCCAAATCCTACGGCTGCACATCCGCCACTTGGAGCCCAACATAAAAACCTGAAACAAAACAACATCTACCTCCTCTTTTTTTAACATTTTAAACAGGTTAGTCGCAGTTAAAATCGACAAAGTTAAATATTATCTCATATTAGTCAATGAAGGGGAGACAATTTGGGTCTAATAACATATGTGGCGAGAAGATTAATGTTTTTGATTCCAGTGTTATTAGGTGTTACTGTAATGATATTTGCTCTCACAATGTTTTTCAGTCCAACAATAAGGGCTCTATTATACATAAGAAATCCTCAAATGCTTACACCAGAAAATATCTCAAGCGTTATAGCTAGGTATCATTTAAACGATCCATTTTACGTTCAATATTTCACATGGTTGGGTCAAATATTGCAGGGAAATTTTGGCTGGTCACAAACTGCAAATATGCCAGTTTTATCTGCTATAATTGCTAAGTTTCCTGCCACGTTTGAAATAATAGTATTTGCAGCACCAGTCATCATAATTTTAGGCTTATATTTAGGCATTCAGTCTGCAGTTTATAAGGATAAAATCTTCGACCACATTACCCGATCATCTGCCATAATTGGCTGGTCACTTCCTTCATTCTGGCTCGGCCTCATATTCATAGCAATATTCTATGGGTTGCTAGGCTGGGTTTCCCCTGGGAGAGTCAGTCCCGAGGTGCAGACTTTTGTAAATACTCCACAATTCACTAGATACACTGGCCTATACATTCTTGATGGTATGCTAAATGGTCAATTATGGGTTTCCTGGGACTCCTTTAAACACGCCATTCTACCAGCCTTAGTTATAATCATAATTGATATAGCACTTATTATTAGAGTGTCACGTTCATCAATGCTCGAAGCGTTAAGCAAAGGATACATAGTCACTGCTAGAGCTAAAGGTTTAGCGGAAAAGGAAGTTATAAACAAACATGCAAGACGAAACGCCTTGATACCCGTAATCACTCTTTCAGGCCTTTTAATTGGCGGTTTAATGACAGGAGTTACAATAACTGAAACCGTGTTTGGTTTTGGTGGACTTGGCAATTGGGCTGCAACCTCTGCTCGAATGATAGATGTGCCTTCTGTTCTCGGCTTCGCAATGTTTACCGCCCTAGTGTTTGTTATAACAAACTTGATAGTTGACATACTTTATGCATACATTGACCCGAGAATAAGGTTGGTGTAAAATATGACAAGATGGGAAGATTTCAAAGCTTCGATGCGACCGAAAATTAAAGAATGGAAATTTATGTTTAAAAGGATGCGGGGAAGCCCACTGTCGTTAGCTGGAGTAGCAATAATATTAGCCTTCGTAATTATAGCAGTTTTAGCTCCTGTACTAGCGCCCCCACAACATGCCGACCCCTTTAAAATTCCCAGAGATGGCGAAGTCGCTAAGTTATCTCCCGAGCCGACTCCGCCAACAATGAAGCATCTCTTTGGGACAACAGACCAACAATATGATATATACTATGCTTGCATTTGGGGTACGATCACTGCTTTCCGGGTGGGTATAACCACCATTGGAATTGCACTAATACTCGGGGTCATTATCGGAGTGTCAGCTGCATATTACGGTGGTATAATTGACGAAGTACTCATGCGATTTACAGATATAATAATAGCGTTCCCCGGGCTAATTCTTGCAATGGCTTTGGTAATAGCCATACCCGCAATATTTACTGTAAACCTTTCAATTGGCCTAGTTGTTATCTTCGGTTTAATAGCCTTTTCTGCATTGATAATGCGAACAAGAATAAAAATAACCGTAACTCTGTTTATAATCTTTGTTGCCACTATAGCTTCTCTTTTTATATATCCCCTGAACATGGGATTTACGATAAACAATCTGGATAAAGTGCTAATTGCACTTTGGATCATTGGATGGCCCGGATACGCGAGGGTTATTAGAGGTGAAGTTCTAAGGGTAAAAAGTGAAGATTACATAGAGGCTGCTAAGGCTTGTGGAGCTTCGGACCTAAGAATAATTATAAAACATATACTGCCAAACGCGATATATCCCATTCTTATAATGGCTTCCCTTGATACAGGGTCAATAGTTTTAACAGCTGCAGCGCTCAGTTTCCTCGGGCTGGGTGCTCCACCAGACTATGCAGATTGGGGGCAAATAATACAAAGATCCCAGCCTTGGATTAGTTCACAACACCTTTTGGAATTTGCACATGTATTCTTGATTCCTGGACTATTCATTTTCATTTTCGTGTTAGGATGGAACCTGTTAGGTGATGCGTTCCGAGACGTTCTCGATCCAACCCTTCGGAGGAGATAAAATGATTGAAGAAAACATACTGGACATAAATGATTTAGTCTTAAATTTCTACACTTATGACGGAGTAGTTAAAGCTTTAGACGGTGTAAACCTGCACATCCGAGATGGTGAAATATTAGGTTTAGTTGGCGAAACCGGATGCGGAAAAAGTGTGACGAGTTTCGCAACGTTAGTTCTAATTCCCTCTCCAGGCAAAATAGAGGGCGGACGTATACTCTTCAAATTTCAAGATAAGACAGTAGACTTTTTAAAACAGGACGATGCATTTCTCAGAACAATGAGAGGCAACAATGTTTCCATGGTTTTTCAAGAACCAAGAGCCTATCTAAATCCAGTTTACACAGTTTCAAACCAAATTTCAGAGGTTCTCCTTAATCATAGGAAAGGAGAGTTTTTAAAGATGACGCTTGAAGCCATTAGGCAGGAGCGGAAGAAAAAAGGGTTGAAAGGCTCAACTTTCGAAATGAACCTTTACATGAGAATGCTTAAAAATCCAAACTCTCTAAGCAGTAGGGTCATCTCTAAAATTCCTAGGTCTCAAAGAAGATTCAAACAAGAAGTGCAAAGGGAAACTGTTAAAATCCTTAAAGACATGGAGATACCTGACCCTGAAAGAGTTGCAAAAATGTATCCTCATGAGCTTAGCGGCGGCATGGCTCAAAGGGTAGTAATCGCCATGGCCTTAGCGTGTAACCCAAAACTTTTGATAGCGGATGAACCGACAACAAACCTTGATGTTACAGTGCAGGCTCAAATCCTAAATCTAATAAAAATATTGCAGAAAAAATTCAAATCTGCAATATTATACATTACGCATGACTTAGGTGTTGTTGCTGAAATCTCTGATAGAGTTGCCGTTATGTATGCTGGAAGCGTTGTTGAACTTGCTGAAGTGCATGAACTTTTCAAGAAGCCTTTACACCCATACACGCGTGGGCTGCTTGAATCTATTCCTCAACCTGGCAAGCCGCTTAAGTCTATACCTGGTACAGTTCCCAATCTGATAAATCCCCCTTCCGGCTGCAGATTTCATCCCAGATGTCCCTACGCAATGGATATTTGCCGTAAAGTTAAACCTGCTTTCATAGATGTTACGAAAAACCATTTTACGGCTTGCCATCTCTTTGGAGGTTCAAAATGAACAGTTTACTGAATATAAGGGGATTAAAGAAGTATTATCCGATACTTGGCGGCGTTTTGAAGAGGAAAGTGGCTGACGTCAAAGCTGTTGATGGAGTTAGTTTCAATATAGAGAAAGGTGAATGTTTAGGACTGGTTGGCGAATCAGGTTGCGGAAAAACGACACTTGGAAAAACCATTATTAGACTTTTTGTTCCAAACGAAGGCAGCATCTACTACGATACTCCAACAAATGTTTTAGAAGAAGTTGAAAGGCTTGAGAAAAAGGATCCGCGTTCACTGAAACGGATTAGAAAAGAGTATGATTTAGCCACTTTTCGCGGAAGAAAACTAAAACAGTTAAGGCGTAAAGTACAGATTGTTTATCAAGATCCAACAACTTCTCTGGATCCGAGAATACTTGTCAAAGATATAGTTGCCGAACCGATTGTAGCACAAGGATTAGCTGGAGGCGTCGAAACCAAAGAAATGGTTATCAATATGCTTGAAAAAGTTGGCTTAACCAGTAAGCAACTTTATCGGTATCCACATGAGTTCAGCGGCGGGCAAAGACAGAGAATTGCTGTTGCTCGCGCCCTCGTCATCCGTCCGGAATTCGTTGTTTTAGATGAACCTACCTCCTCCGTAGACGTGAGTGTTAGGGCGCAACTTTTGAATCTCCTCAAAGACTTGGCCAGAGAATTCGGTTTGACATACATGTTTGTTAGTCACGATTTGAGTGTTGTGGAAGTCATCAGCAACAGAGTTGCCGTTATGTATCTTGGGAAAATTGTTGAAATAGCCGTAACAGAAGAACTTTTCAAGAAACCTTTACATCCCTACGCTCAAGCGTTATTTGCCTCCATCCCCATACCAGATCCCACTAAAAGGAAGGAACGCCCACCTTTAACAGGGGAGGTTCCAAGTCCAGTTAATCCCCCTTCCGGCTGCAGATTTCATCCCAGATGTCCTTTGGCTATTGATGTTTGTCGTAAGGAAGAGCCTCAACTTATTGATGTTGGACATGAGCATCTCGTTGCTTGCCATGTTGTTGCTTCTAATTTTATCAAGTAATCCACTTTTATCTTTCTTTAGGGTGTCTGTCAACCATTAACTTTGTTTCAAATAGAAGATAGTTCCGTAACCCTTAAATCTGAAAACCTACAATTTTATCTTTGTTGAAAGGAGAAGGGAGAAATTATGAAAAATACTTTGAAACCTATTAGTGTCTTACTTATTGCGCTACTTGCTTTCGGTATGCTTCTAGCTTTTCCAGCAGCCTACGCTGTAACTGCAACCGTTTCACTGTTAAACGCTGACGACACTCATGACCTTACAAACGTAGACTTAACTTATTGGACTGCAAGCCACACCTACGACACGAAATACAATGGAGACCCAGCTGGACCAGGAGACGTAATATTTCACTCTGACACACATGTCGGAGACATATTCTACGTACGTGTGCGTGTCACAGATGTCGTAGACCTATGGAACTTCCAGGTATACTTATACTTTGACCCAGCTTTAATAGAATGCATACAGGCTTTCGTTCCATCAACCAGTCCATTCAACTTCGCAATACAGCCTGATCCAGTAATTAATAACGTTACAGGCTATGTCATGTGGGGTGCATCCATGCTATCAGGACCAGGCGTTGACGGCGACGGAGACTTAGGTTGGGTTGAATTTGAAGTGATGCAAGGAGCCGGGTTCATGGAAGACTACAGTTGCGAATTAACCTTCGATCCTACTGAAACTTACTTGAACGACCATAATATGGTGGCAATACCTTGGAACCCTGCACCTGGACACTACGAAATATTCTGGGCTGTGCCAACAGATTACCCGTACTACGTGGTTTCTCCATCAGAATACAAAGCAGACGTGCTAGGCGAAGATGTCAAAATAGACATAATGGTGGAAAACGTTGATGCAGCATGGGAAATCATAGGCTTCCAGTTCATCTTAAGATTCAACGCTACACTTCTAGAACCTGATAACTATACTGCAGGAACGTTTATGGAAGGCTTCGCAAACAACGGTGAAACAATACTCTACGCAGACGGCCACGACTTTATAGGTGATGCAGCTCTTCCACCAGGCTACAACGCTTGGATGGTCGGAGTATTTACACTGCCTGGCAGCGGCGGTGTTTGGCATGAACCGTTCGCAGAGGGAGAAGGCTTACTCGTAAGCCTACACTTCACAGCAATATTCGAAACAATATCCCCTGAGGAAGCATGGACAGACTTAAGCTTCACCTACCTAGAAGCCAACAACTACACAAATACAGACGACATCTACCCATACGCACTAAACCAGAATATGGGTGAAATACCCATAACCCTGCCAAGCTGTATAGGAGGCAATTACCGCGCTCCAGTGAGAGTGTTAGGCTTAATGCTTGACCTATACTCGCAATATCCGAAACCATACGGTGGACAAGGCTTCAACATGTCAAGCGACTGCTTCGCACCTCAAGCCCAAGTTGAACTCTACGCTCTAGTCACATACAATGAAGGTCCAATCCAACAGAAACTTGTAGCATTCGAAATTCGCCACGGAGAATTCTACGTTTACAGAGAAGGCACAACAAACGATATAGGCATAGCACATGTATCATTTAGAATTCCATGGCCATGCGTAGACCCAGAAGGAAGGGTGCTCGGCGAATGGATAGCTAGAGCAACAGTTGAAGTAGCAGAACAAGTTGCAAACGACACAATGCCATTCAAAGTCGACTGGACAGTTGAAGTAACAAGCATCGAACCCAAATCAACAGCATTCTACAAGAGGAAACCACTAGAAAGCGACCCATTTGAATTCGTAATGGAATTCCGCACATGCCACATGCAACTAGTCCCAGTATACTTAACAGTAACGGTTTACGATGAACTAGGCTTCGTAATAGGCTACAGCGTATACTACATTGCTGAATTCGGCTGGGGAGAATACAACCACTACTGTCATTACTACAATGGCACATGGGACATCACCATACCCATGCCTTCGCACGCTGTAATAGGTAAAGCAACAGTCTACGGCAACGCATACGACGAACTTCCATGGAACTACGGGACACCATACTGCCCAGAAAAGTCGAACACAATAGACTTCTACATCAAACTACCAGCAGGTCCATAAAAACACAATCTAACTCAATCACCACCCTCTATTTTTTTTATCTTTATAAATATAGAAGAAAATTCCAGAAGCCTTATTATCCTCAAAATGAACCTTTTATTAATAGTGTGGTCAAAGTGAGAAACGAAACTCGGACAGTTGTCTTATTATCATTTGCGTTTACGCTGACTATATTAATTTGTAGTATATTGTGTGTAAATTTAACAATAGCTGAATCTGAATTGCAGATTACCGTGAGTACGGATAAAGAAGCATATGATATTAGGGAGATAGTACACATCGATGGTAATTTAACTTTTGGAGGTTCAAAAATTGACCAGCTGGTAGCCTTAGAAGTGTCAAATGTTTACGGGAATCCTCTTGTATGTCGTACGATCCCAACGGGTAACTTCTCAAGCAGTGATGAAATCCTCGACATAACGGTTACTCCCTGTGATTTTTACATGAGTCCTCAAGACAGCTTTGAGATAGGTGATACTGCTTATTTCAATGTAACCATTAAAAACAACGGTACAACTCCGTATGAGGGACGTGTAGTGCTATCAGTTCTGGATGGAATCATGATGCCCATGAGCCAATCTGTTACTTCAAGTTTTAACGTCAATCCAGGGTTAATGAACACCTTTAGACTAGGCGTCTACATCCCAGAATGGGCTTATATAGGAGAGGCAAAAGCCATTGTAAGCGTACTTACTGACATGCCGAAAAACGGAGGGGTACCTTATTCATCAGAAAAGATTGCTTCACTCTGGATATTCAGAGGCGAGTTTTCAGGATATGGAAAACAGTTCTCCTCTTTTATCATCCAAACAGAAGGGGCAGCTCTACAAGGGCAATACGAAACAGCTTTCAGAATTCCTCCATTAGCATTGCCTGACGTTTATTCAGTATATGCCACCTCAAAATACGATAATTACCAAGCGAGTCAAGATACAGAACTCGATGTAAATCCCACAGGCGCTCCTCCTCAAGCGTCATTTACCTATACACCCCTAGAAGCATATGTAAATATGACAATAACCTTCGACGCATCTGCTTCCTCACCTGAAGGATACAATGACACTATCATCCGTTACGAATGGAACTTTGGAGACGGCACTCCACCCGTAATTAAAGAAGGTACATATGAAAACCCGCCGAGCCCGCTAGCTACTCATGTTTTCATTCAAGTAGGAACATTCACAGTAACGTTAAATGTCACAGACACCGATCAACTATGGTGTACAACATCAAAACCCATTAAAATTCTGCCACCATCCCCACCCAAAGCAGACTTCATCTTTTACCCACCAAGTCCCTACCCAAACCAAACAGTAACTTTCGACGCATCCTCTTCAGGACTTGGATGGAACGGTACAGCAGCTCCTCCAATAGTTAGCTACAAATGGAACTTTGGCGATGGAAACATAACCACTGTTTCAACCACAATTATATATCATATATATGAAACTGCAGAAAACTACACAGTAACTCTAACAATAACCGACGCCGAAGGTGCATCGGACAACGAAACTCAAGTAGTGATGGTTTCTGAGGCACCACCACTTATAGGCGATGTGGACGGTAATGGGAAAGTAGACATGGTTGATATAGGATTGTGCTGCAAAGCCTACGGATCAAAACCCGGCGACTCTAACTGGGACCCAAGATGTGACGTTTACAATGATGGAAAAATAGATATGAAAGACATAGGAATAATATGCCAGCATTACGGCGAATCCATCTAGATTTGGCTATACCTGCCAACTCTTTCTATACAGGCTATAAGAACGAGCAAAACAAAGCTTGCATTAGTCCTTCCTCATAGAACATGATTCCACAAGCCTTATTATTCTTAAAATGAACCTTTTATCTATGGCGTGGATTAAAGTGGAAATGATAAAACTGTTGACTTTCAAGAACATTTCAATTATGGTAATATTAAGTTTACTTTTAATTGCAGCGAAACCTGTTTCAGCTTTCACACTTACACTAACAATAACAACAAACATACATACAACGCTGGAGAAACCGTCATAATCCAAGGAAACCTAACATCAGACGGTTCACCGGTACAGGATGCCCTCGTGGCATTAGAAATAGACACGAGATATAGATACTATGTTTTCAGAACATTACAAACAGGTGATATAGAGAATGCAAACTGGCCTGTGGACATAACAGATTTATACTCATGTGACATGCATGGGAATCCCCAAAATGGCTTCATGAGAGGCTCCACAGCTTACTTGAAGGTTGCATGGAAAAACAACAGCAATGTTTCACAATCTATCATGGTAACGTTATACCTTAAATTCTCAACAGGCTCCCCATTCCAAGCCTTTTACCATAAAGTATCAACCTTCGCAAACTCTTCAAGCTATATACTCTCTTCATTTGAAATACCATCCACGGCTCCAACCGGTACAACAACTATTTATTCAAGCCTTTACACAGATTTCCCGAAAGATGGAGGGACTCCCTACTGTCCCGAAAAGGACGCTACATTCACAATAACCTCAAGTTTTGGAATTCAACCTTCAACATACAATTCAATTTCTGCATCATCGACCTCAAGTTTTCAAACAGCCATAACACTACCAAAAGTAGATGTGATACTGGGCAACTACGCAGTTTACGGATCATGCCAATACGAAAATGAAACCGTTCTAAGCAGTACACAATTTGAAGCAATAATTGTTGGAGACATAGATGGAAATATGAAAGTAGACATGGTTGATATAGGATTGTGCTGCAAAGCCTACGGATCAAAACCCGGCGACTCTAACTGGGACCCAAGATGTGACGTTTACAATGATGGAAAAATAGATATGATAGATATAGGAATAGTATGTAAAAACTACGGAAACTCTGGTGTATAACTTAAACTCTGAAAATTTCTCATAGAACATGGTTCCAGAAGCTTTAAATGAATCTTTAATTTTACTTATTCTATGAAAACGAAAGGAGAAGGTATGAAATGAAAATTGGGGTATCATTAGAAGTTGTTACATGGCTTATAACAATGATTCTCTTATCATCGATATTAACCGTTAAACCAGTATTCGCGCAAGAAACAGCGATGCTTTCAATTAACCCCCCTTCAATAGTAGATCCTTCAAAGGATGTTGGCACCACATTCGTTGTTAACGCCACCGTAAACGACGTCGTTGACCTCTGGAACTGGCAAATGAAAGTGACGTTTAACCCAGGTGTATTGGGCTGCAAAGCTGCTTGGGTTCCCTCTGACAGTCCATTTGGATTTCTAATTCAGCCAACACCGTTAATTGACAATGTTACAGGCTATGTTATGTTAGGTGCATCTAAGCTTTCAGGGCCAGGTGTCGACGGCAGCGGAGTCCTAGCATGCATCGAGTTTGAAGTTCAAAGCATGGGTTCTTCACACATAAACTATTCGAGACCCTACGGGGAAGATACCTATCTACTTGACTCTGATATGACGGAGATTTCAGCAGCGTTAGAAGACGGCTACTTTAGCAACTGGGTGTCTTCACCAGCAGCAAAACTTTACGTGAATCCTCAAAGAGTAGTTAATCCAGCATTAACACCATGCACCAAATTCAATATAAGCATAAGCATAATAAACGCCACCGACCTTTACGCTTGGCAACTAACTATGCCATTTCCAACAGCAATCATAAATGCCCTAAACGTGACTGAAGAACCATTTCTAAAGTCAGGCGGCACAACAGATTTTGAATTTGACATCATATACACTTTCAATGCAACACATGGGGTTGTTTTGATGAGCTGCAATATAACAGATGGTACCGGAGTTAACGGCGACGGGGACCTTGCAACAATCACTTTTCACGTGGAAGATTTCGGTGAAGCATCAATACCGATAATTGAAGAGGTCCTATACGACTCTGTAGGTAACACTCTTCCGCACAACACCTTCAACGGCTACTTTAACAATATGCTGATGGCCAAGCTAAGTGTAGAGCCCCAAGAAATAATAGACCCTACACTTGTCCCCTGCTCAGAATTTGATATAAACATCACTTTAGACGATATTGAAGACATGAAGTCCTGTCGGTTCAACCTGACCTACAACACTGCGCCGCTTACCTTCATTGGCATAAGATTCTCCAAAGTTTTGAACCAAACTCCAACAACAACCATGCATCAAAATGACGAAGCAGGCTTTATATGGATTAACATAACCTATCCAAACCCAATAACAACCTATTCGCCGCTACCACTCGTTGAAATAACTTTCCACGTTGATGATTTTGGTACCAGCTGGCTGAACCTAACCGACACCAGCATTAAAGACTCGCTAGATCAACCTATAATACATGAAGTTCAAAACGGATATTTCGCCTCTGTTATAAGGGACATAGCAATAATCAATGTTAAAACTTGTTCAACATGGGTCTATCAAGGATGGCTTGTCCAAATTAACGTCACGGTCAAGAATGAGGGAGACCTAACTGAGACATTTGACGTTAAGTCTTTCTATGACACAATACTTATCGGAACGATAACCGTTGAAAACCTGCCTTCAAACGAAAATACGACAATAACCTTCATTTGGGATACCAAAAACGTACCACCATGTCACAATTACACAATATCTGCTGAAGCCGTTCCAGTTCCATACGAAACAGATTTAACAGACAATACTTTCACCAATGGAACCATAAAAGTTCGATTGATGGGAGATGTAAATGATGATGGACATGTAGATATGACCGACATAGGCTTAATCTGCTTAGCTTTTGGTTCACATCCGGCACACGCACGCTGGAATCCTGAGGCCGACCTAAGTCAAGACAACAAAATAGATATGCTAGATATAGGATTCGCCGCATTAAATTACGGGAAAAGCTGCCCGTAACCCCCCTTTTATTAAAATAATAAATCTCTAAGAAGCCAGCGGCAATCT
>Ga0315548_1001441_pt1 | contig 20089 bp, 19 predicted proteins | sample SalMarSW160110MG_2_FD_202540 | JGI IMG/M metagenome (GOLD analysis project Ga0315548, IMG submission 202540) | Salt marsh sediment microbial communities from the Plum Island Ecosystem LTER, Massachusetts, United States - Salt Marsh Sediment SW1601-110 ...
TTTAGACACAAAAAAGTGGGGTTACCCACCGGCGATTAAAATAGAATATGGAAATTAATCTGTCAAAAGGAGGACTACTGAATTAAGTGAAATTATCCCTTGACTTGAATACATTAGCACCGTCCCCCATTTACATAACAAGGAGTGTATAATTGACAAGGCGATTTTTCAGGATATATTAATCAAAAGATGTAATTTTTTCATAGGTGACCCCTTTAACCGCAGCATGGCTCAAATAATTCATCATTTTATCTCTTCAAAAACCATTTTATCAAGGTTAAGGTAATCACCGTTGATAACCAGTTTCAGTAAATGCTGACCGGCATTAAGTTCTACTTTTCTTTTTACTACTTCCCAGTTTTGAAATCCTACAGTATTTGGGATTGACATAATCCCTGTTTTATCTGCGCCATCACATTCGAGATGCAGCTTTCCACTATCGAAAGAGGAGGCAATACAGAATGAAATCTGGTACGTTGCAGATTTACTAACAGTAACTGTATATGCCATCCAATCTCCGGTATGGGTCCAACCGACATTGTAACCACCTGCAGCACATTTTTCGATATCCACACCTTCTTTGAGCCGATATTGCCCGCCTTCATTAATATCGTCTCTATCATAGTAAGCATCGCCCGGGCAGCCAATATCGAAGTCTTCGGCTTCAATGGTTCCCGGAATAACATGCGGTTTGAAAGCTTCCTGCTTCATTTCGCAAACCTCCATGAGTTTCCAACCAAAAGAACCATTTTCCGAATTGAGTAATCCTGCTTTGCTCCCTTCAAAAAGGGGAATGTTTACAGATAAAATCATATTTGGGAATTGTTTATTTGTAATTTTGAATAATCCATTGTGTGCGTCTTCGATTTTCCAGAATTGGTTGTCTTTCCCGCTAAAATTTGAAATTACTAGGTCGTGATTGGAAATACTACACTCGAATACCTTTTTACCGTCTTCACGGTTCCGAATTTTATAAATGCCTTTACCTGCAGGTTCTAACTTCCATTGGTTTGCAGTGACTTTTCTTTTACCAGTTAGCGTCAAAGCTGAACCAAGCACCAGATTGCTTGTGTTGTCACCCGGAACGAGGTGATAATGTGGCGTGCAATTGAGGTCTGCATACATGTCGAGTGTCGGAATTTCTCCATCGCAGCTAAGTTTTAGAACGTATGCCAGCTCTTCGAAAGAGTGTTCGGGCAAACTAACGATTAATCCTTCTGTGTCCTGCTTGAAAGCTAATGGCAGGTATTTTGCGGCTTCGCCATTGATAAGTTCAACTGATTTCAGGTTTTTGAGATCAGTTCTGTCAGAAGCTAATGAGGTAAGCTTTATTTCTTTCTGGTCTTTTTCCCATCCGAGCAAAATTGCATACAGAGTCGTGTTATCTTTCGACCTGGTAAAGCGAACATCCCTGGCTGTTCCTGCGGTTGGAGCCATCTGGGTTCCATGCGCAGCTCCCATTTTTGTAGGGCCCTCTCCGTATTTTTCCCATGCGCGCGTTGAATACACCGCTTCACCATATTTTTTGAGCCATGCACCCATGGTTAACAAAACGTCCTTTTGTTCCTGAGGTATTGTACCATCTGCTTTTGGAGAAATATTGAGAAGCATATTCCCATTTTTACTTATTCTGTCTATAAAAGAATGGAGTATCTGTTTTTTTGAATAATATCCGATTCCTTCGGTGTAGCACCAACTTGATGAACTGATGGCATCATCGGTAAGCCAATAATTGTCGGTAATATCAGGCGGACCTCCACGTTCATAGTCCAGTACTGCGCATTTTTTATTCAGACCATCTTTAAATGTAGCTACTACTTCTTTGTTCCATCCGGCTGCTTTGTTGTAGTAGTAAGACAAAAACTCAAGAAGAACGGATTGTGAAATAATATGCAAATTGAAATCTTGATAAATGATATCGGGTTTATAGTTGTCGATAATTTCCTTGTGCTTACTCAACCAGAAGGCTTCGTTTTTTTCTTTTCCCTGCTGTCCGTAAAGCATTTGAAGTTTTGGGTCGTTTGTTTTAGGCACAGCATCATAATAACCGGTGATGTTGTATGCATGATGCATAGAGAGAATTATTCTCATATTTTTTTTGCGGATAGCGTCCGTTAACAAACCTACCAAATCAAGTTTTGGTCCTGTATCTTTTGCGTTCCAGGGATTGACCTTGCTTGCCCACATTGAAAAGCCATCGTGGTGCTCAGCCACCGGGCCGGCAAATTTAGCTCCCGCATCGGCAAAGAGCTGTGCCCATTCTTCGGGATCGAATTTACCGCCTTCTGATATGAGTTTCGGTGCAAACTGTACAAAATTGCCTTGCTTGTCCTTTGCTCCTGTGATGAAGTTGTTATATGGCCATTGAGATGGATCGCCATAGATCTCTACATGGTGCTTGTTTTCTGGGGATCCTTTGACATACATGTTGCGAGGATACCATTCATTTGCAAATGCCGGGACAGTGTATACTCCCCAGTGGAAATATATACCAAACTTGGCGTCTTTGAACCACTCGGGGACGGGGTCCGACTTCTCCAACGATGCAAAGTTGGGCTGAAAATCTTGCTTTTGAGTCTGGGCTGAGGTTTTACCAATTATTCCAGCAATCTTCTCTGTTTCAATTGGTTCGTTACCCGGTTGGGTCGGTACTTGATAGTTTTCCTGAGCAACCAGACAAATCTGAAGTAAAAGAAATGCGATCACTAATATTTTGGTTTTCATAATTAAGAGTACCTCACTTTGTTTATTAAGTAATTTTGAAATATTTTTTATCTTATACATCCTCTTAAAATATTGTTTCTTTAATAAAATAAGGAGTTTTTCCATTTTAGTCAAGGTGGTAATTGGTATTTGAAAAATCTTTTAAGTTTTCTAAAACAATTTTTGTTTCAAACTTTTCTTTTTCTTCTTTTTGAATTGAAAGTTTTATCCCCTCGTATTAAGCTTTTGTGGTAGTGGGGCAATTCATAATTCGGAATTAAGAATTCAGAATTGATGGTTCTCCTTTTTCTTGTTTTCGAGATTTTTAAATATTTATCATGAAGCGTTATCTAACTTATTTAAAAAGTCAAATAGTAATGGGGATTTATCTTTTGTATTTTTTACAATTCTCTTTTGCCATTTTTCAGGTAGAGATATAAATACTTGTTTTAGTTTTCTTCTTTGTATTGTTTTTTTAAGTAAAAATTCGCCAATTTCTTTTGCGGCTTTTAAGTCTCTAATCCTTTTTTCTTCTTTTTTACGTCTTTCAAATACGATAAATTTATGAAGAATATAAGCTGCCGGTTCGGGTAGTATGACTTTTATTCCTTCGGATTTGACCTTAATTGTTTGAGATTGCAAAAGATTTAAGTAACGCAGCCCCTGCGCATTTACGTGAAGTTTAGATATTTCGTAAGGGTGATCACCCTTTCCTCTTCCAAGTTCAGGAGTTAAAAATTCCAATTCAAGTTCCGGGTGAACGTATTTTATATACCCGGAAGGGTAATTCTGGACGGGTATAAAATCTAATGGTTTGAGTATTTCCGGGATATCGACTTCCTTTTTCATTCTAAGAGGATTTGGTATTAAAAAGTCGATATCAAGCGTTCTTACTGTTGGAATTTCAGGAGAATTATTAAAATAGATTCTATAGAAATAATGACACCAGCTTCCCACTAAAATTATTTCGTTCAAAACATCGGCTTTTTGCAAAGCTCGGAGAGTGGAGATAAATAAATTACTTTTTGTTTCCATTTATCATTTTTTCTAAATTTTTGGTGTTTTTTTTAACCTGTCTCTTAAGTTTCACTAATTTTCTTCTTTCTGATATTTTTTCTTTCATCTTTTCCAATTTTTCTTTATTCAATTTCCCTACATACTCAAAAACTCCTTTTCCGCTTTTTCTGTAATTGAGATAATAGTAAATGTTCCCTTTAATATTTTTCTTGATTAAACTTCCCTTAGGGAGTTCGGCTATTTTTTGTTCATAGCTTTTTTCAAGGTTTTTCAAGCGTTCTAATTCTTCCTTTAATACACCATTTAATATTTCCAATATTATCTCCTATAGTTACCAGACAGATTTCATTTTTATATACTTTGTCAGGTAAAAGATTTGTTGCTTCTCAATTACCAGACAATTTATTCAATATTATAAGTTGTCTGGTAACGTTTGTCAAGTTCTAAAATGTAAAGAACAGAATTTAAAGAATCCCCGAAAAAGAAGAAATAAAATCAAAATGGTTGAAGGGTGGATCCCTTGTGAATTTCATTTTATTATTTATAATTAAGGCATTCATTGTAGATTATTGCCGGATGAGCAGAGTTTATTAAAATTTAACTATTAAAAAGGAGGAAATTATGATAAAGCAATTGAGTTATAAGAAATTTTTGTTGTTAGCTCTCATTACTTTTGCTGTATCGGCAACAGAAGCGTTTGGTGGTCCCCGTGACCATGCGGGCGGTTTTTTCCTGAGATTGTCAGCTGGTTACGGTTATTCTCAGACGGAGTTAGGTGATCCCGGAACTAATAAGTATTACGGTGTTTCAGGAGATTTAAACTTTGCTGTCGGGGGTGTGATCTTTGATAACTTTGCTTTGCATGGGTCTTTATTTGGCTGGTCGATAATGGATCCTACTTTAGAGGTAGGGGATGCTTCGGGAGAAGCAGGTGGTTCTCTCATACTTTCCGGGCTCGGAGTAGGACTAACTTACTACATAATGCCTGCCAATATTTATATCTCGCCGTCTGTAGGGTTGGGAAATTTGACGCAGGATTCGGGAGGTGATACCGGAGAAACGAAAATGGGTCTGATGTTAGATTTGACTCTGGGAAAAGAATGGTGGGTTGGAGGTAGTTGGGGTCTTGGAGTGGCCGGAGCGTTCGGCTATCATTCTGTTCAGGAGTCGGAAGAAATCGAAGAAAATTGGAATGGATACAGCATAGGAGTAAGATTTTCGGCGACTCTTAACTAAAAAGGGCGATATTGCCGGTTGTACCAAAAAAAGAATAAATAAAATCAAAGTAAGGTTAAGATGTTTGCTCTTAATCCTTTTGTAATATTGCCTATTTTTTAAAACAAAGTTCGAATTAGTTTAAGGTCCTCCTTCTCGGCCCGAGTGTTTCAGATCATGGTGGAACATTGGCCAGGGGCTGTTTGCCAGGCCTCCTGATGAGCCATAAATCGCGTAAACCTTGTTATCAAGAGATCCCACATAAATGGTACCGTCTGGGCCTATCGCAGGAGATGAACTTATATCACTCACGATTGAGGAACTCCATTTATTAGTACCATCCGGGTTTATTGCGTAAAGATTATTATCCCAGGATCCTATATAAATGGTGCCGTCTAAGCCTATTGCAGGTGCTTTTGTCGCCGTTCCGATTGGAAAACTCCATTTTTCGGTGCCGTCCGGGTTTACTGCGTAGAGGTTACCATCGAAAGAGCCCACATAGATGGTGCCGTCTGAACCTATCGCAGGAGAAGAGTGTACATCATGTATAGTATAAAAGGCCCATTTTTCGGTGCCGTCCGGGTTTATTGCATACAGGTGTGCATCATAGGAGCCCACATAGATGGTGCCGTCATCTTCTATCGCAGGTGAGGATTCCACATAATATCCAGTAGAAAATGCCCATTTCTGTGTGCCTTCATTTCCTGCAGACCCCGTAATTTCTATTGAATGTCCGCTCGACCAATCGGACTCAGCTTCTTTTATATCCTTTGCTTTTACTCTCACTTCATAGATACCGGTTAAACCATATATATAATTTTGTGTTACTGAATTACCGCTCGGGGCATGACTGCTCCAGGAAGATAGGTTCCCATCCCCCCAGTCGAACTGATATGCTATGTCGTTATCTTCTGGATCTGTAGTATGAGCTGAAAAGGAAAGTGATTGACCTACCACTCCTGACGATGGTCCTGAGGGTGAAACGGGTGTGTTGGGTGGTTTGTTTTTACTACAACCAATAAGAATTAGTAAGACTATTACAATAAAAAATAATTTTTTAAAATACTTCATACCTCCTCCTCGTTTGATATCTTTAATTATAAACATTTTTTTCGTTTTGTCAAATATTTCTTTGAATAAAGACTAAAGTTTTCTAAAGATATTTCTGTTTCAATTTTTTGTTTTTTTTAAGGCTAGGAGGTGGGCAGGTAGACTTTGGACTGTCGACTCTGGACTTAGGACTAAATTCTCCTTTTTCTTCTTTTTGAATTGAAAGTTTTATCCCCTCTAAATCAAATTCCAATGAACAAAACGTTCATTTCACTTTTCAAAGAAGGTCAGACCCCGTTAATATTTGTCGTTATAGCCAGTGCTTTTTATCAATTTAAACAATCTTTAAAATACTTCTCTTAAACATCTGAAAAGCAATGAAATTTAACGAAGTTCCAATGCCAATTAAAACAAAAACTTTTGACAAGAATGTGATATCTGTAATTGGAAGTAACTTCAGAAAGATGTCATAAAATCCCTGGATTCCCCAATAATTAACCGAGACGACAGCAATCTTTTGCATAATTTCCGGCATTATAAATATGGGGATCATACTACCTCCGATAGCACTCATTACAAGCACAATTATAGTTGAAAACCCCTGCACCTGTTGGCGTGATTTGGCAAATGAAGCAAGGACGATACCAAAACCGGAACAGGCATAGGCTGTTGCCAAAATCATGAGTACAAGAGAAGGAAGGTGATGCATAATGTCCAAGCCAAAAACCAGCTTAGCGTAAACAAACATGATTATCAACTGAGCAATGGAAATGATATTCGCAAATACCAATTTCCCATAAAGGATATGGTTTGGGGGCATAGGTGAGCACAGTAATTTCTTTAACATGCCTTCCTGCTTTTCATCCAAAAGACTTCCGCCTATCCCCGCAACTGAAAACAAAAGCATCATCACTGAAGTACCTGCCACAACGTGAACAAGCCCCCCTACATTATCTTCACCCCCCATATTGCCGAAAACAAAAGCAAACAGGGTAATAAAGATAATGGGCAATGCAAAGGTCAGCAACATGTCCTGCTTATTACCAAAGAATAATTTCAGATCTTTCTTTACCAGTTTTATCATTTGTCTCTTAGTTGTTTACCGGTTAAACTTAAGAATATGGTTTCAAGATTTATCTTTCGGATATCAATATTCATGATGTCAAGACCGACCTCATTGCACTTTAATATTATTTTCGATAAATCATGCTGAATATTCATGGAATAAAAATGTATAGTGTCGTCGAAACGTTGGAGATCGTTCCAGTCATTTGCGATTGTAGTGTAGTGCTCATCCGTAAGATTAGTAAAAGAAATCACAACGGTTTCTTTCATCGAACCCGAAGTCTTTAATTCATTCAATGTTCCCTGAGCAATGATTTCTCCATTGTCAATAATTCCGATACGATCGCACAAACGCTCTGCCTCTTCCATATAATGCGTGGTATAAACAATTGTCATTCCCTCTTTATGCAGCTTTTCCACCACTTCAAAAATCAAATTCCGGCTCTGAGGGTCAATACCAACGGTGGGTTCATCCATAAATAGGACATTAGGCCTATGAAGCAATGCAGAAGCGAAATTAATTCTGCGTTTCATTCCACCAGAATAGGTTTTTACTTTATCATTTTTCCTGTCGGTCAGTCCAAGCAGGTTTACTGTTTCATCAATACGCGCTATTAATTCCGGTTTCGGAACATTGTATAAGCCTCCCCAAAATAGTAAGTTATCATAAGCCGAGAGCTCATTATAGAGTGCTATTTCCTGTGTAACAACGCCAATGTTCTTCTTACATTCCAGGGGATTTTTCTTTAAATCATATCCGGCAATGTTCACTTTCCCCTCATTTGGTTCTAAAATGGTGCTCATGATGGATATCGTGGTTGTTTTACCTGCACCATTCGGTCCCAACAGTCCATAACACTCACCTTGCGGAATGTTAAATGAAATACCCTTCAAGGCATCAATGGTATCGAATGACTTTTTAAGGTTTGAAACATCAATCATGTGGTCTCTTTTTTGTTATTTATCTTTCACTATCCTAAAACTAAGACCGTCTCCTCTATTTATTGGAGGGTCGCCTCCACGCCAGGCAGATCTGCAATTCACTGCAGGAAGCCAATTACCTCCACCTCGAAAAACTTTGATGTCACCTGTTTCAGGTCCTTTTGGATTTATTTTATCATTAATGTTATACTCACCGTACCAATCGCTGCACCATTCCACCATGTTACCGTGCATATCGTATAATCCAAATGCATTGGGTTCAAAACTACCAACAGGTATTGGTTTATTTCTATTAATACCTTTTTCACAATTCAAATACGGCTTTGTGCCATTAAAATTAGCTTGATCGGTGGTAAGGCAATCTCCAGTATAAAAAGGAGTGGTTGTACCAGCCCGGGTAGCATATTCATACTCTGCTTCAGTAGGCAGTCTGCACCCCATCCATTCGGCAAATGCGTTAGCATCGTACCAGGTTACCCACATAGCAGGGTGTTTGTCACCCCCGACCGGCCTATAATATCTCATTATTCTACCAGTTGCCTTTATAAATAATTCGTACTGCTCACGAGTTATTGTATACTTACTCATTTTAAATGCGCTTACTGTAACTTCATGTTGAATCTCATCATCTTTTCTTTCTTCTTCACCTTCAGGACTTCCCATCATAAATGTTCCTGCTGGTATATCCACAAATTCAATATTGGGTCTCTCTTTTGAAGAATCTCCAATTTGATTGTTATTTTCAGTATGTTTCATTTTAGGATCAAAAGACATTGTAATTTGAATTTGAGGAGTATTATTATATATTTCTTGTAATTTTGAAAGGTTTTTGGCGTCAAGCGATTTCATTAATTCACTTATTCTGTTAAGCGTTTCTATGTGTTCTGCGCTTAATTGGTTTTCGTTCTCAAATGCATAATCCAATATTGGTGCATATTGATAAATAGTATATTCGGTACCCAATATGAATGCCAGATCAGTACAAAATATTGCAATTATCGAAATAACTCCCGGATGTTGGCCAGGCATCCCATATAAGTTTGGATCTATTTCCTTCTTTTGCATTTTTAACCATGCATCGTTACTAAAGTCAAATTTATCTTTGCTGAAATCAATCATACCTGTGCTTGGATCCACAAGCATCCAACGCTTGTCATTTTCATTCCATACTTCACAAATTGCGTGATTCGTATGAAAGTCAGGAATTAAATAAGTAGCATAACCACCACGAACCCTGGCAGGAATGCCACGATATTTTAATATTGACGCCAGTAAAATTGCATTTTCCCGGCAAGCAAGTACTAATCGATCTTTTGGTTTTCGATCATTAACTAAACCACGTGAGTCATAAGCTAGAAGACCTTCCAATATTGATTTAACTGTTGGATACTTTACTGACTCATCCCATCTCTCTTTGGGAATTTGCTCACGATATTGCGGTAATTCTGCAAAGGGATGAATAAACTGGGATTTTATTAAACTGCAAAGCTCAGGTAGAGAATCAGGAAGATTTTCATACAAATATGCATACTCACCCGGATCGGTAAATGAACTATATTGACGATAGAAATCTAAAATAGAACTATCGTTTTGTTGATTTTCAACTAATTGTTTTTTATGGATAGTTTTAGCTGAATTATTTTGACAATAAGTTGTCATTAAAATTATAATTATTAATATGAACAGCCTAAACACTTGTTTTTTCATAACTTTTTACTCCTTTCTTTCTGTACAAAACACATAGCATAGTTTATATGTACTAATATTAATCGTAGAAACTCCATTGTTAAGCCGTATAAAAACATTTTTATAATTCTGGGTGATTTCGTATACATCAACATGTTATTTATATATTCCCTTAACGCTCATATTATAAGGAGAATCCTATCTCTGTCAATGTAAAAATTTTTGTGCCAGCAATACAGGTTTGAATCTTTTTTGAAAAATCCTTTAAGTTTTCTAAAACTATTTTTGTTTCAAACTTTTTTTATAAATATATAAAATTCAAAAAACAAGACCTGATCCCTTTATGCTTTATGTTTTCTTGCTGGCTTCTTTTTAAGACATCCAATCAAGTACCTCGAGAAATAAAAATCCGTCCGGCAACAAGAACCTCCGACCTCCTCGTCCCGCCAATTTGTGTAAAACAGTTTTATAATGCTCAATCATTATAGTATCGATCTTTTCGTTAGACCTCGAGTCTGAAACTGTAGCTTCGCCTTTTTCAAGCAATTCGGCAAGACGGAAAGATAAACGTTCGCGTAATTTATTGTCCTGGATAATATTTTCTACATTGGTGGTATCGTTACTGCTTGCCAGTGATAGCAGTTTGGTTCTCAAGGTTTTGTCATCTGGTAAATCATACCCTTTTATAAATTCCTCCAGTTTATTCATTAAGGCGTTGTAACTTACTACTACTTTTACCGGCTCGTGACTGTACAGTATCACTTTTGTATCGGTGATCTCTTGCAGATTAACCATAACGGTGTCTCTTTTATCTATTGGATACGGACTTTTCTCTGCCGTGTTGTCTTTTTTTCTACCACAGCTGCAGGAAATAATAGCACTTCCAAGCAAAATAACAATCATTACTATTAAAAATTTTTGCATATTCATCATTCTCCTCCTAAATTATAGGGTTAAATTGAGATTATAATAAAAGTGCAATTTCTGTCAATATAAGACTTTTTAAGTTTTCTAAAACTATTTTTGTTTCAAACTTTTTTTGTGTATCCGTAAAAAATTCAAAAAAGAAGACCTGACCCCTATTATATGTTTGCTGCTCTCAGCTTGTCGAACGCAATCGGCCGCATGTCAGAATGGACATACTCGCGAATTACCGATACGCACTGTTCAACAGTCATCTCCGATGTGTCGACCTCCACATCATACGTATTGTGGGAATGCACACGATCGTACTGATAGCGAGCCATCCCCACCTGGCGGTCACCCCGAGATTTCTCTCTGGCTTCGAGCACAGCCAGGGAGCAATGCACGCCGACAAACACCACCTGCAGACCGTCGAAGGCCTTGACGCACGGGGCTACCCACGACGGCTCCTGCAGGACATGGTCGATGATCACGTTGTTGCCCGCATGAGCGATGGCAGCGTTCGAGGTATTGAAACCAGCCAGGAGAATCGGAAGCGCGTCTGAAAAAAGGTACTTATTGTCCGTAAGATAAGCATCCGGAAGTTGATGGAGAAAGGCATCGACGGAGATATGTAGGTACGGCTCGTCGAGGGATTTCTGCAGTTCTTTGGCTATTGTGCTCTTGCCGGAACTCGACGTTCCGTTCAGAAATACCACGCTTCCGCTTTCTCTTGTCATGTCTGTTCTTCGTCCTGCGAACATAGTTTATACGTATGAATATTAATCACAAATACTCCATTATAAAGCCGTATAAACATATTTTAACAATTTTGGGTGGTTTCATATACATATATATATTCCCTTAACTCCGTGTTATAATTATAGTGTAAATACATTTTCTGTCAATATGAAAATTTTTGTGCTACCAATACAGGGTTAAATCTTTTCCGAAAAATCTTTTAAGTTTTCTAAAACAATTTTTGTTTCAAACTTTTCTTTTTCTTCTTTTTGAATTGAAAGTTTAATCCCCTCTAAATCAAATTCCAACTAACAAATCACTCATTTCATAGGTGACCCCATTAATACACAGGCGCACTAGGACGATGGATCTCAAACCTTACTGTGTTTTTTGTTTCTTTTGCGAACCTTTCGTTTGGTAAAGTAAATGATGATAATTAAAGCAAGAATGATGAGTATCAGGATTGTGGCGAAAAACTTTGCAAGGATTGGAAATCCCCACCTAACCGTGAAATTAACCGGGACGGGAGTGTTCAACGATTCATCCGGCACTCCGGTTTTGTAGAAACTGCTAATCAACCGCTGCGAAGCTTCAGGATTCGGCCATTCAAGATCCATGTGACCGCGTCCCTTTAAAATAACATGATGACCATTCTTCAAATATGGCAAAAGATCCCGTACAGCGTAACGAGTGGGCGTTCCGACATCAATACTTCCGCTTAAAAGCAGAATTTCTACATCTGAATGCTGTAATTTGCGGTACTGTTCCGGTATTAAATGAACGGGCCATCCGCCCCGATTCATTGGGCTCCAGAGAAGTTCGCTCATTGATGCGCCCATCGGGTAGTTCTCAATTGGAGACATGTCTGTGATATAATTCCGGGTTGAATCAAAATCAGCGCTCACCGCTTTGCAGGCCAGCTCTCCCCATGTAAACATTCCCGGTAAAATATAATCATATGCCAGCGACATAAGAGCAATTCCGCTGTAATCCCCGTTGCTTGCTGCAATAAAAGCATCAAAAACAAGCGCTGCTGTTTTATTTTGGAAGAGCAGGCAAAAAGTGACGCATCTAACTTTTCCCTCATCAATTGGAAGAAGAAGCCAGTGATTAGGCATATTCTCCAGTGCCTTCATGATATCCGCATACAGATTTTCAGATCGGATTGCTGCAATTGAGTCACTGGCCCAGAGGGCTGAATACTCCCGAAGCTGTTCATCGAAAACATCGCGCTCCCAAATAAAACGACCCGGAGGATTGACAGCTGTCATTACAGTTCGATGAATACTCTCCGGATGAATGAGTCCGTATAAATAGGCAACACGAGTTCCGTAACTTACGCTTTTCAGATTTATTTTTTCATATCCGAATGCTTTTCGGGCTAGTTCATTGTCTTCAATCACATCAAGAATTGTATAACCATTGATATCCACACCCTCTTCTTCCAATCGTTTGGCACTTTTTGCCCAGGCCTGTCCGAGGCCCCGGATGGATTCTTCACTGAAAAGGTTGCCTGTTCCTTTTATCGCTTTTTCGACTTCCGGGCAAGAGAGAATAGAAGACCCATCAATACCCCTATATCCAACCATAATAATATCGTGATTCGGCATCAGATACCATTTCATGCCCACATGTTCCAGATTACTCATGCCCGGTCCCCCGGTAAGACAAAACACGGGTTCGAGTGGTTTTTGAGCATTTGTACGGACCCGTATCACGGGGAGATGAATATATCTCGAATCATTCTTTTTACGGTTTTCACGGACTGTCAACGTACCCAGGTCTACGGTGTAGTCCGTATTGGCATAAATCATTGTTGTTGTGATACTGGAGAGCGATCCGTCGTATACTTCGGATGAGGGTTGTGGAAATGTGAATGACCGTTGTTTTCCACAATTGGTCATCAATAAAATGGTGATAGAGAAAAAGAACGTGAGCATGGAAGTAATGCGCTTCATGATTTCTCCTTTTTAATATGAAATGCTGATAAAAGTCTTTGCCATTTTCTAAAATTTGTGCTCGGTTCTAAAGAAGCAAAGATTGTTATATTTGCGGGGAAAATAAAATCATCTTTACCATTTATTATAAATAATCTATTATCTATTTGATAAGTATACATTCTTTATATCTTTCTATATATTGCTAACATAGTTTATATGTACTAATATTAATCGCAAAGTCTCCTTCTTTAAGCCGTACAAACTGATTTCAAAATTTCTAGGTGATTTAATATACATCAACATGTTATTTATATATTCCCTTAACTTTCATGTTATCATTATATTGAAAATTCTAATTTAAGTCAATATAAAAATATTTTAAGTTTTCTAAAACAATTTTTGTTTTTTTAATTTAGTGTGGTAGGGGGAACTAATACCTAATACCCGGGACCTAGGACCTGAAGGTATCTTTTTGAATTGAAAGTTTTATCCCCTCGTTTTAAGCTTTTGGGGTAGTGGAGCAATTCATAATTCAAAATTAAGAATTCAGAATTGATAGTTCTCCTTTCCCTTGTTTTCGAGATTTTCGAATAATAGGTTTCCTGGTTTTTATAATGTCAAAATGCCTGCCCAATGGAATGAGAATCTATTTCATATTAGGTCAAGCATCGTCCCCATTTTACCCCTCTGCCATTTTTTGCCTCCTTGATCAAAAACATTATAATAACAGTATGTGGTAGATGCAACAATCACAGATTATCCAGGGAATTGGATCCCCTACTTGACATTGGATGTTATTATTATAATATACATATGCGGGGAGAACTGGAAGTAAGATCGCAAAACATCTATTTGGTCCCGTGGGTTTTTATAAAAAAGAGAATCTTGATTAAAAAGCTTTCCTCTCCTGTGTGAAGGTTTTTTTCGTTCTATGCTCTAACCGTGATAAAAATGCAATGAAGGTGATGCCATAAAAAAGGGCAGAACCTGACAGATTCGGGTAAAAAAACAATGATTTAATGAAGGAGTTATAATATGGCTAGCTATAAAGGCAAAAAAAGTCATAGTAAAAAGAGTAGAAAAACTACACATGGTTTTCGTAGAAGGATGTCAACGCAAGATGGGCGCAAGATTTTAAATAAAAAAAGAAAAAAGAGATTTTAATTTTGCAAAATTTATAGAATTAAAGCTTTTGGGGGTAATAGAAGAAGAAAAATTTTTGAGGACAATTCTTACGAATCGACGAAAAATCGGAAAAAATATCAGAAAAAGACCCGACCGCCCAGTGAAAAAAAGAAGAATCCTTTTTAAAATAATTTTTGTAAAGAGAAGAATTTAAAGAGTTTGAAGAAAAAGAAGAAATAAAATCAAAAGGACTTCTATGCGAAAAAGTTAATTTCCTATTTTTTAAAACAAAGTCGCCGCCTTCGGCGGCGTTTTTCTAAAGAAAAATCGAATCGGTTTTGTTTTTCTCTATTGACAATATATGAATATATGTTAATATGTTCATATAAAATGGAGGTAGGTCGATGGAAGAAACTGTAAAGTTATTCAGTGCCTTATCTGATGGAACGAGGCTTAAAATTTATCTTCTGCTGCATGAGAGCGAACTGTGTGTTTGCGAATTGGCAAGTATCTTAGATATGGAACAATCGAGAATTTCTCATAGCTTGAGAGTTTTGCGGGAAGCGGATTTAGTTGATAGTCAACGCGAGGGGAAATGGATTATTTATTCCGTAAAACCGGAGATGTCCAGAAACGAAATAATTTGTGGGCTGAAAAACGAGATAAGGCTGCCCGCCGTTTACAGGAAAAATATAGTTAAATGTAAAGGCGAAAATGTAAGAGGGGAGTGTGGAGGCGGATAAGAAAGTTGCGGAATGAAAGAAAAATATAAGTTTTTATTAATTTTAACAATTTTCCTTGCCGTATATTTTATTCCTTTTGGCAGTGTTAAAATACAAACGGCTTTGCTCGAGGCTTTTTTGATGCTTCAGGAGTACGCGAGAGAACACGTTATTCTCTGTCTTGTGCCTGCTTTTTTTATTGCCGGAGCAATTGCTAATTTTGTAAGTCATCAATCGGTCATTAAGTATTTCGGGGCGAGAGCCAATAAAATTTTGTCCTATTCAGTTGCATCGGTTTCGGGAACCATTCTTGCTGTTTGTTCCTGCACGGTTTTACCTCTTTTCGCCGGTATTTACAAAAGAGGTGCGGGAATAGGGCCTGCCACTGCTTTTCTCTATTCGGGTCCCGCGATTAACGTTCTTGCGATTATTCTAACCGCACGGGTTCTCGGTTTTGAACTGGGGTTTGCCAGAGCTATCGGAGCAATTGTTTTTTCTATTGTTATAGGGCTCTGTATGCATTTTATTTTTATTAAAGAGGAGCGAGAGAAAAACAGTGAGGAAGATTTGTTTGTCGCGGAAGGAAAAAAAGAGGAAAGGCCTTTATGGAAAACTGCTTTGTATTTTGCGGTTATGGTTGGGATTCTTGTTTTTGTCAACTGGGGAAGAGACGAATCGATAAGAATATGGCAGAGGATTTATGAAGTAAAATGGTTTATCTCCGGATTTTTAATTGCCATTTTAGCATTAATACTTAATAGATGGTTTGAAAAAGAAGAACTTAAAACATGGATTTCTTCAAGCTGGGATTTCGCGAAGCAGATTTTGCCCCTTCTTTTTGCAGGCGTGCTGGTTGCAGGTTTCTTACTTGGAAGACCCGGGCACCAGGCTCTTATTCCTGAACGATGGGTGGCAAATTTAGTAGGAGGGAACAGTCTCCGTGCCAATCTTTTTGCGTCGATCTCCGGAGCCTTAATGTACTTTGCCACGTTGACGGAAGTCCCGATACTCCAAGGATTGATTGGTTCGGGAATGGGCAAAGGGCCGGCATTAGCACTTCTTCTTTCGGGACCGGCTCTCAGTCTGCCGAATATGTTAGTCATAAGAGGTATAATAGGTACTAAAAAGACACTTGTATATATTTTGCTTGTTGTTTTTATGGCAACTTTAAGCGGAATGATCTTTGGAAAATTAATTTGAAAAAGGAGAAAGATAAAAAATGAAAATTGGAATTTTAGGGACAGGTTGTCCTAAATGTAAAAAACTAGCTCAAAATGTAGAAGAAGCGGTAAAAGAACTTAAAATAGACGCGGAAATACTTAAAGTTGCAAATATTAACGAAATAATGAATTATGGTGTTATGATGACGCCCGCTCTTGCAATCGATGGCGAGGTCAAGTTGGCGGGAAAGGTTCTAGGTAAAGAAGAAATAAAGAGAATTTTGCTCTCGGTGGGATAAAAGATGAGAAAACTCCATGAAATTTTAATCGGTACAATATTTATAATTTTATCGGTAGCAGGTTTAATTGTTGGTTGTGAAAATAGCGGAGAACAGGAAACCGCGCAAACAAATGTTGCGAGTAAAGCTCAAGCGGGAGAAATACCTGCTGAAGAAAAAGCCGTAGTCGGTAAAAACGGAGTAATCGCGTATTACTTTTATACTAACACTCGCTGCAAATCATGTTATACGATAGAGAAATATACAAAAGAAGCGATTGAAAGTAATTTTGAGGATGAACTGGCTTCAGGAAAACTTGTTTTTGTACCTGTAAATGTAGAAGAAAAAGAGAACGAACATTTCTTAGGTGATTATCAGCTCTATACAAAATCTGTGGTTTTGTCTTTGGTGAAAGAGGGGCAAGAAATAAAATTTAAGAATTTAAAGAAAGTCTGGGAGCTTCTGAGAAATAAAGATAAGTTTTATGGATATATTAAAGAAGAGATTAAAGGGTTCCTTGATGAAAAAAACCTAGAGAAAAAACAGTGATTGCTTTTATTTCAGCATTGTGGTTAGGGGTGCTTACTTCAATAAGTCCCTGTCCTTTAGCTGCAAATATTGCGGCTGTTTCATTTCTTTCCAAAAAGATTAATCATCCACGTATGGTTTTATGGTCGGGATTTGCGTATACGCTGGGAAGAATGACCGCGTACGTTATTATTGGGATAATTCTTATCTCTTCTCTCGCAGGTATTCCTGCCACTGCTAATTTCTTACAAAAATACATGAATAAAATTCTGGGTCCTGTTCTTATTGTTGTCGGATTTATTCTTCTGGATATCATGAAATTAAAATTTTTAGATTTTTCAATATCGAGTGAAAGACAAAACAAACTGGCAGAAATGGGTATATTCGGTTCGTTTGCCCTGGGCACGATTTTCGCGCTTTCGTTCTGTCCTATATCGGCGGCGTTATTTTTTGGCAGTTTAATTCCACTGGCATTAAATAATAATTTTAGCATAGCGTTTCCCTTTATTTACGGTATTGGGACAGGATTGCCTGTTGTCGTTTTTGCCATAGGTATAACTCTTGGTGTACAATCAATAGCTCATTGGTTTAATAAGGTAACCAAACTTGAATTTTATATGCGAAAAGTCACAGGAATTATTTTTGTCCTGGCTGGAATTTATTTTCTCTGGTCTCAAATTATCGTAAATTTTTTGTGAATAAAGAAATCATTTTAAAAATAATTGTTGTAAAAAGAAAAATTATAAATAGATTCTCTGAATCTAAGTTAAATGGTTAAATTGTAAAATTGTTGAATAGGAAAGACAAAAAAAATTACTTTGTGGCTTAGTGCCTTCGTGGCTAATTATAAAAGAAAAAGTTGATTGCCTATTTTTAAAACAAAATCGCCGAGGGCGGTGGCGTTTTTCTAAAGAAAAATCAAACCGGGTTTTAAATTTTTTTACCCTTGACATCAACCACACTTTTGGGGTATACTATCAATATAATTAGTAAGGAATTTTCTGAGAATAATAACTATAAGGAGGAAGATGTCCAACAAAAGCACGAAGAAAATAAAAGAAAAAGAGTTAAAAATGAATTTAGATAAAAAAACCGTAAGAATTGGAGGTTATCGTGTTTAGAAAAAGAAATAGAAGTATTATTATCTCATATCTTTCTCTTCGTAGATTAATTGGAATCCTCGGCATACTTTTACCATTCATCTGTGTGCTTGGAGGTCTCTTATTTTCAGATCTTCCTATTCGTTCGTCCATTAGTTCTTACTACCATACAAATATGAGAGATTTTTTTGTTGGTCTATTGGCTGGTGTATCGTTGTTTCTTATCACTTATAAAGGATATGAAAGAATTGATAATATTGTTACTGGAATTATCGGATTTACAGGTCTTGGTGTCGCTATTTTCCCTTGTCTTAATAGTCTTGCTTCAAAGGAACTTGTAGGAATATTTCAAATAAACCCAATTATATCCAATAAGATTCATCTTGTATGCGCGTTTACATTTTTCTTTCTTCTTGCTATTAACTCAATATTTATTTTCACCTTAACTAAAAGCAAAAATATTCCTAAAACAAGAAACAAGAAGATTCGTAATTACATTTATATAGGCTGTGGTATTATTATATTATTGTCACTGGCAATATTATTAATTCGTGCATTAGTAGGAGTTGAAGTAGAAAACGATAAAACATTATTGTTCTTAGAGACTATTATGCTTGTGGCATTTGGTACATCATGGTTGGTAAAAGGTAAAACCCTTGAGTCCCTTAAGGCCCTTTTTAAAAGACAGACCGAAAAAACTTTAAAGACGAAGGCACAGTAGCCAAACAGAGCATAGAAATAATAGGTGTTAATTGGTGGCGTGAAAAATCGTAAAGAATGACTGGGGCTTTCTCCGGGGGAAAATTCGCCAATCTTTTTTGAAAGATCTTTTAAATTTTCTAAAACTATTTTTGTTTGCGGTTTTTCTTTTTTAAGGGAAGGGGACAGGTAGACTTTGGACTGACGACTAGTGACTAAAGACTAATTTTCCTTTCTCTTGTTTTTTATTTAACAGCTTTCACGCCACTGGTTGTTTGTATTACTTTTTTTATTGTGCCGTCGGGATTGTAATATAGGTAATCTATACATATAGAACGCCTATGGTTACCGCCGGTGGGGAGTGCGCCATTATGGTAAAAGAAATATGAGTCACCATGATAATCTATAATTGCCGGGTGGATGGTAGTGCTATTATATGTTGTATCGGCAATTCTACCACGGTAAGTCCATGGGCCTGTTGGGCTGTTAGATGTCGCATAATCGACACATTCCGGAAACAAAGCCGCATAAACAAGATAATAGGTGCCATTCCGCTTATAAAGCCAGGGTGCCTCTTCAAAATTTTCCAGAGTAACAACAGAGATGGGGCCATCGAGCTCGATCATGTTGTCTTTAAGTTTTACATATCTGCAGCTTTTATTGCCCCAGTAAAGATACGCCTGGCCGTCATCATCTATAAATACGGTTGGATCGATATCGTCCCAGGAATGTGTTTTATCGGTTGTCATCTCGTTTGTAATGAGCGCTTTACCAACAGCATCGGTAAAGGGTCCGGTCGGGGAGGAGGACACCGCTACGCCTATGGCAAAGCCGCCGTTGCTTAAACTATCTTTTTTGTGTCCCATTGGTACATACCAATAGAATTTGCCAGCACGATAAACGCATTGCCCGGCATAAGCATGATCGCCAGCCCACGAAAAATCCTTAGCAGAGAGACATGCGCCTCTGTCGGTCCAATGGACCATATCCGTGGAAGAAAATACATGCCAATCATGCATCACATACTCCGCTGTTCCTACGGGAGCCTCGTCGTGTCCGGTATATAGAAATACTGTATCCTGGTAGACCAATACTGCCGGATCAGCTGTGAATATATCTGTGATAATCGGATTCCGGGCAGAAGAACTGCATTTTATGAAAAATATAATAAGTGTACACATAATAAGAATTCTTTTAAAGTTCATTTTTACCCCC
>Ga0315548_1001442_pt1 | contig 20084 bp, 20 predicted proteins | sample SalMarSW160110MG_2_FD_202540 | JGI IMG/M metagenome (GOLD analysis project Ga0315548, IMG submission 202540) | Salt marsh sediment microbial communities from the Plum Island Ecosystem LTER, Massachusetts, United States - Salt Marsh Sediment SW1601-110 ...
GACAAAATAAAATCTATCTGTTTTTGTGTGAAATAATCTTGTATGGAGTGGTAATTAAAGTCCAAGAAATCTGAGAGGATCTGCGTCCTAATCATTTGTGAAGCTGTGATAAAATTACTTTCTTCATCTTTTTCGCGGACTCATCCCAGGAGAAATTATTCGCCCATTTCCTAGCCGATGCACCCATTCTTATAATCAATCCCTTATCGCTTAACATTTTTATAAGAATTTTTGACAAAGCTTCCGTATCACCAAAGGGATAAATATAACCGCTGACTCCATTCCTTACAGTTTCTCTTAAGCCCGGTGAATCCGGTACAACAGAAGGCGTTCCGCTTCCTTGAGCCTCTACAGAGGTTAGGCCCCAGCCCTCTATAGGCGACGTATTAACCGAAACCCAGGAACTGGCAAGCAATTCAGTTTTCCTCTCTTCGGAGATAAAATTGGTGAACTCAATTATATGCTCTATTCCGTTTTTTCGGGTAAGTTCTTTAAGACGCGGAAGGTCATCTCCCTCTCCTACAAGAAAAACTCTTAAGTCGGGTATCGATTTTAAGACCTCCGGAATGGACTTTATCAAAACATCCATTCTTTTGTATTTTTTCATCCTGTTCAGACAAATAATTGTGGGGTAAACGCTCTTTTTTACTCTGGACTGGTAAGAATTAAGATCCACTCCGTTATATATTACTTCAACATTCTTTAGGGGAATCCCCATGTTTACTATTTTGTTTCTTGAACTTTCGGATATTGCAATTATCGGTACAGTTTTATAAAACTTCGGCATGAGCTTTTCGGAAAAATAAACATAAGAGGCGAAAAGCGGATTGGTTTCTGTGTATATTGCTTTTCCAAAAAGATGATGAAGAATTGCAATTCTCTTTTCATGGACAAAATTCCCGCCAAAAAATGGAATTTTATTCAAATCTTCTATTACCAAATCGTATCTTTCCGTCTCTCTTAATCTTCTGTATGCCCTCGGGACATGGAAGTTAAAAGTATTTCTAGAACCAACCCGGTGGATCTTAATTCCGTCTATTTCTTCGCTTCCCGGAGCATTTTTAAAGTGTGTACACAAAAGAGAAATGTTGAAATCTCCTGTCATCCTCCTGAATATTTCATGAAGGTGGACTTCAGCTCCTCCCGACAGAGGATTTGTCCAATCCTGCCAGTTAATAATTAGTATACTAGGTTTCTCTTTACCCTCTCCCTTCAACACGACCGTCCTTAAGATGTATTTTTCTCTTGCCCTTCTCGGCTACATATTTTTCATGTGAAACAATTATGATTGTTTTTCCCTCTTTATGCAGATCTGACAATATTTTTAAGATTTCTTCACCGCGCACTGAATCGAGATTGCCGGTAGGTTCATCCGCTATTATAATTTCCGGTTCATTAGCGAGAGCTCTCGCAATTGCTACTCGCTGGCGTTCTCCGCCTGAGAGCTGGTTTGGCAGGTGATTAACCCTATCTCCAAGGCCAACGTCTTTCAAGATTTTTATAGCTTTTTCTTTTCTTTCCCTGGGCACAACTCTATTGTATATCATAGGCAGAGAAACATTATACCATGCGGGCACATCCGGCAAAAGATAAAAATCCTGAAAAACGAATCCTATAAATTCTTTTCTTATATCGGCAAGTTGGTTCTCATTCATTTTATTTACATCTTTACCCTGCAAAAAATAGGTACCACTACTTGCCACATCCAAACACCCAATTATATGCATCAGTGTAGATTTACCAGAACCTGAGGGCCCGATTATTGAAATAAATTCTCCCTTATTTATGGAAACATCCACCCCGCGAAGGGCATGGACTTCAGTTTCTCCAAGCGGATACACTTTCGTTACACCTTTCATTTTGATTAGTTCACTCATAACGAAGCGCCTCCACAGGACTCAGCTTCGAAGCTTTTCTTGCAGGATAATAACCGAAGAAAACCCCTATACTAAAACAAAATCCGAACCCGAGAAAAATCGACCATATTGGAATATAAAAAGGGAGATTTCCGCTGCTCATAATGGAGATCAACTTTGTAAGTGTGGACCCAAGAAAAATCCCTATAATTCCACCCACCAAACAAATCACCACAGATTCCATAAGAAATTGTCCTAAAATCTCACTTGATTTTGCGCCTATCGCTTTCCGGACCCCTATTTCTCTTGTTCGCTCCGAAACAGAAACGAGCATTATGTTCATTATTCCAATCCCACCTACGACTAAAGAAATCCCGGCAATTGCAATTGAGATTAAAAATATGGTCTTGGTTAATTGGTTAAATTGCTGTATCATTGCTTCTGAGGAATTAATGGAAAAATCATCTTCTTCTTCAGGTTTCAAATTTCGGATGCTCCGTAAAATCCATCTTATCTCTTCCCTTGCTTCTTCTTCATTTTCAGCGTATATAGCTATAGTAACGGATCTTCTCCTCGTTCCTGTAAATTCTGCCATTGTTGTGAAGGGAATCAACGCAATATTATCCATGCTATGTCCCATCATCTCTCCCCTCTCCTCTAGAATTCCTATAACGTTAAATTGACGCCCTTGAATTTTCACCTTATTACCGATGGGATTTTCTTCAGGGAAAAGAGTGTTTACAACATCATGCCCTAAGACACAGACGTGCCTTTTGTATTTTATATCGTCCCTGGAAAAGAAATGTCCGAGATCCACGCTTTGATTTATTATTTTGGGAAAATTTTCAGAGGTTCCGTGTACTTCGACCTCAGGTGCTTCTTTCTCATCTTTCTCCACTTTCAATCTCCTCTGAACAAGAGGAGATACATATTTAAAAGAAGTTCCGTATTTCTCTAAAGCCTGAACTTCCTTCATTTCCAAATCATCTCTTTTCCTGATTTTATCCCATTCCGTACGACTCAAATGTCCGGCAAACCACGGATATTTATCTACATATAAAACGTTTGCACCCAGTTGGGAAAAACTGGTAGCCACATTCTTTTTAAGACCCGAAATAACAGACATTACACCAATTACGGTCATTACTCCTATAACTATACCCAGGGTTGTAAGTAGGCTTCGAAGCTTATTTGCTTTGATCGACTCTATTGCAGAGCGCAGGATTTCAACTAAGAAACCTCTAAACATATTTATTTTTCCTCTAAGTTCTTCTCTGCATTCGCGGATTTATCTTCCTCAGGATTTTCTTCTTTGGTATTCGTTTCTTCTTTTTCCTCTTCCCATGTTACTTTTTGATTGTCTGTAAGACTCATTAAAGTTTTTATGGGGCCAGAAACAATCAGATCGTTTTCCGTAAGACCTTCAATTATTTCAACCCACATTCCTTCCGTTATACCCGTTTTGACTTCGATAAATTTTGTTTTATCTTCTTCAATTTTATATACCCCGCTTTTTTTATCTTTTGCAACTAAAGCCTGAAGAGGTATCCGCAGAACACTATCTTTTTTAGCGGTTACAATTTCACAGTTCGCGCTCATTCCCGGCAGCATTCCGGAATGGTGAGGAATAGATATTTTTACTTCAAATTCGACAGCTGCCGCAGAAGCCGCTTCTTTAGGCATACTTGCTTTATAGTACACAACACCGGTAAAAGTGGTATCCGTAAAAGCATCCACTGTGATTCTGGCTGTGTCGGTAATAGATACAAGAGGTATTTCACTTTCGTTTACATCCGCAACCATCTCCATCCCCTCCAAATCAGAGACAGTTAATATTATAGAGCCAGGATTGTTCATGGTCCCTGCCACAACCACTTCTCCTTCTTCTTTATTTATATCCATTACGGTTCCCGGAATAGGAGAACGGATGGTAGTTCTTTCAAGACTCCTTTTGGCTCTTCCCAATTCAGTTCTTGCATTCTCAAGATTACTTTGAGCCAGTTCTACGTCAGTTGCGATATTATCAAAATTCTCCCGGGAAATTAATCCTTTTTCATAAAGCTCTTTTTTTCTCCTCATTTGTTCCTTTTTGAATTCAAGATCGGCTCTCTGAGCACCAACGTTAGCCTGAGCTCTCTGGTATGCCGCAAACTGCTCTGTGGAATCTAATTTTACAAGGATTTGTCCTTTCTTAACCCAATCACCCTCTTCCACCAATAATTTAATTACCTCCGCAGTAACCTCGGCATTAATTTTTCTTTCTTCTTTCGCGCGGACTTCTCCGGGCGCAGAAACTATCTCCTCTATTTTACCCCTCTCGACTTTTGAAGCTTCAACTTTTATTCCACCTCCCTTCTTCACATTAGCTATTATTATAACCCCGAGGATTACAATGACAGCAGCCGCTATAATCAGTTTTTTCTTATTCTTCATATAACCTCCCCATAAGCCTTTTCAATCTATACAGAGAAAGATACCAGTCGAAGCGAGCCTCAGTCAGTGAATACTGAGCCCTTAGCAAATCCTCTTCTGCGCCTAATAGTTCGATCATCGATGACTCTCCCAGACGGTATCTTTCACTTGCCGCCGTATGGCTCTCTTCGGCAAAATTTAAGGTGGTCTCTGCCAGTTGCAATTTTTTCCTGGCTTCTTCATATAACATATAATCTTCTTCTACCGATATACTTAATTCTTTTTCTCTTTCTTCTAATTTTAATTCCGCAATATCTACTCTCAATTCGGCTATAATCATGTCATTAACCCTGGAAAAACCTGTAAACAAAGGTATGGATATAGAAAATCCTATCGAATAATCGTAATTGTCATGTAAGAGTGCTGAGTTCGGAATCCTGGAATCCTGATATTGATATACTGCTCCGAAAGAAACTGTAAAAAGGCTGTTCATAGAAGTATTTGTAAAATCAAACCGCGCTTTTTTCAACTCTGAATTATACTCGTTAATAAGAGGGTCCTTATCCATAGCTAAAATCAGAATAGAATCCTTTTTAGGCATTTTAAAATCAACTTTTGGTTCTTCCAATAAAAGGGAATCCCCTGCCGCAAATCCGATTAATTTCTTCAGTCTAAGCAGATATAACTTACGATTCTTTTCTGTTTCCATAAGATCGTATTGTGCCTGCAAATTGTTTACTTTTCCTTGAAGAACCTCTGCACTGGAAGCTGAACCAAGACGTTTCTTCTCTTCGATGAGATTTAAATTGTTTTCTGTACGTTTTACGGCCGTTTCTCTGCTCTCAAACAACTTTTCGAGTTTAAGTGTATTGAGATACTGGGAAATAATCTCATATATGGTTTGATTTCTTGTTTCCATGAAAGAAAAATAGGCTGAACTATTTCCATAATGAGCCGAGAAGGCATTAAAGAAATCACCTGGAGTTAAATCCCATTCCATTCGAACATTATAATAGCTATCAACCGAGTCATAAATTTCCACCCCATCGAGTCTTGAGCGAGTTCTTGCTTCTACATAACCGGCGGAAGCGGTAGGAAGAAGTGTTGAATACGCGGAAGCGTTTGTTTTTTGAGTTATCATGAATTGTTTTTTCGCCTGCAGGTAAGTGGGACTCTCCCTTAGCCCCATTTCAATAGCATCTTCTAATGTTAAACTAAGCGACAGCAATATAAATATAATCACATCATCCCCTTTCTTGCAAAGGCCACACCAATCCCAAGCGTTATTAGATAGGTTATTACGCTAACCCAGATCGCTTTCTTACGTGATATTCCGGTAATCTCCGAAATACCATAAGCTATCAGTATAAACTGCCATACGGCGAAAACCTCTATCCCAGAAACAAGGGCATAAAGCCTTGGATTCTCCGGACCGAATAATAAATTGAGACCGGTGGCGACATTCAAATCTTTAAAAGTCATTATATTAGGAATCCCCCGAATTAAAAGAATAATTAGACTAAGCACACTCCTTATAACTTGTACAATACTGGAGTAAGCATACAGATCGAGTGCTTTAATATAATTCCAATCCGCTCCAAAAGAATTCCCCAGAAACCATATAAGAACGGACACAAGCAACCACATTATCAAGGTACCAACCGGAGCACCTAAATACTTTATAAATTCCGTGAACTTTGGTATTTCTCTATCTATACCCATTTCAGCCATCTTTTGCGCTGTAATACGCGCCAGGGCAGGACCACTAATCCAAAGAAATATCCAGGTTATAATTACAAATAAAATAAAAGGCATCCACCAATCATCCCTTTCTTTGATATGTGCGAACGCCTTACCCGGTTCTATTATTATGTTCACCAGACTATCCATTTACCCTCCTTTTAAAAATATTACTTAATTATAATAAAAATATTCAATTATAAGTCAAGTAAGCATACAACCCACCCCCAAAAAATAATCTCACACAGAGACACAGAGAACACAGAGCCCTACCACACAACCCAAAACTTTATTTTGTTCTTTAAAAAAAACACTTTTTAATCCGTGTTCATCCGTGGCTATTTCTTTTTCCCTTTTATTATTTTTTCCATGTTCTTAAGATAGCTATCGAAGGCTTTGCGGCCTTCTTTTGTCAGATTATATACAGTATTCGGCATTTTGTTGATAAATCTTTTATTCACATTCACATATCCAGCTTCTTCGAGTTTTGATAAGTGTACGGATAAATTTCCCCTTGTAAGTCCGCTGATACGAAGCAAAAAAGCGAAATCTGCCTCTTTTACTCCCGAAAGAATCGTGAGTATTGCCAATCGGCTTGGCTCATGAACCAGTCTTTCCAACGCAATAATATCTTTGATTATTTTTTTGTCCTTCATCAGGCTAATTTCCTCTTAAAATTAACATAGACTACAACGCCGGAAATTAAAAAAGTACACCCCAATATATATATCATTAAAAACAGACCGTCATCCAGGGTTGAACCCAGAAAATAATTTACTCCGGCAACCAAAAGAGGTATCAGAGAAAAAACCAAAAATCTTATTGGCTTCCCAGCTTGTATATATTGAGCAATAAAAACGAAAACCATCATAACCCCGAGAAAAACAGTTGAAATTCCAGATGACAGGAAACGGAAACTAAGCACATAAAAACCAAAAAATAAAAAAATTACGCCCGAAAGAATCAAAACCGTCTTAGGATTATAATCTCTTCTGGCAGAGTAACCCGCTCTATTCCATACAACTTTTTCTTTAAGTTTTCGGATCAACCAAAAGGCTCCCCCCACTATAGCCAAAACCACAACCAGCCTTAGAAAAACCATGCTTAAACGAGAACCATGCAAAAATTTCATACCCGGGGAAAGAAACACCAAACCAACTATCAAATAAAGCATTCCGAAACCTATCTCGAACATACCGTCTTCATACCAATCCTTATGGACCTTCTTCTTCAAATCTTCTACATTTTCCCCCTTTCTTTCTTTTGCGCTATTCATCATATTTCCCCCTGAACTTTTTATACACAACAATCCCGGAAACAAGAAAAACACAACCAGTTGCAAGAAACACGGCAACCAAACTTTTCTTCCAGGATGATCCCATAAGAACACATATTCCCGCCGTAAAAAGCGGGACAAAAGAAATACATAAGAATCTTTTTATCTTCCCGGCTTCAAAAAACTGGGAAATAAGCCCAAAGAACATTGCAAATCCAAATAAAAAGACAGTAACCTCGGACGAAAAAGAACGAACACTTAAAACAGCAAAAACCACAGCCATAAGCGATAAACCCATAAAGACCCAGAACAATTTAGGATAAGCCCCTTTAGTTATATAATAACCGGTTTTACCCCAGACAAACTTTCCTTTAAGTTTTCTAAGGAGCCACACACCTCCAACAAACAATACGCCTAAACTCATCAAAGAAAAGGCCACCGCGTAAATAGGGCGGAAAGGCTTTGCCTTATAAAAAAAGAGTATTAAACCTAGAAACAAACAAATTATACCAATACTGATTTCAACCACCCCATCTTGATAACCGTATCGAGCAACCCCCCTTTTTAAATCTTGCATACTTTCTGACTTCTTCTCGCTAACGTCACCCATAAAACCCTCCTGTTTATTTTATAGTTTAGTTTATATTATAAACAAGTTTACGAATTTGTCAAGGGCTAATTTTGTTTTTTTCTCTATCTTTAAATACGTCGGCAAGAATCGGAGGGATTGGCGGAAAGCGTCTCGGAGGGCTCGCCCCGTCGAATAGTAAATTATTCTACGGGGCAAGCGGGCACGTTATCCTTTTTTATTCTCTTAAAATATTAAAAGTTCAGGTATACCTTTCATAAAAAATGTCTCGGAGACCGAGCGGGCATGGACTTTTGACGAAGTCAAAAGGAGCGAGGTCGAGAGCAAGCAGCAGTTTCCTCTGCATAAGGAAACTGACTGCGGTTTTTTAGAAAGGTATACCCGAACGAAACCCGCAGGGGAGACTGACTGCTGTTTTTCTAAAGTGGTATCCCGAACGCCTAAAGCTGGGAGAATTGACTCTGTTTTTCTCGAAAAGTACCCCTTGCGAATCACCCGTTGGGGAAATCGACCACTTGATATTTAAAGAGTTTTCGTTGCCTACGTGTTAACTAATTGTGTTTTCGACAGGACCGGCGGAAGACAATATATTTTTTCTTTTTAGTAATTTTACAAACTCACATACTCCCAGGAATACAACCGCTGCTCCAAAAACATGTATCCAATCTATAAGGGAAATAGCGGCAAAAGAGAGAAATTCATGGATCGTCGGCCCATACACGGCTATAAAAATCATACCCATCGAGCCGACAATAGACCAGAGCAGTATTTTGTTGGTCCAAAAATTTTTGCTGAATATTGAAGCCTGTTCGAACCTCCTCGAGAGGACATTCGAAAACTGACAGTATGCAATGGTCAAATAACTAAGTGTTGTAGCTTTTGCGTAAAGCATTGTATGTTCTGTCCCCACACTTAAGGTTACACTATTCCTCAACATAAAGAGCGCAAAGTTCGTGAACGCCAGTGCTCCTATTGCCACTCCAAGCAACCCCACTTCTAAAGCCGTGAATTTATTTATTATATGTTCTTTCTGATTCCTCGGAGGTAAATTCATTATGCCCTCCGGTGATGGATCGTAGGTAAGAAAGGTAAGAGGAAACACTTCAGCCAGGAGGTCTATTGCCAGTATTTGTATGGCAAGAATGGGAATAGCCCAGTTTTTAAGGGCTACTGCGGCAAGTCCGAGCAGAACAACAGTAAGCTCAGCTCCGTTCGTTGTCATAGAGGCAAGAACAGTTTTACGAAGATTATTATATATGGTTCTTCCCTCTCTTACCGCGGATACGAGGGTGGGAAAACTGTCATCGAGAAGTACAAGTTGTGAAGCTTCCTTTGCAACATCGGAACCCGTTTTCCCCATCGCCACTCCTATGTGAGCTCTTTTTAATGCGGGGGCATCGTTTACCCCGTCGCCTGTTACCGCTACAATCTGTTTATCTTCTTCCAGAAGTTGTACAACCCTGAGTTTATCCTTTGGGTCCACTCTGGAAAAGATAATCGATTCATCTTTTCTTAAAATCTCTAAGAGTTCCTTATCATCCATATCTTCAAGCTCTCCTCCGGTCACAACCAGAGGTTCTTTATCCCCGGAAAGCTCTATCTCTTTACCAACGGCTCTGGCAGTTATAGCATGGTCTCCTGTTATAATAAAAGTCCTTATCTTTGCTGTGTGACAATCCATCACGGCTTCTCTTACTCCCTCTTTGGGAGGATCTATCATTCCTGCCAAACCCAGAAAAATAACGTCCTTTTCGATCTCCTCGATTACATAATCTCTGCCGTCGGATTCCAGAGGACGATAGGCTATGGCAAGAACTCTTAAAGCATCTTTAGAATACTTTTCATTTAATTTCCTTATTTTATCCCTGTGCTCTTCGGTCATCGGCTCCTTTTTCCCATCTTTGTATATAAACTTACTTATCGAAAGAACACTATCCGTTGCCCCCTTCATAGTGAGAACCTGCCTGTCTTCAAACTGTCTTACGGAACTCATCCTCTTTCTTTCAGAATCAAAGGAAAATTCGTGTAATTCAGGATTTTCTTCGTCTTCTTTAGGAGAGTGGGTGCCCAGTTTCGTGGAGAGTGTTATAAGAGCCGCTTCTGTCGGATCGCCGATAGGGTACCAGGAATTATGATTTTCATCAGGTTCATGTATTTCTGCGTTTGAAGCCATGGTTGCCGCGTCCAGCATAACTTCCATCTCATCTATCTCTTCCTGGGTAAGCGGTTCTCCTCCCTTCTCCAATATCTCGCCTTCCGGCTTATAACCGACACCCGTCACTTCGTACTCTTTCCCATCAAACCAAACAGTAGTTACCGTCATTTCATTCTTGGTAAGAGTCCCGGTTTTATCTGTGGCAATTACCGTAGTCGAACCCAGCGTTTCTACCGAAGAAAGATTTTTCACCACCGCTTTCTTACTGGCCAGCCTATTACTCGCAGCAGAAAGAGCCACTGTTACCTGTGCCGGCAGCGCCTGGGGCACCGCGGCAACCGCGACTCCCAATGCGTACATCATGCTGGTGAAAAAACTAAATCCCTGAAGCTGAGATACAAAGAAAAGCAACACGCTGAGCGCAAGTACAATTAAGGTTAAACGATATCCGAGCACTTTTAATTCCTTTTCCAGAGGGGATTCTACTTTTCCGGTTTCTTCCGCCATAGTTGCGATCTTACCCATTTCTGTATCCATTCCCGTCGCGACCACTATTCCCATTGCATTTCCGGAAGCTACGGTAGTTCCCAGATAAGCCATGTTATCTCTATCCGCCAGAGTGGATTTTTCCTTTATTGCGTTACTGTGCTTACCTTGAGGCATGGATTCTCCTGTGAGAGAAAAATCGTTGGTTTCCAGATTAAATGATTCAATAATACGAATATCCGCCGGAATCTTATCCCCTGTTTCGACTCTTATTACATCTCCGGGAACAAGTTCATCCTGCGTTATTTTACTTAACTTCCCGTCTATCATTACGGCAGCAGGAGATTTAATCAAATCCTTTAATTTGTCCAGTATTTTCCCGGCTTTATACTCCTGAATGAAACCTATTACGGCGTTTACTATTACTATAACAAACATCACGATTCCATCACGGTAGTTACCGATAACAAAAGAGATAACGCCCGCAACGATCAAAAGGATAACCATCACATCTCTGAACTGCGAAAGGAAAAGCAGCCACTCCGGAACCCCACCCTTACCTTTAAGTTCGTTCTTTCCGTATTTTCCTAAACGCTCTCTTGCCTTATCTCTGGGGAGTCCCTCTTTACTGGTCCCCAACTGCTCCATGACTTCTTGCGCAGTTAAATGATAATAATTTTTGTCTTCACTCATTGGAATTGCTGCAAAACAAGATTTAAATTTTGCTCAGGCAGTCTTTTATCCTGTTTAGCCCTTCCTTTATTTCTTTCTCATCCAGAGCATAGCTAAGGCGGACTCGCCCGGGAGCACCAAACCATCTGCCTAAATATATTATTACATTATAGTCGGTGTAAAGCTTTCTGACAAGCTCTTCAGGCTTAGGGACTTTCGGCAGCACATAAAAGGCCCCTTCAGGTTTCCACAAATCAAGACCGATATCCTTTAAGCCCTCGTATATTATATTTCTTCTCTTTCTCCATATTTCCAGCTGCTGTTTTACATACAATTTAGGACTTTTCATAGCTCTCAAAGCCATATCCTGCCCGACGAGATTGGTATTCATGGAAGTATGAGTCTTCATTTCTATTATTTTATTTACAAATTCCTGGTCAAGGCTCCATAAATACCCAACACGTACACCACACATTGCATAAGTTTTCGAAAAAGAGTTCACCGTGATTACGTGACTGCCTTTGATTATGTAGTTTTCTCTCTCGTAAATGATATCTTTGTAAACCTCATCGGAAACGATATATATGCCAAGCTTTTCAGTAACTTCTTCTATTTCTTTTAACGTATCGATAGCTTCTATCCTACCGGTAGGATTCGAAGGCGAATTTATTAAGACCGCCTTACAGCCCTTTATTTTTTTTCTGAAATCTTCGATATCTATTCTACCCTGCTTTAAATCTATATAAACCGGTTCCATACCAGCGTATTCCAGTATCGGGGGATACGAGTAATAATAAGGCCGCGGCAGTAGAACCTTTCCGTTATCCATAGCACGGAAGATTAAATCCAGAGCTTCCGATGCACCGTTTGTAATTACGAAATTCTCGGCAGAGGAAGCAGGATATTCATCCGCCAGAGACACTCTCAACTCTACACAACCTTGAATAAGTCCGTATCTCAGGTCACGTCTAATATCAATATCTTCTATAGCCTCCCTGGGAGGGGGAAGATCCGGTTGTCCGGAACCAAAACTAATAATTCCATCCCCCTGTTTTCCAATAAAGACTGCCGGGCTCGTTAAGTTTAATTTATTATCCATAATCAATCCTTTATTTTTCTAAACCTCAATTAGAAAACCACCTGATTTTCTCTTTTTTTCAATAATTTCTGTACAATTATATACTTGATTATAAATATGTCAACAATATTATTAAAAGAATATAGAAGTTAGTATAATTAGTGAGCAGGGAGTAGAGAGTAGTTAGCAGTAAAAAAAGGGGGATAGAGAGAAGGGAGCAGAGAGCAGAGGCTGTGACAAAAGTCCAAAATTAACGAATTTGCAAAAAATAAGTTTTTGAAAAGCAATAACTTAATTTTCTGCGATTTGCAAAAAAGGGGGTTTTGGCACAGCCTCAGCAGTTAGCAGTTAAAACAAAAAACCTTTCAAATCTGTGTAAATAAGTGGCAATTTTGGGTGGGGCTGGGATGCCGATTTAACTATTCAACCATTTTACCATTTGACTTGTTTCTCTACTTGGCTTCTGACTTCTTTTTTAGTGTCTTTGTGGCTAGTTAGTTGTTCCGGGGTTGACAAATAATCTTATTTAGTCATCTTACTAAACGGAAAATTAAATCCCAAATAAAGGAGGAAACATGGGGACTAAAGGAAGAGAAATCGTAGGAGTCGATATAAAAAAGCTTGTCGAGCTGCTTAACAAAGCTCTGGCTGACGAGTGGCTTGCTTATTATCAATACTGGATAGGTTCAAAAGTAATCGTCGGTCCGATGAGAGGAGCTGTGGTAGCGGAACTCGTCGAACATGCAAACGACGAACTAAGGCACGCGGGTATGCTTGTGGAAAGAATACTTCAACTGGGCGGAACTCCAATATTAAAACCCGAAGATTGGTATAAAATGAGCAATTGCGGTTACGATGCTCCTATTGACCCCAAAGCAAAAAAGATAGTGGATCAGAACATAAAAGGAGAGCAGTGCGCAATAGAAGTTTATTCTAAACTCCGTGAATTTATTGGCGATAAAGACTTTATTACTGCAAATATGGTAGAGTCTATACTCGCAGACGAAGTTGAGCACGAAGACGATCTTCAGGCAATAAAAGAAGATCTAAGTCAGATTAAATAAAATCAGCAGACAAGTAACCTAACAATAGGGATTGGGAAAATTCTCTCAATCCCTATTTTATTAATATTAGCAGAGAGACTCTCTCTTATATACTAAATTATCTTTATGCTTAATGGATAATATCCCGGTATAAGTAACGTTCCGTACTTTTTCATCGTACACACATTCCGCATCTCGGAACGGCAAATAAGTCTTTGCTCTGGGCGTCGGCACCTTGACATAACTCTCGTCAACATGCAAAATCATCGTATTTTTTGGACCGAGGGTTCCACCCTCCTCTTTTTTCTCAAGAAATATGCCGTGCTTACCCAAATTCACCAATCTGCTTTTATAAGTAAGTACAGTAGCCGGATTGTGCTCAACTAAAGTTCCATCTTCGGAATAAGTTCTTTTTAATACCGTACCAACTTCTACTGACACTTCCTCCCCCACTAATTTTTCAAGATCTTTGACACTACGAATTTCTGCGTGCAAATCTATACCCATTGTGCCCCCTGTGCGGCGCCGGCGTACTTTGACTTGTCGTAACTAATAATTATATTTGATGACAACTCTTACCTCCTTCTTCGATTCTTCAACAATCACATCAATTTACTCACGATTTAAATTGTTATTACGAAATTTTTCATGGATTACTCTACCGCTCTTTGGTGAGCATTCTACGAAATTTTGTCAAGATGTCAAGGGTGTTTTTTTTAAATTTGAAAATTTTAATTTTAAGGGTAAACTAAAATAAAAACTTTTCTACAATCTTTTAATTCTTAACTGGGAGATAGTAAGTTTTCAGCCTTTTTCAGGCTTCTCTTTCTATTTTTTCTTTTCCTTCTTCTCTTTCTTTTCTTTCTTCTCCTTATCCTTCTTCCCGTCATCTCCACCATCCCCACCGTCTCCACCATCCCCTCCTTCTACCGTTCCCTCGCTTCCGAGATCATTCGATAGTGCAGTCGGCTCAAGATTATAAGAACTCACCTGCCACTGGTCCATTTTTGCGTCTCCGTCTATATCGTTACCTCTACCGATGGAAGCTATACTCTGAGCATAAAAGTAGTGCTCTTCTGCATTACTCACCCAGTAAATTATGTAGTCGTAATTTCTATTATCCGGAAAAACGAACGGCAATTCAGACAGATTAACTTCTTCCGGTACTATACTACCATCGTGAGAAATTTCAAAGGTGTAACTCTCTACCCCGTGCTTACCCGGTGCGTAACATTCGTTTTGTACGAAAGAGAGCTCTTCGTATCGGGCAATCAGCCTCAAAGTGCTTTTCATTTTTTCCTGCTGGGTACGTGCTATAATTGTGCGATAACTCGGTATTGCCAGCCCGGAAAGAACTCCCAGGATTATAATCACAGCCATTAATTCTATCAACGTGAATGCTTTATTACTATTCTTCATTTTTAAGGATATATTGTCTTTAGTTTGGAAAGTTCTATCTCACCTTTAGCAGATAGAACAGGATTCACAGCTCTACCCTTGGAATCCTTACCGTAAAGGACAAAACCATAGTTTCCTTCCAGCTCGTAAAATATATTCTCATCTTCAATTTCCGGCTCAACAAATTCCGGTGTTAAGAGCGACAGGGCAACAGGAAAATCCCCGTGTCTTGCTTTATAGTTCATCAGTAATTCTTTTACAAAAAAGATCCTTGTCGCAATGGACCCGGCTTCTTCAGCACCTTCCTTTTTCTCGGGGATACTCGCAGGACGTCTTCCTCCGCCTGTGTCTGACAGCATTAATATTTCGGTTATTATCACTATGATTCCCAATATAAGAACTATTACGAATTTTCGGTTCCCTTTTTTAACAGGCTCAATATCTAAAACTTCTTCCTCTGTATTTCCTATACCTTCCTCCAAATGTTTTATGTAACAAATTCCGCAGAAAGTTTCACCTATTTCTTTGTCTCTATAAACAGAATTCCCTTCTTTTATTTTTTTCCCACATTCACTACATTTGGGCATATATATTATAATTATAACCCTTTATAAACACAAGTCAAGCGTTTTCTTGTCGTAATACTGCTCTCATATTATTAAACACCATTGCCTGCCCCCCATTTTTTTTATTAATTAAGTCGGCGAGAATCAGAGGGATTGCCGTCCAGGAAAGCGTCTCGGAGGGTGAGCGGGCATGGTCTTTTGAAATGCTTGCATTTCAAAAGGAGTTCATCCCGTGGAATAGCTTATCTCACGAATAGTTTTTCTATTCCACGGGACAAGCCCGAGAGCCGAGTGGCAATTTCCTCGCAGGGGAAATTGACCACGTCTTTCTCGGACGGTAATCCCTCTCTTTCTACGAATATTCGTAAATAGCTTATCCCAGCATGAAATTTCTTATAAGTATTGCGATAACTAACTCTGGATGATTCGGCGTAAAAATTTTGGGGGGTAGGCAGTTAAACACCAGTCTTGACATCTTTGTTTTTTTTCATATATAAAAGAACAGGGAGTCCTAATGAAAAAATTCTCAAAAGAAAACATTCTCGAATTAATTACAATCTGTATAGCAATTATTGCTCTTGGGGTTTCGATTAAAGTCGCCATCGAAAACAAAACATCGAGGCAAATAATAAATAAACCGGAATTGGTTATTAGACCGGTTAAATTCGAAGACACCGATACTTATCTAAAATGTTCACGAAACGGACATATTGTGTCATTTAAATATAACCTTCAGATAAAGAATAGAGGTAATATCGCCGCAAAAAATATAACTTTTCCCGATAAACCGTATCTTCCGGAATTCGAAAAAGAAAAAGTAACATATAACAAGCATCAATCTATTACTATCGAACAGGGAGAAAGCGTCTTTGCCGTTTCCGGCTTTGAAATAATATTCGAATCGAGGAATAAAGCAGCGAAGATTATACAATTAATAGATGACCCTTCCTGGCCCGGCATTACTTTTGGAGTAGAAGTAAAATACAAAAGCGATCTGGAACCCGATGTACAATATATTAAAAAAGTAGGCTTTCAGATATCAAAAGAAGAAGTGTTATTATTAATCAACGAATAAAGCTCTTCAAAACGCACTGCCACCGCAGTGCCACATTTGTCAATTAAAAGAATTCTTTACTATCTAAAAGCGCATACCTGCCGTGATTGTAAATGTAGGAACCACACTTGACGGCTGGTCATAATCTCCGAAAATTAATATCACAGGTATTTCAAAACGAATGTCTGCACCGTTTAGAGAAAGCCATTCCTCCTCCAAGACTGAATATACTCCCTGCACCAGTTCCACCTCCATCATGCATACTGCCTCCACCCGGAAGAGGTGTACCTAAACTTATGTCATCTGGACTCGATTCCTCCCAACCTACACTCGCCATACCAAGACCAAAACCTGCAAGCAAAAACATTCCGGGAACACCGCGCTTATAACCAAAAAGATAATTAGCCATCATAGCAAATACAAAAACATCAGTGTCTGTGGTATATTCATTGCCATATTCTTCTTCGGTTTCGCTGGAAGAACTGTAAAAGGCAAGAACACCTAATTCAACAGGATTGTTCGGGATATCAAGCATATAATTAACGCCTCCGCCAAATGCAAGCCCTAAATCGATATCGGTACCAAGACCTCCGCGTACACCTATTCTCGGCAGATCGGAAGAAAATGTTGTAAGAGGACAGACAAAAACAATAAAAACAAGACAAACAAATAAATAATTCCTAACTTTCATAAAAGACCTCCTTTTCTCCTTTTGTAAAATTATTAGATATACCTTAATGAATTTAAATCAAATTGTCAAGTAAATTCTTCGAATTTAAGTTGAATGGTTGAATTGTTAAATCGTTGAATAGGAAAAGTAAAAAACTTTGTATCCTCTGTGTGAGTAAGAGTTTCGAGTTAAAAAATAAATAAAATATTTGTGTTATTCGTGCTATTTGTTGTTCCTAAATCTGGGGTGGGATGGGTTTTAAACAAACAAAATATATTTTTTTATCTGTGAAAATCTGCGTTTATCTGCGTCCAAATATTATTTTTTCACCCGAAATTTTCCACCGAGTAAGTGTATCCATCTTTCAGATTCTCATTCGCAGCAAGATGTGTTTGAATATATTGCCCGCAGTTACTACCAATATTATTTTCTTCGAGTATTCCTATACTCTTAATAACTTCGTATCCCGCATTTTTAAGTTCATCAATTAAAATTTCTAATCTTTCATTATTTTTGGAATCAACGAACGAGTAGATTTTATTCTTCAGTGCCTTATAGGTTGGATTTATTGGTGTTATCTTAATAAGGAACTTATCGGGATTAAAGTATTTTGTAAGTAAGGAAGGTTCTATTGGCGTATCATTACCAAGAGCAAAATTCAACGTTATTTTCCTGTAACCTTCCTCAAAAAAAACCTCTCCGTACTTGGAAATCTTTTCGAAACTCCATTTTTTAATAGGTATCAACTTATTTCTTAATTCCTCATCGGTTGTATGGATTGAAAACTGAAGCTGAAAGTTTTTATTCCTGTAAACATTTTTTCTTACATCTAAGAGCTTGTCGAAAAAAGCATCGGATCCTCCGGGAGCAATTGTCGAAACACAGGGTAAGAGCCCAGGAGCTTTGTAGCGGTACGGCAGTTCCGATATCACTTCTATTACACCCATATTCAGCGCTGGTTCGCCGACTCTTGCGAACTGAACCTTGAATTTTTCTACAGGTATATCTCCATCCGGAAATCTTTTTCTTATCGGAAAATCTATTTGAGCAAAAATTTCTTCCTTCGAAAGTTTACCCTTATATGTAATCCCTGCATCGCAAAAAGAACAACCTACAGGACATCCAAAGAGAGAAGAGACGATCAAGACCCATTTCTTTTTACGCGGAACGGGAGGTTGAACCGACTCTACAAACTCGACAAAGTGTCCATTGCTCATTTTGCCTATATAAACGACCGCAATATCATCCCTGCCTGATGAGGCTACAACTTTCATTTCTCCTCTTCTTTAATTTTTTTATATATTTTCATTGCCGCCATAATTCCGTCTCCCACTGCTATAGCAGTTTGCCTGAAAATACCGTTTTTTACATCTCCGGCAAGGTATATTTGGGAGTTTTCTTCTTTCTTATGAACTTTGCGCTTTAATTCGGAAGAGAGAAAGCCAATAGAAGGTATCCTTCCGATTGCAAACAGCAGATAATCCGCTTCTATATTTTTGCTTCCTTCTACCGTAAGGCATTCGAGTGTAATCATATCTCCGGGCGAAGAAAAAATTTTCTGTATTTTTATTTTCTTTATATGTACGATTTTTGTAGATTCTTCGACTCTCTTTAACAAAACCGGTATACAATTTGTTGTTTCATTTCTATTCAAGATCACAACTTCGTTGCTTTTAACCAGATTGAGCGCATAGTCAAAAGCCGCATCTCCTGCCCCAACAATAACAATTTTTTTGCCCTCAATAGTACTAATAGGATATACTTCATGGAAAATTTTAGGGGCTAGTTCATCCGGAATCGGACAATCTTCGAACCTCTTTGGTTTAGTTCCGGAAGAGACGACTACGTACCTTGAATAATAAGAATTTTTTTTCGTCGTGACTTTCAAAAGCTCTTCATTTGAATCTAATCCTGTAACTTCTTCGAACAACACTTCAATTTCTTGCCTCCTGAGTTGTTTCTTCATAAACTCTACTAATTCCGTGCCTTTTATCCCCCGAGGAAAACCGGGATAATTCTCTAGGTTATTAGCATTTAATAATAGCCCTCCCAGATTCGCCTTTTCTATAATATTCGCACTTATACCGTACCGTTTGAACTGAATCGCACAGGAGATACCGGCGGGTCCTCCGCCGATTATAATTACATCTTTAACTTTCTCCACCCTTCCCCCCATTTTTTAACCGCAGAGGACGCAGAGACCCAACCGCACCCCTTAATTTTTGGTTTTTCAAAGAGTATCTTCATTTTTTGTCAGGATAGAAAAAAGTTCATCCAACAAAACAGGAATTGCACAGCCGTAGGATAAATTAATAAGTGATGATATATGATGTTCCTCTTTGTAAGTTGCCGTCCCGTCTATTGTAAAGAAAACTTCAAAGCCTCTAACGAAAGCGCTTCTGGCTGTTGTTTCACAACAAATATTGGTCATAACTCCACAGATTATAACCTGCCTGATATTTTTTTCACGCAGGGTTTGTTCTAAATTAGTATTGTAGAATGCATCATACTGATTTTTTTCGACTATAATCCCCATGGATGATTCTAATTCTGACAAAATATGACTTTCAGGACTCCCCTCGTGAAGCAATTTTGGCCACCATTTCCCCATCATGCATGCATTTTCTTTAGTGTTTGAATGGAGTGTAAAGATTATTGGGAGCTTTTTTCTCGAGTAAATAGATATTAGTTTTTTTACGCCGGGTAAAATTGTTACGGCACTCGGAATATAAGCATGTGAAGTGGGAGAAAGAAAGTATTTTTGCATATCTATTATCAGTAAAGCCGACCTTTCGGATGAGAGCTCAATCTTGTGATAACTCCTATACTTTTTGACCTTCTCGAGCATTTCTTTTGCTTTAGCTTTTAAGTTTTCTCCTGTAAAATATTGTTCCTTCATAATTATCCCGAGTATAAAATACATTTTTTCAAACCTCTGTCAACTATCAGCTACCCGCTCTCCGCCGAGGCTGTGCCAAAACCCCCCATTATCCCCTATTATTTTCCGGAGGAAAAACCGATTAAAACCCTTACGATATCTATATAAAAGTTTATTTTAGTTTAAAAACGGAGGTAGTATGGGCAGATAT